>ENA-UOJC01000007-UOJC01000007.1-human-gut-metagenome-genome-assembly--contig:-C104-NODE-7-length-303913-cov-55.861360_pt1 | contig 303913 bp, 239 predicted proteins | sample MGYA00242339_ERZ723886 | MGnify/ENA metagenome assembly ERZ723886 | reverse complement strand
GGCTCCCTTGGGCAACACTTTCGTACATCTTCGTCGCCCGAGGGTGCAGCACGGCGCGCTTGAGCGACACTTTCGTACATCTTCGTCGCCCGAGGGTACAGCACGGCTCTCTTGGGCAACGCTTTCGTGCTTTATCGTCGCCCGAGGGTGCAGCACGGCTCCCTTGGGCAACACTTTCGTACTTTATCGTCGCCCGAGGGTGCAGCACGGCTCCCTTGGGCAACACTTTCGTACATCTTCGTCGCCCGAGGGTGCAGCACGGCACGCTTGAGCGACACCTCCGCGCGTTTCCGCCGCCCGAAGGTACTGGGCAAAAGACGTAAGGTTGAATCTGACAAAAAAAAAGAAGAAGTCTCCCAAAAAAACGAGGGAGACTTCGGTCGGGTGCCCAAAGCCGGGCTCGAACCGGCACGTCTTTAAGGGACATTGGATTTTGAGTCCAACGCGTCTACCAATTCCGCCATTCGGGCATATTCAGGCAGTAGACTTGCCTTTGGAAACTTCGCACTTCCGCTGCACTTCCGCTGCACTTCCGCTTCAAAGGATTGCAAAGTTATTGAATTTCCTCCGATATTCCAAAACATTCAACAAAAAGCTTATGCGAAAAAACGCGTAATCCCTCTTGTCCGGCAAAAAGCACTTATACCGGATAAGTAACCTTCAAACAATAAGCCGCATCATATTAAGGAATCTTTTCGGTCTATTTCTCTTTTTTCATCAGTCATGTGCCACCGGCACACTCCTTCTTCGAAAAAGATCTATCCTCGAAAATCTTCTCTTAGAAACAGTTTTGAATTGTTTGTTTGAAGGTTAAGAGCAAGCTCTCCCCCCCAGACTGTCTGAAAAGTCTCGACGAGAGCAGAAAAGTCCGTACCCCACTACAGGGGCGACAACGAATTTTCAATCCTCGGAGGTGGTAATTATACTTTTAAGACAGTCTCCCCCTGCTGCCCACCTCGGCAACCCGAACAAGTTCGATTGCCCTCGGTTCGGGCGCTGGGTTGAGAGTGAAAAACTTCAGGTTCGACCGCTTCTTCCAAGGAAGATAGCGGGCGGTGCCGTCTGACTGAAGAAGCGGGAATAAAATGAAGATTTTTTCACCTCAAAGAACATTTCAAACAATTCAAAACAGCTTCTTAATCTGAAGTAACTTATTATTTTCATGTTCCTAAACACCGCTGTCGATGCATCTTATCCGGTGGAAAGCCGTTTGGCCGGACAAACCGCCGGACAAACCGCCGGACAAACCGCCGGACAAACCGTTGATGTGACTTGTCCGGCGATATGCTTGTTTGCCGGACATTTTACGGTTCAGAAGGAACGGCCTTCCTGATCAGATAGGCAAAAGGTGCCTGCGCTCTGATTCACTGTGCATCATTTTTTCTGAAAAATCGATTCGGCTTATGAGGAAAACTGATTATATTTGTACGGTTTAAGCCGACAGCCACCACAAGAGTTGTGGTTTCAGGCACGGGATCCGCGACCGTCCGACTTGCGGAAACGACATAGAGCTTTTGGTCCGGAAACGGGCTGGCGAAACATATCATATTTTACGAAATTATTAAGCTCAACAAAATGAAGCACTTTTCTTTACCAAAGGACGGTGGATTGATTGAGGAGAACCTGCCTAAGAGCATTCTCCATTCCTACGAGAAGATCACCACCGAGATTTCCGATGACGCGAACATCGGAAGCGACAAGGTGGCAGACATTATTGTCAAAGCCATCAAAGACCACGAAAGGGCGGCTCTTCCGCGTCCTTTCAAACTCGGTTTGACCACAGGAACCACACCTGTGTCCCTCTACAGCAACCTGACAGAGCAGTTCAAGGAAGGCAAGGTCTCCTTCGCCAATGTCGAGGTGTTCTCCATTGATGAATATTACCCATACGGCAGCGACTCCGTCCAGAGCCGCAACCACAGGCTCCACGCCGAATTCCTTGACAATGTGGATGTCAAAAAGGAGAACGTGCATATTCCTGACGGAACAGTCTCAAAGGAAGAGGTATCCGACTATTGCGCCGAGTTTGACAAGATCGCCAGAGGTCTCGACCTGCTTGTGATCGGTGTCGGCGAAGGCGGCCAGATCGGTTTCAACGAGGCCGGCTCGTCAGAGAAGAGCCGCACACGCACCGTTCCGCTCTCATACCAGTCCAGAAAGAGACAGGCCCGAAATTTCAACGGCGACATTTCCGTCACCCCTAAGACCGCCATCACGATGGGCATCGGCACGATGATGAGCGCCCGCAGGATCATCCTTATGGCCTGGGGCGAGGACAAGGCGGCTGTGGTAAAGAAAGTCGTGGAGGGCGGCATCGATCCGGCCTGCCCTGCCACCTGGCTTCAGGAACACGACAACATCACATTCTACACTGACGAGATGTCAGCCTCTATGCTGACCAGACTCGTCGCACCTTGGATGGTCGGTCCTTGCCAGTGGACACCGAACCTGATCCGCAAGGCCGTCGTTTGGCTCTGCCAGAAGGTTCATAAGCCAATCCTCAAGCTGAAGCAGCAGGACTATTTCGAGAACTCCCTCGGAGAGCTCATCGAACTCTACGGGCCGTTCGACAAGATCAACATAGACGTTTTCAATGACTTCCAGCACACCATCACCGGATGGCCGGGCGGAAAGCCTGACGCTGACGACACCACAAGGCCTGTCAAGTCAACTCCGTTCCCTAAGAAGGTCCTGATTTTCTCCCCTCACCCGGACGATGACGTGATCTCCATGGGAGGCACATTCATCCGTCTCGTGCATCAGGGACACGACGTGCACGTGGCCTACGAGACCTCCGGTGACCTGGCAGTGCACGATGACGTTGTGCTTCAGCATATGGACGCCGCCTACCAGCTTGGATTCGGAGACAAGTTCGACGAGGTAAAGAAAATCATCGACTCAAAGAAGCCTGGTGAGCCTGAGCCTAAGGAGCTTCTCGCCATCAAGGCGGCCATCCGCCGCAGCGAGGCCAGAGGAGCGGACAGAAGCTTCGGGCTCAACGACAACACCAATGTCCACTTCCTCAACCTGCCGTTCTACGAGTCGGGCGGAGTGACGAAACTGCCTCGCACACAGAAAGACCTTGACATTATCAAGGAGCTGATCGTCAGGATCCACCCTGACCAGATCTACATGGCAGGTGACCTCGCCGACCCTCACGGAACGCACAGGGTCTGCACCGAGGCCGCCCTTGAGGCCATCGAACAGCTCAAGGAGGAAGGCAACGACTGGCTGAACGACACCACGATCTGGCTCTACAGAGGTGCCTGGATGGAGTGGGAGCTCTGGAGAGTGGACATGGCAGTTCCGATCAGCCCGGACGAGTTGATCGAGAAGCGCCACGCGATCTTCCGCCACCTTTCCCAGAAGGACATCGTGCCGTTCCCTGGCGATGACCCGAGGGAGTTCTGGCAGAGGGCCGAGGAGCGCACGCAGAACACCGCAAGGCTTTACGACGAACTCGGAATGGCTGAGTACCAGGCCATCGAGGTCTTCCTGCGGCTGAAATAACCAATCATCCATGAATATGTCACCTCACCCACGGTGACATATTCAATAAAGCAAGAAAGCAAGAATAAAGAATATTTTTTATAAACTGCATCAATCATGAAAGTCATCATCAGAGACACTAAGAAAGAGGGTTCCCTCTGGGCCGCCCACCACATTGCCGCCGCCATCAAGGCAAAGGCTGAGAAGACCGACAAGCCATTCGTACTCGGACTGCCTACCGGCTCCACTCCTCTGGATGTCTATGCCGAGCTCGTCAGAATGTACGAGGCCGGAGAGATCTCCTTCAAGAATGTCATCACATTCAACATGGATGAATATGTAGGGCTTCCTGAGAGCCATCCGGAGAGCTACCACAGCTTCATGCACAAGAATCTGTTCGACAAGGTGGACGTTCCGGCCGGCAACATCCACATCCTCAACGGCAACGCTCCTGATCTCGCCAAAGAGTGCGAGGATTACGAGAAGGCCATCGTGGCTGCCGGAGGAATCGACCTGTTCCTCGGCGGAGTCGGCGAGGACGGACACCTCGCGTTCAACGAGCCGTTCTCTTCCCTCAACTCCAGGACAAGGGTCATGACCCTCACCCAGGACACTCTCGAGGTAAACTCCCGTTTCTTCGACAACGATGTGAACAAGGTTCCTAAACAGGCCATGTCAGTCGGTGTCGCCACAGTGTGTGGTGCCAAGGAGGTTCTCGTCCTCGCTTTCGGCGGCAAGAAGGCCAAGGCTGTCAAGGACGCCATCGAGGGACCTGTAAGCCACTATGTCACCCTCTCTGCCCTTCAGCTGCACGAGAATGGTGTCGTTGTGCTTGACGAGCCGGCCGCCGGTGAGCTCAAGGTCAACTCTTACCGCTATTTCAAGGCCGTTGAGGCTGCCGAGAACAAATAGTGCGTGGAGACTAACAACTTGTAAATCAGAATAATAAACATTATCCTCCCGCCATATCCGACGGGAGGATATTCATTAAAAGCCAATCAATCAGCATGTTATCCTCCACGATCATCGCGGCGCTCCTGGCCATTGGCAGCGCTTTGGGAAGCAATGGGTATGGCAATACGATAGACAGTCGCTTCGACAAGCTCAGCGACCGGACAGACAAGTACACCTTATATCAAGTCATAAGCCAACTGGACGCAGTCCCTGCCGAAGCGACCGATAACCTGGTACCAAGCCAACCGGACGCTGAGCCTGTCGAAGCGTCCTTATCTTCCAGCGAAAGTCCGGCACAGGAATATTCAGTAAAGGAACGGTGCGAGCGTTACACAATGAAAAATCAAGGACTTGAGCGGGAATATTACCTCTACCGTCCGGAAGGATTGAAGGCCGGGGCTCCTCTCGTGATAGTCCTGCACGGCTACGGCGGCTCGGCCCAGAATGGCAAGAAAGCGATGATGGATGTCGCCGACAGGAACGGATTCGCTGTCTGCTACCCTCAGGGAATAAAGGATCCGAAAGGTAAACCGGGCTGGAATGTCCGCTACCCTTCACAGGAAGGAATGAAGACCGATGATGTCAAGTTCCTCATCGCCCTTTCCAAAGAACTCCAGAAGAGATTCGATCTCAGTCCAAAGAATACATTCCTCACCGGAATGTCCAACGGCGGCGACATCATCTACCTGATCGCGATGCGTGCTCCGAAAGCCTTCAAGGCCATGGCCTCGATCGCCGGACTGCAGTTCAACTGGATGGAGACGGAATATTCCTACAAGCATCCGCTTCCTTTCATGGAGGTTCACGGCACACAGGACCACACTTCCGAATGGCTCGGCGACCCGGAGAACAAAGGCGGCTGGGGAGCGTACATCCCCGTTCCGGCGGCGGTCAGCAGAATCATCGCTGTTAACGGTTGTACCGAGGAATATGTCACCGAGCTTCCTCGCCGCGAGGGTCGTAACCAGGTCACCCTCTATCAGTTCAAGGCCGGCAGGCCGGCGGTGAAAGGCGGCAGACCCACCGAAGTCTGGCTCTACAAAGTCGAAGGCGGCAACCATTCCTGGTCCGACAAGGATATGGACACCTGCTCCGAAATCTGGCGTTTCTTCAGCCAGTGGATTGACTAAAATGGCTTAACTAAAAGCCACATCTCTGAGGCCACATCGCTCTGACGCCAGGCACAAATCCGCAATTCATTGAATGTCAGAAGGTGTAACATCACCTTTTGACATTCAATATTTTACAAAGCAGTGCCCTCCAAATCCGCCTGGCAGCATTTACAAATATATTCATTTACAATCAGTTGACAATTATACCCAAAATTTTGTGAATGTGGGGCAAAAAGGCTAACTTTGTGATAGTCTTAAAAAGAACTTGCAAAGATGTCCAATTACCGCATTTTCGTGGAGAAACACCCGGAGTTCCAGGTGGAGGCAAAGAGCCTCCTGGGGGAACTCAACGAGAACCTGCAGCTGGAGCTGAAAACGCTTCGGCTGCTTAATGTTTATGACTTGTTCGGATTCACGCCCGATCTTCTGGAGAAGAGCCGCTACAGCGTCTTCGGAGAGATTGTGACCGACTCTGTCACAGATTCGATCGATCTGGACGGAGCGAAGTACATCGCTGTCGAGTACCTGCCGGGCCAGTTCGACCAGAGGGCGGCCTCGGCTGTGGACTGCGTGCACCTGATCGACCCCACGGCGCGGATCAGCATAAAGAGTTCCAAACTTCTGATCGTGGACTCCGACGCCTCCGAGGAGACGCTTGAGAAGATCCGCCACTACTACATCAATCCGGTGGAATCCCGCGCGAAAGACCTGAGCAAACTGGCCGACACGGAACACGCGGCGGTCAAGCCGGTTCCCGTGCTGGAGGGATTCAGGAATATGAGCGGGGACGATCTGAAAGCATATTGCAAAAAGATGGGCCTTGCGATGAACGCCGACGACCTCGCCGAGGTTGTGAAATATTTCACCGAGGAAGGCAGGGATCCGAACGAGACCGAACTCAGGATTCTGGACACCTACTGGAGCGACCACTGCCGCCACACGACATTCACGACGGAATTGGAAAGCATCGACGTGGAGGATTCCTTCATCAAGGAGGACATCGACGGGACGATGGCCCTGTACCTGAGGATGCGCTCGGAGACAGGCCGCGAGAAGAAGGGACTGAACCTGATGGATATGGCCACAATCGGGGCGAAATACCTCAGGAAGAACGGTTTGCTGGATGACTTGGAGGTCAGCGAGGAGAACAATGCGTGCAGCATATTCATAGATGTGGATGTGGACGGGCAGACCGAGAGATGGCTGCTGATGTTCAAGAACGAGACCCACAACCACCCTACGGAAATCGAGCCGTTCGGCGGGGCCGCCACCTGCCTGGGCGGAGCCATCAGGGATCCGCTCTCAGGACGCTCCTACGTCTATCAGGCAATGCGTGTCACCGGTGCCGGCGACATCTACAAACCTGTCAGCGAGACACTTCCGGGCAAGCTCCCGCAGAAGGTCATCACCAGGAAGGCCGCCCAGGGATATTCCTCCTACGGCAATCAGATCGGTCTTGCGACAACCCACGTCCGCGAGATCTACCACGAGGGCTACACGGCCAAGAGAATGGAGGTCGGAGCGGTTGTCGGAGCGGTGAAGGCCGGGGACGTGAGAAGGGAAAGCCCTAAGGCCGGGGATGTCGTGCTGATGATCGGCGGACGCACCGGACGCGACGGAATCGGCGGTGCGACAGGTTCCTCAAAGGAACACACAGAGGAGTCCCTTGAGACTTGCGGAAGTGAGGTCCAGAAGGGTAACGCTCCGGAGGAGAGAAAGTTGGAAAGGCTTTTCAGAAGGCCTGAGGTCACGAGACTGATAAAGAAATCGAATGACTTCGGAGCCGGCGGAGTGAGTGTCGCCATCGGTGAGCTTGCCGACGGGCTGGACATCTACCTTGACCGTGTTCCGGTGAAATACAGCGGAATGAACTCCACGGAACTGGCCATCAGCGAGTCCCAGGAGCGTATGGCCGTCGTAGTGGAAGCCAAGGACGAGGAGGAATTCAAGGCGCTTTGCCATTCAGAGAATATCGAGGTGACGCACGTGGCCGAGGTCACCGACACCGCCAGAATGAGGATGTTCTACGGCGACAAGGTCGTTGTGGATCTCACCAGAGCGTTCATCGACAGCGCCGGTGCGAAGCATTATTCAAAGGCCACTATCGGAGCGGTCGAGGACAGGGATCCGTTCTTCCGCGACGTTCCGGGCAAGAACCTGAAAGAGAGAATGTTCGCCAACCTGCAGGATCCGAACGTGACCTGCCAGAAAGGCCTTATAGAGATGTTCGACTCCACCATCGGCCGTTCCACCGTGCTGATGCCGTTCGGAGGCGAGCTACAGACCACCGAGACCCAGGTCTCAGTGCAGAAACTTCCGGTCAAGGGTTATACCGACACAGCCAGCATGATGGCGTTCGGCTTTAACCCTGACATCTGCGACTGGAGCCCTTACCACGGTGCGGCATATTCATTCATCGAGGCTTGCAGCAAGGTCGTGGCGGCGGGAGGCCATTGGGAGACAATGAGATTCTCTTGCCAGGAATATTTTGAAAGGATGACAGCTGATCCGAAGGTATGGGGCAAGCCGACGGCGGCTCTGCTCGGCGCTCTGAAGATGCAGAAGGAGCTTGGGCTGGCTTCCATTGGAGGCAAGGATTCGATGAGTGGATCCTTCGAGACCGAGGACGGGACAATCCACGTACCGCCGACCCTTATCGCGTTCGGTATCACTCCGGTAAAGGCTGACAAGGTGATCTCTCCGGAACTCAAATGGGAGGGAGACCGCCTCTACCTCGTGAAGCATACTCCGCTCGCTGACAGGATGCCTGACACGGAGCAGCTCAAGAGGAACTGGAATCATATTCAGGAAAAGATAGAGGACGGCACGATCGTGGCCGGTTGGGCGGTAGGATTCGGTGGAGTGGCAGAGGCGCTTTGCAAGATGAGCTTCGGCAACGCGTTCGGGTTCGACGTCAACCTTTCGGAGGACGAGCTGTTCAATCTAAGCTATGGTTCCATCGTGGTGGAGACCGACGGCAGCGCGCTTGATTTCGAGAACGCGGTCGAGATCGGCACCGTAACTTCCGGTGAGGACGGCAACGTCCGTGTGAACGGGACCAAACTTTCCATCTTCGAGATGATGGATTTCAACGCGTCGCTCTTCGAGAAGGTTTACCCCGCAGTCAGCAAGCCAGACTTCAAGAGGCTGCTGCCTAAGGGCATAGAGGGTGTGAAGCCGTTCAAGGCAAAGAAGGCGGATCTTGAATATAAGGGACCGAAGGTCGATAAGGTTATCGCCTACCTTCCGGTGTTCCCGGGCACAAACTGCGACTACGATTCGGCGAAAGCTTTCCGCAAGGCGGGAGCCGAGATCCGCACTTCCGTGTTCCGCAACCTTTCGGACAAGGATGTGTTCGAGTCAATCGCCCAGATGAAGAAGAACATCGAGGATTGTCAGATCCTGATGCTCAGCGGTGGCTTCTCGGCCGGTGACGAGCCGGACGGAAGCGGCAAATTCATCGCCAATGTACTGAACAACAAGGACATCGCGGAGGCGATCGAGGGACTGCTGTCCCGTGGTGGTCTGATTTTAGGAATATGCAATGGTTTCCAGGCACTTGTGAAGTCGGGTCTGCTGCCTTACGGTGAGCTCGGGAAGGTGACCAAAGACTCCCCTACTCTGTTCCGCAATGACATCAACAGGCACATCTCGCAGATGGTGACGACCCGTGTGGCTTCCACAAACTCTCCTTGGCTGAGAGGGATGGCAATCGGTGATGAATATACTATCCCTGTAAGCCACGGCGAGGGCAAGTTTGTGGTCAGCGAGGAACTCGCGCGTGAGTTGTTCGCCAACGGTCAAGTGGCGTTCCAGTACGTTGATCCGCTGACGGATGAACCGACTATGGAGTCGCCTTACAATCCGAACGGGTCTTACTATGCCATCGAGGGCATCATCAGCCGCAACGGGCAGATACTCGGAAAGATGGGTCACAGCGAGAGGTACGAGAGGAACCTGTTGAAGAACATAGAGGCCGACCTCGAGCAGCCACTGTTCGAGAACGCCGTCAGGTATTTTATCGGGTAATAAATGAAGAGGAATATCATTCACGATGGGGTGTCCATCAAGATCTTCGAGACGGATGACCCGCAGAAGGTGATCATACATTTCACGGATGAGATCACGGCGTTCAACAAGATCAAGAAGGCGGTGATCAAGGACAAGGGGATCTACTGCAACGGAATCTCCTGCGAGATCTCCAGACTGCTGCAGAAGGGAGGAGTGCCCACGCACTTCATCGAGCAGATCTCTGACACTGAGCAGCTTTGCTGGAAATCACAGGTGATCCCGATGGAGGTGATCGTCAGGAATGTGATCGCCGGCTCGATGGCACAGAGACTGGGGCTGGAGGAAGGTATCATCCCGAAGGAGCCGGTCTATGACCTCTGCTACAAGTCGGACATCCTCTGCGACCCGATCATCAACGACTACCACGCCGTCGCCCTCGGCCTCGTGAGCAAGGAAGAACTTGAACGGATATATTCATTGACAAAGCAGGTCAACAGCATCCTGACCCCGGTCTTCAAGGAGATCGGCATCACCCTGGTGGACTTCAAGATCGAGTTTGGCCACCTGTCGGACGGACGGCTCGTGATGAGCGATGACATCACTCCGGACAGCGCCCGCTTCTGGGACATCGCCACCGGCGAGAGACTCGACAAGGACCGTTTCCGCAGGGACAACGGCCACGTCGGCGAAGCCTACAGGACGGTCTACGAGCGTCTGACCGGCAAAAAGATTGACTGACAACTATTTATTATTTCTGAATATGAGACCTTTATTTCTGACAAATACTCTTACTCGAACGAAAGAGCTTTTCAAGCCGATCCAACCGGGACACGTGGGAATGTACGTCTGCGGGCCGACGGTCTATGGAGAGGCTCACCTCGGACACGCCCGTCCGGGAGTAACCTACGATGTGCTTTTCAAACTGCTCAGGCATCTTGGCTACAAGGTCCGCTACGTGCGGAACATCACCGACGTGGGACACCTTGAGCACGACGCCGACGAGGGAGAGGACAAGATCTCCAAGAAGGCAAGGCTGGAACAGCTTGAGCCTATGGAGGTTGTGCAGACCTACACGTTCCGCTACCACGAGGCGATGCGCCTGCTGAACGTGGCGCCGCCATCCATCGAGCCGAGAGCCTCGGGGCACATCATCGAGCAGATCGAGACCGTCAAGAAGATTCTGGACGCAGGCTACGCCTACATCTCCAACGGATCCGTGTACTTTGACGTGGAGAAATACAACAAGGATCACCACTACGGAATCCTTTCCGGGCGCACTCTGGACGACACCCGTGAAGGAACACGCACACTTGACGGGCAGAGCGACAAGAAGGCTCCGTACGATTTCGCCCTTTGGAAGAAGGCTGAGCCCGAGCACATCATGCACTGGCCAAGTCCGTGGAGCGAAGGCTTCCCGGGATGGCATCTGGAGTGCTCCGTGATGGGCGAGAAATATCTCGGCAACGAGTTCGACATCCACGGCGGCGGAATGGATCTGATGTTCCCTCACCACGAGTGCGAGATCGCCCAGAATGTGGCCAGCCGCCACACACAAGGCGTGCACTACTGGGTTCACAACAACATGATCACGATCAACGGCCAGAAGATGGGCAAATCCCAGGGCAACTTCATCACCCTGCCGCAGCTGTTCAGCGGACAGCACGAGAAACTCACGCAGGCATATTCCCCGATGACCGTCCGCTTCTTCATCCTCCAGGCGCACTACCGCAGCACGCTGGATTTCAGCAACGAGGCACTGCAGGCTGCCGAGAAGGGTCTGAAGAGGGTGATGCAGGCGGCGAAGGATCTGCGTGCGTTGGCTTCGGCGGCAGGAATCACTGACACGGCCAAGGGCACGGAAGGCGATCCTGTGGACGCGATGCAGTACGGCGAGTTCATCACCGCCACGGCTCCTGACACCTGCCCGGCGACTTCCGAGGAGGTCAAGGGAATATTCAATGCTGTCTATGAGGCGCTTTGCGATGACCTTAACACGCCGATAGCGCTGTCGCACATCTTCGACGCGGTACGCCTTGTCAACTCCGCCAAGGCTGGAGAACTAAAACTGAGCAAGGGTGATTTGGAGACTCTGACACAGCTTTTTGATGACATCGTGTTCGGTGTCCTCGGCCTGAAGGACGAGTCCGCCGCCGAATCCGACAAGGGTCAGGAGATTGTCTCCGGACTGATGGACATGGTGCTTGAGGAACGCGCCAAGGCCAAGGCAGCGAAGGACTGGGCGGCCAGCGATGCCATCCGTGACCACCTCAAGGCCCTCGGCATCACCGTAAAGGACACCAAGGACGGAGCCGAGTGGAGTATTCAATAAAAACAGACAATATGAAACATAGGTATATTTCCGTCTCGGTGATGTGCTCCAACCTTATGAACCTGGGGCAGGATATCAAGACGTTGGAAGAGAACGGCGCGGACATGCTGCACATCGATGTGATGGACGCTCATTTTGTTCCGAATCTCACATTCGGGCCGGACTTCATCAAGGCTATGCAGGCAGTCACGACAATGCCGGTGGACGTTCACCTTATGGTCGATGATCCGGAGCTCATAATGAGCAAGTTCCCGGTCCGCAAAGGCGACATAGTGTCCCCACACATCGAGGTCAAGAAAGATTACCGCGCGCTGGCAGCCAAGGTTCATGAGGCAGGAGGGCTTTTCGGCCTTGCGGTCAACCCGGAGACCGATGTGGAAGCCATCAAGGAGTATCTTGACGTGCTTGACACGGTCACCCTGATGCTTGTGCACCCAGGAGCCGCAGGTGCTAAGATGGTGGACGGGATCATGGACAAAGTCGCCGGAATGCGCAGATTCCTCGACACCAACGGCCGCGATGACATCCTCATCAGCGTTGACGGAAGCGTCAGCTATGAAAGGGCCAATCTCATGGCCGGAATGGGAGCCGACATATTCGTAGGCGGCACCGCGGGAATCTATAGAAAAGGGATGGCTCTTTCCGAGACCATCCCTGAAATGCGGGCCGCCATAGATTTCTAGAAGTGGGATATTCGCTGACCTTACTCCACGTTTCGGAATCCGGAATAGTCCGTCTGAAGCGTGGAGCATTTATATTCATTGACCACTCCGCCGCCCGGGATGGTCTGCGTGGCGCGCACCTCCCAGTTCTGAACCTTGGTCGGATCGCCACCCGGAGCCTCTATGTACCAATAGTACTGCGGCGTGCTGCGTGACCATGTCGCCGTCTTGCGTCCCAAGTCATTGTAGAAGAACGAGATGGCGCAGACATCCCCGATTTCGGAAGGAACCTGTTTGAAGTCTCCGACCTTTTTCCCGTCCTGGAAGAGTTCGACTTTCCAGTTGTCCTCGTCGCTGTTCCAGATGGATGCCACGAAGCAGCCCTTGAGTCCGGAGAAACCCGGCGCCTGGACGCCTTTCGGGCCGATGCCGCCTTCCGTCCATGAATATTCATACTCACCGGAAGGATGACCTTCCGCTCCGCCGTAGATCTGGTTGCCGTCATAGACACGCATCTGGAGATCAGGCGACTCGCCTGTACCTTTCGCCAGCCAGTTTTTCATCGTCTTCCCGGAGACTTCGTAAACGCTGTAGCCGTTCGGAGAGCCGGCAAGGTTGAGGTTGCAGCTCCACCAAGCGCCGCAGGCCGCTCCATGAATATGCTCGTAAACGGGAGTGCCTCCCTTCGTGACATAGTCATGATGGATGAAATTCTGCGCGTAATGCGTGTGACCGATCATCACGTGCGCCTCGTGGAAGTCCGTAAGGCAGTCCATTGCTGCGGCCATGTTCTTGATCTTGTCCGGGTTGTCCTTGTCGGCGTTGTGACGGAACTGGATGTGGGCGCAGAAGACAATCATCTTTTCCTCCTTGTCCTTCACAAGGGCAAGGTCTGACTTGAGCCATTCCAGCTGCCGGTCGGAAATGTTGTCGGCATATTTCCAGGTCTTGCCGTTGGTCGTCGTAACAGCCACGTCGTCCATAACCACAAAGTGAACGTCTCCTCTGTTGAACGAGTAGTCCGTGGGGCCGAAGAGGTCGACGTAGGTCTGTGTGGCCGTGTAGTCATCAACGCAGGCCGCGTCATGGTCGTGGTTGCCGACACAGTTGTAGATCGGGAGATAATCCCCAGACTCCAGCGCGAACCCCGAGAGGGCCTTGTGCATCGGCCCCCACTGCACCGTGTTGTCAAACGTCAGGTCGCCGAGGGTGACAGCGTAGGCATTCAAGTACTTTCCCTTGGCCTGTGACTCGGACATGAATCTATTGAGATCCAGAAGCGTCTCAGTCTCGAACCTGTGGACATCAGAGTCCGTCTTGCACTGAGGATCCCCGATCATCACCAGAGTGAAATCCTTCTCGGGAGCGTCAAGCGGCTCCAGCACGAAATCGTTCCTGTTCTGCCGGCTCCTGTCAATCGGGGTCGTGGAATAGAACAGAGGAAGTTTCGTGACTGGATCCAGCGCCGTCTTGTACTCCGCCGGAAGCGTGTAGTACACATTCCTGCACTTCTCGTCCGCCACAAACTGGTAAACCCCGTTCTTGTCCGTCACCGTGAAAGTGTACCCGTCCGTCACCGGCACCCCCGCGATGCCCTTTCCTGTCCGGGAGTCCTTGACCAAACCGAAGAGATTGTTTTTCTTGTCTATGCGAGTGCCGTTCAGTTTCATAGCATCGGCCACATACGCAGACATGAACGTCATCGCCACAATCAAGAATGCAATATTTCTGTATATTCTCATCATCAGTATTCTCGAAGCAAATAGTACTCAAAAAAGAACGGGGAAATCTCCCCGTTCCAAAACACCTATGTATGGATTCTAAAATCCGCTATAGTCCGTCTGCAAATCCGTGCAGGAATAGACATTGACTTCTCCGCTGGTCGGGATTGTCTGCGTGGCGCGCACTTCCCAATTCTTCACCTTGGTCGGATCACCGCCAGGAGCCTCAATGTACCAATAATGCTGAGCAGTCGTTGTGGTCCATGTCGTCGTGTTCTTACCCAAATTGTTGAAATAATATGAGACAACACATATATCAGGAACCTTGGACGGAACTCTCTTCATGTCACCGACTTTCTGACCGTTCTGGAAAAATTCCACTTTCCAGTTCTTGTCATCGTCATTCCATATAGCGGCGACAAAAGATCCTTTCAGATTTGAATTACCCTTGGCGGTAATATTGGCGGTTCCTCCTTTACCACCATCGTACCATGTGTACCGATATTTTCCTGAAGGTGTGCCATCCGTACCACCATAAATCTGGCTGCCGTTATAAACCCGCATTTGATACCCGACTTCATTCTTCGTGCCTTTGGTAACCCAGTTCTTGATGCTGTTCCCTTCGATCTCATAAAGGCTATAGCAATTAGGCGCGCCATTCACATTCATATTGCATGACCACCATGCACCGCAAGCGGCACCATGGACATGCTCGTAAACGGGTGTGCCACCCTTGGTTACATAAGAGGAGTGAATCCAGTTCTGAGGATAATGGGTGTGACCGACCATGATATGAGCCTCGTGGAATTCCGTAAGAAGTTTAAGGATCTCTGCATAATTCTTATCCTTGTTCACAGAGGCACCGCCACTGTTTGCGCCTCCTCTGAAAGGAATATGGGCGCAGAACAGGATCATCTTGTTCTGTTTGTCTTTCACCAGATCCAAATCCGCCTTCAGCCATTTCAGCTGTGAACTCGTGACTCCAGCATCATAATCCCAGGTCTTGCCGCTTGTAGTAGTGACAAGGACATTGTCCATCACAACAATATGAACATCGCCTCTGTTAAAAGAATAATCCACCGGGCCGAAAAGATCGACATAGTTTTGCGTTGACTCATACCGCGTGTTTGCCGATGCGTCATGGTCATGATTGCCGACCATATTATAGAACGGAATGTAATCAGTGCCGTTGGCCGAGAACTTTGACATGACATTACGCATTGGCTTCCACTGAACGGTGTTGTCAAATGTGATGTCACCCATTGACATGATGTACACATTCTTATACTTACCATTCGCCTGTGAGGTCGAAATGAAATTCCTCATGTCCGGCAATGTCTCCGTACGGAATCTCTCTCTGTCGGAATCAGTTTTACACTGTGGATCCCCAATGGCCAGATAAGTGAAATTCTTCTCAGGAGAATCAAGCGGTTCCAAAACAAAGTCGTTCCGGTTCTGACGGTTGTAGGAAATAGTCGATGTGGAGTAAAACAAAGGCAGTTTGGTCTCTTTGTCCAACGCCACCTTATACTCTGACGGCAATGTATAGTACACATTGCGGCAATACCGGTTCGCCTTGAATTGGTAAACGCCATTGGCATCTGTCGTGGTAAAGGAATACCCGTCTGTGACTGGTACACCAGCGATGCCCTTTCCGGTCTTGGAATCTGTGATCAGTCCGACAAGAGTGTTTGTGGACTCAATCGAGGTGCCATTGATCACCGTCTCCGTTCCGGGAGTCGGCTTCGGATCCGGTTTGTCCGGAGTCGGATCATCGGCCCCATTCTTACCGCAAGCAACAACCCCCAGCATGAGGGCTGTTGCAGACATTAGACCGAATAAACTCTTTTTAAATCGTAATTTATTCATGTATAATAGTTTAAGATTTTAATCATCCCAACCATAATTCTGGCCAAGATTAGGATTCTTTGTCAAGGCTGTCGATGGAATAGGACGGACATAATCCCTGTCATTCCACTCAAGCTTGTAATTGTAAATAAGATATCCATGATCGCCCTCAGAGAGAGTCAAGTTCTGGTCTGCGGTTGAGGTACCTGTTTTATAAGCAAACTGAGAAACTTTAGATGCATTGAACTTATACGTTTCACCATTGAACTGGATGCCGTTCTTATACTCATCGGCGGTCACGTAGATACCCATCCAACCACTATTGTCTGTACCACGATCCACAATCAGATTCTGGCAAGCCCAACGGCTGAGATCCGAAGCGCGGAGGTTCTCACAGATCAACTCTGTAACCCTCTCTCTTCTTATCTCCAGCATGGTGTTTGAGAGAGCTGGATCACCATAGTATGACTTCAGCCAGGCATCCTCGACATAACCGGCGGATGCAGGATAAATATTCTTGACACCTGCGCGCTTGCGAAGCTCTCCGACGGTCTCATTCCAGATGGTCTCATCAATCTGACCGAGCTCAGCCTTGGCCTCGGCGTAGTTCAAAAGAACCTCCGCGTAACGCAGGATAGGAATATCATTATCATTCCTTCCTTTAGAATAATTCTCCTCCTTTTCCTGACTCCATTTCCTGAACTGATACCCGCTGAATGTATATGTAAAGTTCAGTTTCTTTGGGACGGATTCCCCTGCTAACGTCGTGTACAAGTGTCCCGGGCCGTGAACAGTGTTGAAAAGACGCCAATCCTTATTGTCAAACTCCTTCGTCACAGACACATCCGGCTTTGCCGGTGTTCCGTCAAGGTTAAGGAACATACGCACAAGGTTCTTGGTAGGGGCGGCCTTCTGATCGTACGTACTTGAGTTCACAACCCAAGTAAGCTCGTTATACACGTTAAGGTCACCACCTTCATATTCCACGGTCCAGATGGCCTCTTTGGACTTGCCGAAATCAGTGCTCCTCCAAATGTTGTCATACAAGGAAGCGACCTCCTTACCATCGGCAACCGAGACAGGTGATCCGGTAACAAGAGAGAACTCCTTGGAATCAATCACAGACTTGGCGGCTGTGGCGGCGGCGTTGAAGAAATCATCAGAAGACTCATACTGTCCTGACCATGCGTTGTTTGTAGCCGGGTTCACCGTATGGTACTTACGGAAAGAGCCCTCATACAGGCAGACTCTTGACATGAATGCCAATGCGACATATTTGTTGATCACGCCACTGTAAGTCTTCAGATCGGCGGACATGTTCTCGCTTGCGAATTTCAAATCCTCCAGAACATTGTGCATTACAAGCTCACGGTCATCCCTGCCGGCGGTAAGGATAGGATCATCAACATTCACGACATGATCAATCCACGGAACATTGCTGAAAGTCTTCACTTTCGAGAAGTAGAAATAGGCTCTCCAGAACCGGGCGACACCAAGATAATGATTGGCGACCTCATCCTTAAAGAGACTTCTGTTCTTTTCAATGCCTTCGATCATCTTGTTGACCCTGCGGATGCCTTTCCAGTCCCCTACAGCCCAACCGGTCTGCTTTACAGAGTTCCAAATGCCGGGACGATAAAAATCCGTCGAGGTCTGGGTGCAGATGAGATCCGTATAATTATCACCCTTGCCGACAGTCTCTCCGCTTGGGCGATATGCCTCAATCAGTCCGTTGGAATATATCTCCAAATCACTTTCTGTCCTGAAGAAATTCTCGGCTGATATTTTATTGACCGGATCAGCTGTGAGAAAATCCTGACATGAAGACAACGCGAGAACAGACGCGGCTCCCAAAAGTAATTTAACTGCTATACTTGATTTCATATTAAAATTCATTAGAGTTTATCTTCCTTCAAATTAGAAAGTAATGTTCAGACCGAAGGTGTATGTCTTGAGCATAGGATAGGTATATCCCTGTCCCACACCGCTAAGACCTCCAACATTGTCACCGAAGTCAGAATCACCGAAACCAAGGGTCTCAGGGTCAAACATCTTGGTATGCTTGTAAATCGGAGAGAAAGTCAGCAGATTCTCACCGGAGAAGTAAACCTTAAGCTTCTCGACGCGGATCTTCTTGGTAAGCTTGCTTGGGAAAGTATAGTCCACAGTGAGGTTCTTAAGTCTTACATAAGCGGCATTCTGCATGTAGTAGTCATTCTCGAACGTAAGAGGGCCGTCATTTCTGTTCGCGGCGTATGCCACCTGACGTGTGAAGTAAGGCTTGCTTGCGGCGTTGGTGACCACCCAGTTGGAAGTAGAGTAATCAACTTCCACAGCGTCCTGAGTATGAATCTTCGGCAGATAGCCATAAGGACGGTTGTACATTCCCCAGAAGAATCCGGACTCGCAGCTTGGATACCAGTCACGCTTGCCTACGCCTTGCAGGAAGACACTGACGCCGATTCCGTTCCAGTTGGCGCCAAGGTTGATACCAAAATAATAGCGTGGGCTCTGGTTGCCGATGCGCTCAAGGTCGCCATGGTCATCAAGAGTACCTTTGCCGTAGTCAATCTTTCCGTCACCGTTGATGTCTATGAATTTAAGGTCTCCGGCATACGCCCTGAAGTTGGATCCGTTCTTGTGGAATTTATCGGTCGCCCAGTTGTTGGCCTCCTCATTGCTGAGGAAGTACCCGTCGGTCCTGAATCCCCAGATCTCACCAAGTTCCTTACCCTCATAGTAGTTGAGGATGTCACCGTTGATGTTATAGTACTTCTTCACCCAAGTGCGTGAATCCCAGACACTGGCCTTGATGTTATAATTGAAATCCTTACCGGCGAGTTTGAACGAGTCTCTCCAGCCGATCGTGGCTTCCCAACCCTTTGTCTGGATAGCGCCGTAGTTACCCTTAGGGGTGGAATCACCAAGCACCTCAGGAAGATCCGGACCCTGAATGAACATATCCTTGACATCACGCACATAGTAGTCAGCCGAGATCGAGAGACGGCTCTTCAGGAAATCAGCGTCAAGTCCCACGTCATAAGTGGTGACAGTCTCCCAGGTAAGGTTGTCAGGAATGATCGCGGCGGCCGTTGTGTAAGGAACTTTTTCCCCGTTGATGAGTTTTGTGGATTTTGACACACCCATAAGCTCCAGGAATGAGTAAGGGTCGATGGTCGCGTTACCGAGGGAACCCACATTGGCGCGGAGTTTAAAGTTGTTCATCCAAGACTTGGCCCATTTCATCCAAGGCTCCTCGGACAGTCTCCAACCTACGGACGCTGAAGGGAAGAAACCCCATTGTGAATATGAAGGGAACAATGAGGAACCATCGTAACGTGCGGCCACCTCGACAATATACCTGTTGAGAAGAGTGTAGTTCACACGCCCGAAGAAACCGACCATGCTCTTGTCGTGACCACGATCCTCCACACCATACTCGTCAGACGCCATAAGTTCAAATGAAGGGATGGAAGGATACAGAAGGTCTTTTCTGGTAAGATACAAACGGCGATAGTTCGTCTTCTCAAGATTCCATCCAGCCACGATATTCAAATCATGGTTGTCACCAAGTTTCGGAGTGTATGTCCCGACGATGTTTGAGGAGATGTAATCAGTGTTGAAACGCCAGTCTGACTTATAAGAGGAGCTATTGTAAGTCTCCAAAGCACCTGGGGCACTATAACCACTCTGGATGCAAGAGACTCTTGCCTGAGTGGAACGGATGGCTTTGTAAGTAAAGTCGCCTGTGAATTTCAGGACGTTCTTGATCGGCTCGAAATCAAGAGTGGTGGATGTGATAATATCCAGTTTGTTATTTTCCTGATAAGTATTACCGTCTTCAAACGCACCGTACATACAAGAAGCGCCATAGAACGTAAGCGTACCGTCTTCATTAAATGCCGGATAGATTGGCTGTCCTCTATGCTCGAACTGGCGGAGAAGCGGCTGTGAACCACCTGACACCATCGGCTGGTGATATTTACGCTTGAACACCGAGGTGTTATTGGTCAATTTCAACCAATCAGTAATCTTTATGGAACCCTTGGCGCGAAGATTGAACTGGTTGAAGTCCTCATTGCCAAGCTTATAGATACCGTCCTGTCCATAATAACGCCCACTGATGGCATAGCTAACCTTCTCTGACGCGCCATTGATGCTGAGGTTATGGTTCTGTGTCATGTTCATGTCCTTGTAGAACATGTCAAGCCAGTTGGTGCTTCCATAGTAAGCATAGTTGCCGCCGAAACCGACATCCTTTCCGTCACCATAAATCTTACCGTAATTCTCATAGGTAGGATCAGTTTTACGACGACGGAACTCCTCATGATAAGCCTCAGAATAGGTATTGGACCTGTTATTGACATTACCAGGCAAAGAACCGGCGGAAGTCGGAGTGCGTTTGTCGTTCCTGAAGAACTCAACAAAGGTATCAAGCCACTGAAGGCCATCTGTGACAAGCTCGTCCTCCCACATGATGTTTCTTCTGTTCAATGAGACAGAGCCGTTGTAGTTCACGGAAATCTTGTCGGTCTTCGGAGCCTTGGTTGTCACAAGGATGACACCGAAAGCACCTCTGGCACCGTATACGGCAGCGGAGGCAGCATCCTTAAGGACAGCGACAGTTTCGATGTCCTCTGGATTCACTGTAGTGAGGTCTCCCTCGACTCCGTCGATGAGGACAAGGGCGCTGCTGCCCTGGCCGATCGAGTGCTTCTGGTTGCCTGCGCCACCACCGACCTTTTTTCTGGACTGATATGAAGTGCCATTGCCACGGATGGTGATAGACCCTTGATGGGTAGGCTTACCGTCAGCCTGAACGATGTTCAACCCCGGGATCTGTCCCTGAAGAGACCTTGTCACATTGGAGTTGGTCCTGCCTTCAAGTTCCTCACCCGACAGGTTCTCGACGGCTCCCACCAACTGAGTCTTCTTGAGAGTACCATAACCGACCACAACAGTCGCATCAAGCATCTGGGTGTCTTCCTGAAGAAGGATGTCCAATTTTGTTCTCTTGCTGACATTAACCTCTACAGTCTTATAACCGAAAAGCTGGCATACAAGGACAGCGTTGGCGTCAGCCTTGAGGGTGTACGCTCCGTTCGCATCAGTCGATGTACCCACAGATGTGCCCTTAACCATTACAACCGCCCCTGGAACAGGCTCATTGGTAGCGGCCTCTTTGACAAAACCTGATACAGTGAGTTTCTGAGCAAACACTTCAGATGGCACCAGAAACAAAAGAATCGCCATAACGGTCGTCATCAAACCTTTCGTAAGCAATAACAATTGTCTACTCTTCCCCTTTTCGGGAGAAGAACTGGTTATTATGTGATTCATTTCAATCGTAATAAATTTTCAATAAAAATAATTACCAGAACCTATAGCAAGGTTCAAGATTCTGCGGCAAACTGAAATCCTTGGTTATTATTTCTAATGGTTTACAAGGTTATTATGGTTCTTTATCCTCGCATCAATGTTTTTAATTAATGAATATTTAGTACTATTAAACTTCAATGATTTTGTTAAAAGCGCCCCTTTAGCAAAAAAACTATTTGTATTTCACAAACGTGGCCTTTTCGTCCAAAAATTTCTTCACCTCGATGGCCCTGTCGCAGCACAGATACTCCGCACCGAGATACACGCCCAGCATGATGTCCTCAGGAGTCCTTGAAGGCCAAAGGGAAACGGCCAGACCGGCTTCCTTTGCCTTTTTCACCATGGAGCGCGTAGTACCATTCATGTTGCACCCGATCCGCTTGATTCCCATAGCCTCCGCCATCTGGATGGTCTCATCACAAACCGGCTTGCTGAAAATCATGAGCATGTCAGCGTCCGGATGAAGTTTTCTCATCATATTCAAGGCATCTCTGCTGCTGGATGTGAACAGATAAGTGGAATGCTCCGGCTTCTTGGACATGACCGCCTTGTAGAGTTTGTCGCAATACTCGCGAAGGCGATCCTCCGGATAACTTGATGTCGGGCTGACCTTCATTTCAAACTCAACGTAGAGGCCATCCTTGTCCGAAAGGAAGCCCACAAGCTCATCAAGGAAAAGAATCTTGTTGCCCTGGAATGTTGTCAACTTGCGGATCTCATCAGATGTCATCGACTCGACCGCACCGGCGCACGGAGTCAATCTGGCGAACGTCTCATCGTGGTTCACAACAAGCTGTCCGTCCTTGCTCATTCTGATGTCGGTCTCAAAGCCCCTTATTCCTTGTTCATAGCAAGCCTTGAATGCCGGGAGCGTGTTCTCATCATACTCGAAACGGCTGGCGCGATGAGCGAAAAACTGTACGGCCTGAGACTGTGCGGACAAGTCCACCGCCCACACAGACAGCACAATAACAAATAAAAACCTTAATACCTTCCTCATAACTTGACATAAATAAGTTCGCATATACCATGATACCCTACCGGGTAACCTTCCACAGCGAATTTCAGACTTACGACTAAAAACGATTGAAAGGATTCACAAAAATACAAAAAAAATCAGTCTCCGCCTTGCATTTTTCATTTAACTTGAATATTTTTGTCTCGGCAAACTGAAATCAAGTTCACTTTCGAGTGACATCTTACATCTTTCTGATGGTTGTTAAGGGTGCTTAAGAAGCATGGCCTTAATTTTAGTATTTACAGTTTTCAACTAACAATCACTAAAGAAAATATGAAATCCATTAAAGCCCTCGCGGCCGTAGCCTTGGCATCTTCTCTTTTTATAGGATGTGAAGAAGAAGAGCACTTTGGCATAGACTCATCCAAACCGGCGCCGAAGGAATTCACTTATGATGAAGACAATTCATCGGAAACATCCATTTCAGTCTACTGGGATGACGCCAGCATGATTGAGGCTGGAGCGACCAGCGCGACCGTCCAGCTTACCACTGAACTCAACAACGGCGACAATTACAACAACAGCGTCACCCACACCATCGTTTACAGCGACGAAAAGGTAAAGGTCAAAAACGCCACGACTTTCACAGGCCTGAAAAAGTTCAGCCAGTATTACATCAGAATCAGAGCCAACTATCCAAGATCCGTATTCTCTGACTGGGTATATATCGCTCAAGACAACGAGCCTGTCCAACTTGTTCTCGGCTACGGGTTCGTAAAGCCTGATTTTGTCGGCATTCCTAATCTTGCGGCGACTCCGCTTGCTGACGCCATTACTTTGAAATGGGACCCTTGCGTGAACGCTGTCAAATATGTCGTGGAATACAAACTCGCTTCCGCTTCTGACTGGACAACAATAGAGACAGAGGAGACAGCGCTTAAGATTTCAGACCTTACAGACAAGACAAAGTATAACGTGAGAGCCAAGTCTCTCAATAAGGACGGCAAGGAATCCGAATATTCCGAGACTCTTGACATCACCACACTTGAAAAGGCTGCATTCCCTAAGGACATAGCGACAGCCGATGAGTTCGTCAAACTCTTTAACGGAAAGGAACTAACCACAGCTGATGCCACGAGTGTTGTCAACCTGACCGCAGACATCGACCTTACGGGGAAGACAATCCCGACTTGCGCGACATTCCCTGGAATCTTCAACGGTAACAACCACAGCATCAAGAACTGGAAGGGAACCGCTCCTTTGTTCACTGAAGTCGGCACCGTCAAGGATCTTGTCATTGACGCGTCATGCTCGTTCGTTCCGACGGCTTCCGAATTCGGAATCATTGCCATAAGGAACAAGGGTGAGCTCACCAACGTGACAAACAAGGCGAACATCACAATGAGCGCCGACGCCTTTGACGACGCCGTCATCTGTGGAGCCCTTGTCGCTGAAGGTCTGGCCGACATCACCGATTGCCACAACACCGGCAACATCACAGTGACAGCTCAGACATCAATGAAGGGTGCGGCCGTCGCCGGCATCGCCGGATATCTCAAGGCGACAATGAAAGACTGCTCAAACGAAGGGACGATAAGTGCCTCATGCGCCTTTGTCAACGGCGCTTCGACTATTGTCGATGTGAAGAACTGCGCACCTTCAGTAGGCGGTCTTGTCGCTTACGGCGGCAATGATGAAAACGGACAGTTCGCTGTGACGAATTGCGTGAACAAAGGCAAGGTATCTCTTGTGAACACATCTATTGACTCAGTAACGGGAAACGTGAAGAGACAGGATGTCGGAGGTATTGCCGGAGCGTCCAACGGTGACATCACTAATTGTCACAACTACGGCGAGGTTTACGCGAAACTTGCTTCCAGCAATGGTTCTGCCATGTCCGGAAATGAGGCGATTGTTCTAGCAGGTGGCATCACAGGAGGAGATTACTTCGCCGTGGGACAGATCAAGTCGAACATCACGGGCTGTACCAACGAAGGTCCGATCAACGTGTTCTCTGATGCGTCAAAGTCCAATTCAGCAGTAGGCGGAATCGTGGGCTGGCCAGGAAAAGAGGCTAAGCAAAGCACATGCACGAAAGACTGTGTCAACAAGGGTGACATTACCATTAGCGGAACTGTTAAGGTTCGCGCAGGTGGAGTTCAGGGAGGTACCGGCAACATGGACAACTGTACAAACGAAGGTGAGATCATCTTCGAATCCGGCGACAAGGCCAGCGTTATCGGCAGCCTCTGCGGTTTCCACTCTCAAGGCAACACCATAGAGACCTGCAAGGCTTTCGGAAAAGTGACCGCCATGGCAACTGTTGATGGCATCGGAGGCCTTATCGGAAACATCGGAAACGCCGCTCACAACACAGGAAACGGTTGTGTCGTGGATTGCGTGATTTCCGGCGGAGCCGAGGCCACAAGAGGTCTTGTGATTGGTAAATTCAACGGTAAGACGAAGAACATCACTCTTGGAGAGACCAGCCCGATCAAAGTATCCGGATCTGTTGAAGGGACCAAGATTGACGCCGGCAACTTCGCTAATTTTGTACATGGAACCACAAACTACACAGAGGGTGTACATGTAATCAACGCTGTCTTCGGCAAATAATCCGAACACGCTGATATTCACAAGGGGGATGGCCAACTCTGGTCATTCCCTTTTCTTTTTGCCATCAACACTGGTTGTGGTGTCCGCCTACCGTGCGTAAGCATTCGATAAAGTACGACCGCAGTTTGATTAAGAGGTATATAACTTTGCGCCACTAATACTAACTGACATGCTTACACGCGAACAAATCGAAGAGATCCAGGGCGAGGCCCGGGAGAAAGGGACAGCAACCAAGGCCCTGTTGAAAGAGAAAGGCATTCCAGAGCACCAGTACTTCTGGTGGAAGCGGAAGTACGCCAGGGCAGAGGTTCCGGATGGGTTCCTGCCCATAGCTGGCGGCGGCCTGTGGACACCATTCAGGGAATAATCGATGATCCAAGACGCCGGCTGCAACGTCGCCTGCGACTACGTTCAAGTGGACGAGAGCACATTGCCGGTAATAGACAATGAAAAGCGCCGCGCGGTGAAGGGATATGTATGGAGTGTGGTGAACGTGATGACGGGAGACAGGTTCTTCTTCTATGAACATGGCTCCAGGAGCGCCAGCGTGGCCATGGGTCTGCTGAAGGACTTCAGTGGCTTGAGGATGTCCTGCGCCGGATCCCGGAATACGAACAGGCAGGGAAAGACTACGCAGACCTTCTTCCCGCAAACTGGCGCGCCTTGTCCGCAAAGTAACTCGAGCCAATATCACACTCCCATAAAAAGACTGCAACCGGCATCACACTGATGCAAGTTGCAGCCAAACTTTATCGACGCACGTACTTCCTCGAATGCTTACAAATCAATTATTTAGCAAATATGGTCACTCGGCTTGATTGCTGTAGTGCTACTTTTGCACTGAACTAAAGTTAATTAGTCCGGCCACATTTCGGCGAATGCATAATAACGCCAATTATAGGCCGAATGGCAATTCTGGATCTTTCCACTTTGTCGGATCAGGTTCTCCAGTGTTCCATATCTCCATAAGAAGGGTATCCGGATTCTCGATAACCGGGTAGGGATACTCGATGCCAAGGTCAGAGAAGTATAACATCTTGATTCCATGCGCTTCACACAAGTCACGCTTGGCCTTATCCCTGGCTTGATTATCAATAAACACTTCTTCTCCTCCAAAGAATTCACTTGGTACAAAGTGCTGTTCACCTTGACACTCAATCGCGATACCTTGTTCTGGGAGGAAGAAATCAAGATGCATTTTCCCTCTGAAAGTCATCCACTCAAATGCTTTCTGCGTTTCAAACTTGATTTTCTGCGATTTGAGCACTCTCATTACGTAGTTTTCGAGGTGGCTCTGGTTGCAGATCGGGCAGCCATTACCCCATAGATGAGATGAGGCGACTTGTTCGAAGATGCCATGTCGCGGGCAGATGATTTTCACTTTCTCAGTTGCACCTTTGTAGTCAACCAGTGAATAGTCATATTTCCCGTTATGCACCTCTGTGCTGCGCTCAATGAACAACTTGGTGTCCATATAACGACCAGCACAAATAGGGCACCCTTGTCCAAGCATATGGCCACTTGGCGTTTGCCAGAATTTACCATGCTCCGGACAGATTAGTGTTACTACCTTTATACTCTGCTTTACTGTAGTCGTATTTATCGCCGTAAAGTTCTTTTGCCTTTCGAATAAACCTCTCCGTGGTAAGACGGACATTCCCCGAGCATTCTTTGCAGCCATTTCCGCATAAATGTAAAGTGGGTTTTTGCAAGAACTCTCCGTGTTCAGGGCAGATAATAGTAACCGGGGTGGTTGACCCGAGTCGTGGTTTTGGAAAAGTGGAAGAAAACTTATAAATCCTTTTGAAAAAATGGAAATTTGTCCGTAAATTGCGTTGGAAAAATGGAGGCAATATGCTTAATAGAAAGATTGACAGTTATTTAAGAGATTATTACAAAAAAACGAATAACGCACTGCTTATTACTGGTGCACGTCAGGTTGGAAAGACATATTCCATCCGGGAATTCGGCAAGTCCTTCAAAAGTTTCATCGAGATAAACTTCATTGAGAATCCCGATGCTGTTGGGCTTTTTAAGAATGCAAGTGGTAGTGCTGACATATTGATGCGCTTATCCACAATTACGAATGCTCCCATGATCAAAGGAGATACCCTGATCTTCTTTGACGAAGTACAGGAGTGCCCAGACATTGTCACCGCCATCAAGTTCTTGGTTGATGATGGATCGTACCGCTATATCCTAAGTGGATCGCTGCTCGGCGTAGAGTTGAAGGACATTCGTTCGGTCCCCGTCGGTTATATGGGCGTAAAGGAAATGTTCCCGCTGGATTTCGAAGAGTTTATATCTTGTGTCGGAATCAATGAGAATGTAATAGCCTCCTTGAAGGAGTCCTGGACAAAGAGGCAACCCGTCGACGACTTCATCCACAATAAAATGATGGAGCTGTTCCGGCTATACCTTATCATAGGAGGTATGCCGGCAGCTGTCAGCAAGTATCTGGAGAGTAATAACCTGCAAGATGTCTTGGCCGTACAGCAGGAGATCATTCAACTCTATAAGAAAGACATCGCTAAGTATGATCCGGATAACAAATTGTATATCGAGGAGATTTTCAACTTGATCCCGCCAGAACTCAATGCCAAAAACAAGCGCTTCATCCTGAAACGCCTGAACGAAAACGCAAAGTATGAGCGTTACGAGAACAGCTTCCTTTGGCTGAAGAGTGCAGGTGTGGCCCTGCCTGTATATAATGTGGAAGAGCCCAAAGTGCCTCTACTGCTGGCTCGCTCACGCAATCTGCTCAAGCTCTTCTTGAACGATATCGGCTTGCTGGCCGCCCAGTATGCCGACGGGATTCAGATGCGAATCATCAAGGGCGACAAGGACATTAACTTCGGATCCATCTATGAGAATGCCGTGGCCCAGGAACTCGTTGCACACGGGTTGTGGCCATATTACTACAACAGCAAGAAAAGGGGAGAGATAGACTTCGTTATTGAGAAGAACGGCAAGGTTCTCCCGATAGAGGTAAAGTCCGGAAAAGATTACATATATCACCGTGCCCTCTCCAACATTATGGATTGCGATGAATATGATATCCCGGAAGCACTGGTATTGAACAACGACAATCTATCAGTTGATGGCCGAATTACATATGTGCCGGTCTATATGGTGATGTGTCTGGAGAAAGAAATGTTAACAGCTCAGACCTACAGTATCGATCTGGATGGTTTGAAGTAGTAAGCGTCTTGTAGATTTGCGTAAGATATTAGCAATGAACTAATTACAAAATAGACAAAAATGATATTAGTAGATAAATGCCTGTTCATTAATAGGTCTCCTTTTAAGGATAATCTTGAGATTTCATTCAAAGAAGGAGTAAACGTTTTATGTGGTATTAATGGCAGGGGGAAAACGACCATCCTCTCATATATTGTTGATGCTTTTTATGAGATGGCTAAGCCCAATTACCGAGGATCATTTGAAGGTTAGGAGTACAAGTATTATAGGCTCTCATCTTCATTTCATACTATTGATCCAGGTAAACCGTCCATTGTATATATACGTTTCAAGATTGAAGAAAGGACAATTGATTACATTGATGTTCGTGGGCAGCTTACTGAAGCTGAGTACAATGACTTGGTGAAATACGAGACAAAGGTAGAGTACGGAAAGATCAAGAATGGTTTACAATCAAGCGATACAGTCAAATTGTTCTCTTGCGATGATACAGACAAAGCTATTAAAGATGCTTTCGCTAAGAATTTGCTAACCTACTTCCCTTCATACAGATATGAACTCCCCGGATACCTTAATAACCCTTATAAAGAGGATGTCGAAATAAGCAATTCTATAAAGTATTCCGGAGAGCTGCCGAATCCAATCGAGGTTTGTACAGGTTTGGCCGAATTCTCCAGTTGGATTCTTGACGTTGTACTAGTATATTGTAACATCTAAATATTGCATAAAACTAAAAATAATTGTATCTTTGTTGTATCACATACAGCACGATACGATTATGCCTATTCAGAAGTACGAGGTGAGCTTGTCTGCAGAGGAGCGCAAACAGCTGACCAAGATTGTGAAGTCCGGCAATATGCCGGCGCGAACCATCCTGAGAGCCAACATCCTTCTCGCGGTAGACAGGAATGGGAAACAGCCTATGACTGTGCAAGAGGCTGCCATAGCCTTCAACACGTCTGCCACTACAGTCCAGAACGTCAGGACTCGTTATGGGGAGAAGGGACTCGACGCAACCATACAGCGAAAGAAACGGGAGACGCCGCCAGTAGAGGCCAAGGTTACCGGAGACGTCGAGGCTCATATCATAGCTCTCGCCTGCGGAGATCCTCCCAAGGGATATGCCAAGTGGACGCTTCGTCTTCTTGCCGACAGGTCGGTCAAACTGGGGTATATAGAATCTATATCTCATACGCAGGTCGGCCGCATTCTAAAAAAAACGAGTACAGGCCTCATCTGAAGAAGTGCTGGTGCATACCATCCAGCCATAACGCGGCTTTCGTCGCAGCGATGGAGGACGTCCTTGAGGTGTACAGCCGTCCATATGATGCCAAACACCCTGTCGTATGTATGGACGAGAAACCTGCTCAGCTTCTGGCAGAAGCAAGAGATGGCTTTACTTCCAACAGTACAGGTGTACGATACGAGGACAACGAATATGTGAGGAATGGCACCTGCAGCATCTTCCTTTTCACTGAACCCCTGGCCGGATGGCGTGAGGCTGTAGCAAAGCGGCAGAGAACCAGAACTGACTGGGCAGAACGCATCAAGTGGCTGCTTGACGAGAGATACCCAGATGTCGAGCAGGTCGTACTTGTATGTGACAATCTCAATACTCACAATATCGCATCCCTTTACGAGGCGTTTGAACCGGCGGAGGCTCGCCGCTTGGCAAAGCGTCTTGAAATACACCACACGCCAAAGCACGGCAGCTGGCTTGACATAGCTGAGACTGAACTCGCTGCTCTCGGGAACCAATGTCTGGCAAAAAGGCGCATAAACAGTGTCGAAAAACTTAACGAGGAACTTTCGTCTTGGCATACCGAGCGAAACGACGGTCAGAAGAGTGTGAACTGGCAGTTCAAGACTGCCGATGCTCGCACCAAGCTGAAGCACCTCTATCCTATATTAAATTTTTAAGTGTTACAAAGTACTAGAGGCCCTAAGTCACGACTTGTCTAAGCCGATGAGACGTTATGACACCGAGTTGGAATATATTCCGACACAGCTTATCTGTGAATATTGCAAACGGAGCAAAGCAGACGGCATTTGTTTCGGAAGTTCACTTCATAGCGGTGGAGTCAATTATGTATTATTCAACCCAGAAGACGCAAAATGTACAAGAGTCTCTTCTAGAGAAATCAAATCAATTCATATCGGCATTTAATCGATAATATCATTCTGCTCCTCTACGATAGATCGCTTCTGACAATCTCTTCGTCGAAGCCGGCCTCTCGTAGTTTCTTCTCTATGAGAAGGTAAGCATTCGATAAAGTACGACTGTCAGTTTGATTAAGTGGTATATAACTTTGCACCACTAATACTAACTGACATGCTTACACGCGAACAAATCGAAGAGATCCAGGGCGAGGCCCGGGAGAAAGGGACAGCAACCAAGGCCCTGTTGAAAGAGAAAGGCATTCCAGAGCACCAGTACTTCTGGTGGAAGCGGAAGTACGCCAGGGCAGAGGTTCCGGATGGGTTCCTGCCCATAGCTGGCGGCGGCCTGTGGACACCATTCAGGGAATAATCGATGATCCAAGACGCCGGCTGCAACGTCGCCTGCGACTACGTTCAAGTGGACGAGAGCACATTGCCGGTAATAGACAATGAAAAGCGCCGCGCGGTGAAGGGATATGTATGGAGTGTGGTGAACGTGATGACGGGAGACAGGTTCTTCTTCTATGAACATGGCTCCAGGAGCGCCAGCGTGGCCATGGGTCTGCTGAAGGACTTCACCGGAGCCATCCAGAGCGACGGTTACATCGTGTACGAACACTTCGAGGGGATGGAAGGGAAGAAGCTCCTGGGCTGCTGGGCCCACGCAAGGCGCAAGAACTATCTGTTCTGCGGTGACGACGACGCACAGAGGGCAGCCGTGGTCTACTCCCTGCTTGCCACCTGCAAGGCACAAGGCGTTAATGAACGGGCGTGGCTTGAGGATGTCCTGCGCCGGATCCCGGAATACGAACAGGCAGGGAAAGACTACGCAGACCTTCTTCCCGCAAACTGGCGCGCCTTGTCCGCAAAGTAACTCGAGCCAATATCACACTCCCATAAAAAGACTGCAACCGGCATCACACTGATGCAAGTTGCAGCCAAACTTTATCGACGCACGTACTTCCTCGAATGCTTACGGTTTCTTTACTGATTCTGAAGGACAAAAAAAGGCGGCTGCTGATATGCAGTCGCCCTTTTTAATATATTCAAAAAGAATTACTCTTTGAAAGCTTTGAGACCGAAAATTATGGCACGGGTAGCTTTGCCCGAAGCCGTGGTGATCTTGAAGTCCATATCTGTAGGAAGAGCTTCAGGAACAACAACCTCGTACTTATCTCCCTCATTTACCTTATCACTCACGGTAAGAGTGTAAGGAGTGTTGTTTATGGCACCATCATTGGCTTTGATGTCAATGGAGCCTGTAGTCACACCACCGGTGGAGAACTCCAATGTTGTGGCCTTGCCTTTCCAAGCCACAGCATAGAACACCGCTCTCTTGGAGCCGGCTGGAATGGTGATCGTAATGTCACCAACCTTAGAGGACGTTCCGATTTTAAGAACCTTCACATCCTTCTGGCCATTGATAGTAGCGACACCATCATCATAAGCATTAGCCCCGAGTTTGTAGCTCAAATCAATGGAATACGAATTATCTCCAGGTTCTGGTTCCGGATCCACGCTGCCAGCCTAATGGCTGACATAGTAGCCATTAACCATTTGAGCGGAGCCGTTGAATTCGCCCCTCTTTCCAATAACTGTGAGGACATCACCAACTTTCAAGCCTATATTCTCAATGGCGGGACCACCTTCAGCCGCCTTCATTCGGAAGACGTACAAAGTAGTTCCCTCATCATCAGCGATCGTCAAGGTAGCGTTCTTGAAAGAAGCACTGATCTCCTTGATGTTGACAATCTTGCCCGTCACGATATATTCAACGTCCGAGACTTCCTTGGCAAGGAACTCCTTGATGGTGGCAGGAATATAGTGGACATGGCTCTCATAGACACCATTTACCATCTGGGCTGTGCCATTAGACTCGCCTCTCTGACCGACAACCGTAAGTTTGTCACCTACAGCGATGGTCAAATCCGTAATCTTGCCACTGGCAGGTTTCATCCTGCGGACAAGCACTGAATTGCCAAGAGCATCGGCAACCGTGATGTCCGCATTGTTGTACTGTTCAGAGACAGAAATCTTTTTAACGGTTCCGGTAAGGCGGTACTGCGCCGGGCTGACCGCAGCCTTCAGGAACTCGCCCACCGTCACTTGAAGAATCGCGCCCTTCTGATCAATATTTGCCTGAGCGGAATTGACTGTGCCGCCTGAAGTGGTGTTGAATGTAAGAACGGTCGTACGGTCGCCCATAGCATTCGCGGCCGCGCTGAATGTAACGATGCTGCTGTTGCCGGAAGTCTCGATCGCGTTAACTGAAAGCCAGGACTTTGCCTCATCCGGAACAACAACGGATATGCCGTCCCCCTTGCAAGTCAAATGAACCTTGAACTGTCCGCCCTCAAGTGGAAGAGGCTCCTTGTACAATCCAAACTCGCCGGTCTCAGGCATCTTAACAGTAACGGAATCAACCTTGATGAGAGATTTCTTAAGGCTGACGAAAACGCCACCTTGGGCCATCTGAGGACCATTATAATCACCTCTCTGACCTTCAACAGTAAGGAAGTCGCCGACTTCCATTCCCAAGTCCTCTATCTTCTTTCCGGAAGGAGGCCCGAAACGATAACAGTAAACCGAATAGCCTTCATCATCCGAAATTGTAAGAGTGGCGTTCTTGTAAGACGCCGAGATCTCCTGGATGTGAGTAATGGTTCCGGCAATGCGGTAAACTGTAGGACCGACCTCCGCCGCAAGAAATTCCTTCAACGGAGTAACTTCGAGTTCCACTTTCTTGGTCTGCTGAAGGACGTTGATAATCTGAGATTTGCCATCGCAAGTCAGATAAAGCATAGCCTCTTTCGTAGCGGTTGTCGCCTCGGCTTTGAAAGTAACCTCGGTCTCGCCGGCAACGCCTGTAGTCGGGGAAACCTTGACCCATTCAGGAATATCGCCGAACGACCAGTCGGATTTGGCATTTACAGTGATGGTCTGTGAACCACCGGCCGCAGGAATCGCGACATAGGATGACGAAACCCTGACCTCGTCAAGATAGGTTTCGATGTCATCCTCGCAGCCAACCGCGAGAGTCAAAGCGGCCACAAGGGCGGTGAAAATATATTTAAGTTTCATATCGTTTTGACATTAAATTAGTTGAACATATACTTGATACCAATCGAAGCGTACCAGCATTGACCTAAGTTGTGGTAAGGAACGAAAGTCTCTGTGTTGGCGTTGTAAGCCTTGGCTGTAGAGAATGTGGCATAGCCTTCATTGTCCACGCCTTCGTACTTGAGGATACGCCCCCCTCCGAGAGCCGGATTCATGTACTTGCTGACACCCCAGCTGGAGTTGAAGAGGTTAAGGATGTTCTTGACATCAAGGCTGAGCTGAAGAGTGTTGACGCTCTTGCCGACATTAACCTTGAAATCGTGCTTGTAGCTGAAGTCAACCCTATGGACCCAAGGAGAGTAGACGCTGTAAGCCTCGGCGTACTTGCCCTGACGCTTGCTCAGGTACTTGTCGTTGTGGACATAGTCCATGAAGCGGTCACGGTCATCGTCTGAGACGAAGCGGAACTCTCTGTTGGCAACCTCCGCATCAGTAGGAACGTAGATAGCGTCGTAGTTATAACCGTCACCATTGATGTCGTTGACTGTCATGTAAGAATAGTTGTAGCCACCTCTCCAGGTCTCGTAGATGAAACTGTAGTGGTTGCCGGACTTGTCGCTATGGGTAAGGGAAGCCACGAAACGGTCAGGGGTCACGTACTGTGAGTTGTGAAGACCCGGATCGTTAGGGCCGTTGACGGTGGCCATGTAGTTGAGCACTGAGGAAGCGTTTGAACCAGGCATACCGGTAAGTTCCTTGGAAACAGTGTGGGTGTAGGCAGCCATAATGTTGAGGCCCTGAACAGGAGTCGTGTTGATTGTCAGGTTAGCGGAATAGCCGTAACCCTTGCTGGTGTTCTCAAGAACATAGGCGTTAGGCATGTTCTTGGCCACCATCACGACATTCCCGGCTTCGTCCTTAACCACATTACCGTTCTTGTCTTTCTTTTCGGTCATGTAGGTGTACTTGAAGTCCTGATAGATAGGACGGTTGTCAGCACCGTTGAACCTTGAGAATCCGTCGGTGTCCTTGACGCTCCAATCCCTGAGGCATACACCGTTGATGGTCTTGTTGAATATTCCTTCAGCGGTGATCGTGAATGGGAATGAAGTAGGCAGAGAGTAGTCAACCGCGATGGATGTCTTCCAAACCTGAGGCATCTTGAACTTAGGATCGACAGCGGAAATCTCAGAAGGAGCTGTTCCATCCTCAGGCTTGATTGTGTCAGGATAGCCCATAGAGATGAGTTTGTCGTGAAGTTCCTGACGGGTCAGGATCTTGCCGGCGAACTGCTTCATGTCTGTAAGAGTTCCACCATTCTTGCCGGTCGCGTTAAGCTTGGCCTGGTACTGAACCATACCAGAGTTGGTAGGCATATTGGTAAAGAACACGAGAGGGAGACGTCCTGAGAAGAGACCTGTACCTCCACGAACCTTGAAGCTCTTGTCGCCGAACACATCCCAAGTGAAACCAACGCGAGGAGAAACAGTAAGGCTGCTGTTAGGCCACTTGCCGGTGTCGATATGCTTTCCGTTATAGTCAAGATCATAGATCGCCTGGTTCCTCATCAGGTCCTGATTGCTGAAGAAGAGACCGTCAAGACGAAGACCGTATGTGAGTTTGAAATTGTCAAGCATAGACCATTCGTCCTGAGCATAAACACCAAGCTTGTTGAAACGCACGCGGGCCGCAGGATTTGCTTCTCCGTCGTAACCATAGGTCAGGCAGACAATCGAAGGAGCGGCCTCATTGAGGAAATCGTCAAGGCTGTTATAGCGGTAGTAACCGGTACCGTTTCTCATGTAGGAGTTGTCGGCCATCTGATACTCGTAGCTTGCTCCGAAAGTGGCCTTGTGGTTACCGGCATAGTAGGTAAGGTCATCCTTTGCGGTGATGACGTTGTTATGCACACCGTTGTTCCATGTGAACAGCTCATAGCCAAGAGCCATGTAGGTGTTGGTTCCGTCAGCGGCGTCCACTCCGTCAGGAGTCTTCTTTCCGCCATCCAGAATGTCGATGAACGGGAAGTCCGAAGAGTTGGTTCCGCGGACATCATCAAGCTGTGAATACGTGGCGAGGAACTGGTTGGAAAGTTTGTCGCTCAAACGGCTGTTGAGGTCGAGAGACCACGTGTTTACCAGGTTGTCCTGGGAGTACATCGAGTTAGCGAAAGACATCGAATAGAGGGATGTACGCTCATAAGAGGAACGCGAACCACCATCCATTGAGGATGCGTTCGGAGCGCTCCACCTCTTGTTCAGGGTATGGTTGTAACGCAAGGCGAGGTGATGGTTGTCATTGATGTTCCAATCGATGCGGGCAAGAATCTTTCTGTTGCTCTCATCAGCAGGGAAATTTGTGTACGAACCTGTGTTGTAACCGTATTTGTCCTTTACAAAGTCAGAAACCTTCTGAAGATCCTCCAAAGTGGTACGTGAAAGATAGGCGTTTGAATTACCTATGCCATCCTCGGAACCTCTCCAACGGTTGGCAACGGTAGGAGTCTTGGCATATTCATAGTTCACGAAGAAGAAGAGCTTGTTCTTGATGATCGGGCCTCCGAATGTCATACCGTAGATGGTGTTGCGGTCCTTGTCGCGCGCGCCGGAGATTGTCTCGCTCTCAACGGCATCACCACGCATGTTCTCGTTGCGATGGTAAACGTAGGCGGATCCCTTGAAGGTGTTGGTACCGGACTTGGTGATGGCGTTCACTCCACCTCCGATGAAGTTGGTCTGACGTACATCAAAAGGAGAAATCACAACCTGCATTTCCTCAATCGCATCGATGGAGATAGGAGAACCACCTCCAGGAAGCTTCTCTGTAAGACCGAAGTTGTTGTTGAAGTTCGCACCGTCAACCGTGAAGTTGGCTGTACGTCCGTCCGCTCCGGCGAATGCCATTCCGTTTCCACCATAAGGGGAAAGCCTTGTGACATCAGAGATGCTTCTGCTGACAGTAGGCAGAGCGGTGATCTGGGCGTTGTTGATGTTGGTGGCGGCGCCAGTCTTCTCTACGGCGAACTTAGAGTTGGCGGTGGAGACAACAACAGCCTCGGAAAGCATCTGGGTGTCATCGTTCAGCTTGGCGTTGAGGTTGTAGGCCTCGGCGAGCTGGAGGGTGACATCAGTGAAGGTCACGGCCTGATAGCCAAGGCAGCTTACCTCAACCTTGTAAGGACCACCTGAACGCATACCGTTGATCGCGTAGCGACCTTCGGCGTTGACAACAGCATAATACTGTGTTCCCGATGGGGTGTGAACCGCGACCACGGCGGCACCAGGAACCGGGGCTCCGTTGGCGTCTGTAACCTTACCGTTCAGTGAGGACGTGGTCACCTGCGCGAAAGCCGTGATTCCGACAAGGACTGCAACTAATGCGGCAAATCCCTTTTTGAGTAATTGAACCATAGATTTGTTAATAAAATAAAGTATTGAATTAATCTTTTCAGTCCAAACCATTCAACTTGCGAAATTAACACTTTTTCTTCGGTTCAGAAAATTTAATTCAGTTACGAATCAATTACAGTTGAAAAGTATAACATTTTACGCGAAAAACTATCTTGGCGGATATTTTGAATATTCCCGAAAAAGTAGTACCTTTGCACACGGAATGTGGAGAGATTTGCCTGCTTGCAACCACACTAAAAAATGCTAAAATATTTCATATTGTGTTTTTGGTGTCGCTCCACGTATTCCGCATACGTTGGAGTTTTTTGTTTTCGCCTGCCGCGCTGAAATGCGACGTTTGAAATAATGGCCGAAGAATTTGGCCCATTATGGCGAAATGATTGAAATTATAAATATAACACATTATGAATTACTTATTTACAAGCGAATCAGTTTCCGAGGGACATCCTGACAAGGTCGCGGATCAGATCTCGGACGCGATTCTGGACGAGTTCCTCAGCCAGGATCCGGAGTCAAAAGTGGCCTGCGAGACATTCTGCTCGACGGGTTTGGTGGTAATCGGCGGCGAGGTGCGCTCGGACGAGGCGTACGTTGACGTCCAGAAGGTCGTGCGCGGCGTGATCAACCGCATCGGCTACAACAAGGCCGAATACATGTTCGACGGCAACTCCTGCGGAGTCCTTTCCGAAATCCACGAGCAGAGCCAGGACATCAACCGCGGCGTGGTGCGCGAGAACCCTGAAGACCAGGGAGCCGGCGACCAGGGAATGATGTTCGGCTACGCCTGCAAGGACACGGAGGACTATATGCCGCTCCCGCTCTACCTCTCCCAGATCGCACTTCAGGCGCTGGCGGACATACGCCACAGCACTCCGGAGCAGATGCCTTACCTAAGGCCTGACTCCAAGTCCCAGTTCACCATTGAATATGACGAGTCACACCACCCGGTGCGTGTCCACACAATCGTCATCTCGACCCAGCACGATGACTTCGTGGCAGAGGAACTCGGGAATATCACATATTCGGAGGCGGTCCGCCAGTTCGGCCAGGACAAGGTTGACCAGGCGATGCACGACAAGATTGAGGCTGATGTCAGGAATATCCTCCTGCCTAAGTTAAAGGCGGCCCTCAACCCTCAGACGGCCGCCCTGTTCAAGGACGATTTCATCCTGCACGTCAATCCGACCGGCAAGTTCGTGATCGGCGGCCCTGCGGGAGACACCGGCCTCACCGGCAGGAAGATCATCGTGGACACCTACGGTGGAAAGGGCGCGCACGGCGGCGGAGCGTTCTCCGGCAAGGATCCGAGCAAGGTTGACCGTTCGGCTGCCTACGCGGCAAGGCACATAGCAAAGAATATGGTCGCCGCCGGTGTCGCTGACGAAATGCTTGTCCAGGTCGCCTACGCTATCGGTGTGGCAAGGCCGGTAAGCATATTCGTGGACACCTACGGAACCGGCATAGTGCCTGACGCCGAAATCGCCCGCAAGATCGAGGAACTCTTCGACCTCCGCCCTGCCGCGATCATCCGCAAGTTCGAGCTCAAGAACCCTATCTACGAACCGACCGCCGCCTACGGCCACTTCGGCCGCAAGCCGTACACCAAGACCGTGAAGGTCGGTAAGCCAGGGCACCAGACCGACAAACTCGTCCAGTTCTTCGGATGGGAAAAGCTCGACGCTGTCGATGCCATCAAGAAAGCCTTCAACCTTTAATCGCTTATATGATATTCATAAATGAATGAATATCGCTTGGAAGCATCAACAAGACAAAAGGCCGGTGGCTCCCTGAAAAATGGTCGCCACCGGCATTGTCTTGTTTGATGCTTTGTGCTCGATCCAATTCAAGACAATTCATTTCTGCCATAGGAGCACAAACTGATGATATTGCTCCTGTCGATGAAAAAACAAAGGGTACTATATAGGAGTTGGCCAATATCTCTCTTATTATGCTGATATTTAGACAATTGTGCATCGCTGATAGTCCTGCGCAAGAATCTGTACGTAAAGGACCTATCTCCATCGTAAAATAAAATAAGGTGTGGCGGAAGATCCCTGGCTTATGCATCGGGTGAAAAAAGTGGCTTTCCGCACCCGACTCCAATCAGGGTTGTCTCTCCGGGTGTAGAACCACCATTTTTTCACCCGGAATAATAGCCTCTTGGATCTGAACTGACAATGCCACGCACCAAAGTTGATGAACGTGAATCAGGAATGTCACCTACTGTTCTGCCACAGTTTCCTTCCACTGGCCCGACACTGATGTCTTGTCCTCGTTGGTACACCAGAAGCGCGTTTCCTGTACCAACGGCATCTTTTAGTCCATTTGGTACACCAGAAGCACGTCTCCTGTACCAACACATCTCTTATTCCATTTGGTACACCAGAAGACACTCCGCAACTTTTCAGCACCGGAACAGAGACTAAGTAATGTTGAAAAAATAAGTTGCATCAATCGGTAAAATTGAATACATAGAATCACCCTTGAACATCAATGTATTGCAAATTTAAAGTGATGCAGGTTATTTTTTACATTTTACTAAGAAGCTGTTTTGAATTGTTTGTTTGAAGGTTTGAGAGTGAAAAACTTCAGTTTCGACCGCTTCTTCCAAGGAAGATAGCGGTGCTATCTGACTGAAGAAGCGGGAAGAAAATGAAGATTTTTCACCTCAAAGAACATTTCAAACAATTCAAAACAGCTTCTAAATTTTGGGAACAGGTGGGAATTTACTGTTTAAAATTTGCGGGACAGCATAGGGTTTTACTGGTTAAGCCCACTATATCAATCATTTACACCCAAAGGAATCAACGTTGAATTTTTATGCCCGATAATGTCAACGTTGCGGACAAGAGAAAAGTCATTCCCGAATTTTTGTAACGTGCAAAATTCGGGAATGACTTTTCTTTGGCCGCCTCCGCACAAAGTCGCTTCGACAAGGAATGTAACTTCCGGCAGTCCCGGCGGGCCTCCGCACAAGGTCGCTTCGACAAGGGCCGTTACCGCAACCTACTCCCCGCGGTCAAGCTCGCGGCGGAGGTCTTTCTCTTTGATGGTGGCGCGCTTGTCGTAGATCTTCTTGCCTTTGGCGAGGGCGATGACGAGCTTGGCGAGGCCGTTGTCGTTGATGAAGAGTTTGGTGGCGACGATGGTGAGGCCTTTTTCCTTGACAGCCTGACGTAGGTGACGGAGCTCACGCTTGGTCAGAAGGAGCTTGCGGTCCCTCATCGGCTCGTGCTGCCCCCAGGAGCCCCAGAAGTACTGGGCAACGTTCATCCCCTTGACAAACAACTCGTTGCCTACAAAATAACAGAACGAATCCACCAACGAGGCCTTGCCCATACGGATTGACTTGATCTCAGTGCTGACCAAGGATATTCCAGCGATGTAGGTCTCCAGGAACTCGTAGTCGAACGAGGCCCTACGGTTGCGTATCTCAACTTTATGCTCTTTCTGCTTTGCCATAATATTCAAGATTTATTTTCAGCGGATTACCTCCGCGACGGTGAACCACTTCACTACATTCCCAGGCGCACTCCGAGGCGAGGGTAATATTCATAGACCACAAAGATAATCACTTTTCTTGGTGTTGCGGCCAAAAATGCTTAAGTTTGTCAATTACAGCCATTCAGGGCGAATATATTTAAATATTCAATATTATGAAAAGACGACTTATTCTGGCGGCGACGGCCGTCATCGCGATGTTCCTTGCGGGATCGTGCGTGAAGTACAAGTACGAGACGGTCAAGGGAGATCCTTTAAACACAAAGATCTACACCCTTGACAACGGGTTGAAGGTTTATATGACCGTCAACAAGGAGACTCCGCGCGTGCAGACCTACATCGCGGTCAAGGTCGGCAGCAAGAATGATCCGAAGGAGACGACAGGACTCGCCCACTACCTTGAGCACCTGATGTTCAAGGGCACGGAGAGCTTCGGAACCTCCGACTACGCCGCCGAGAAGCCGATGCTCGACTCCATCAAGGCCCTCTTCGAGGTTTACCGCACAAAGACCGACCCGGAGGAGCGCAAGGCGATCTACCATCAGATAGACTCGATCAGCTACGAGGCGTCCAAGATCGCCATTCCTAATGAATATGACAAACTGATGGCCGTCATCGGCGCCGACAACACCAACGCCTTCACTTCCAATGATATGACGGTCTATCAGGAGGACATCCCTTCCAACGAGATCGACAACTGGGCGAAGATCGAGGCCGACAGGTTCATGCACCCGGTGATCCGAGGATTCCACACAGAGCTTGAGGCCGTCTATGAGGAGAAGAACATGAGCCTCACGCAGGACAACCGCAAGGCCATGGAAGCCATTGACCTGGCTCTCTTCCCTCACCACCCTTACGGACTCCAGACAACCCTCGGAACCCAGGAGCACCTGAAGAACCCTTCGATCGTCAACATCGAGAACTACCGCGCGAACTTCTACGTGCCTAACAACGTGGCCATCTGCGTGTCCGGAGACTTCGACCCGGACACATTCGTCGCCACGATCGAGAAATATTTCGGGGAATGGAAGCCGAATCCTGACATCAAGTACCTTGAATATGAGCCTGAGCAGGCCATCACCACTCCTGTGCAGAAAGAAGTTTACGGACTCGACGCCGAGTTCGTGATGATGGGCTGGAGAGTCCCGGGATCAAACGACTACCTCAGAAGCGAGGTCGGAGACTTTGTCGGCGACATCCTCTACAACGGACAGGCAGGTCTTGCCGACCTCAACCTGATCCAGGCGCAGAAAGTCAACAGTTTCTACGGATTCAACTACACCCGTCCTGACTACGGCGAGTTCCTCCTCGTCGGCTATCCTCGTGAGGGACAAACCCTTGACGAGGTCCGCGACCTCATGCTCGGACAGGTGGCAAAACTCCGCTCCGGAGACTTCGATGAAAGCCTGATCCAATCTATCTTAGACAACTACAAGCTCTCGGAGATGCGCAAGCTTGAAAGCAACGAGGACATGGCTATGAGCTTCGTGGAGTCATTCATCAACGGCCACAACTGGAAGGATGACGCACTCCAGATGCAAAGGCTGGAGAAAATCACAAAACAGCAGATTGTGGACTGGGCCAACGAATATCTCGGAGCGAACAGTTATGTGGCTGTCTATAAACGCATCGGAGAGGACAAAGACATCAAGAAGATCGCAGCTCCCGCCATCACTCCGATCGAGACCAACCGTGACAAGCAGAGCGAGTTCCTGACCGAGATCCAGAACACTGAGGTCACTCCTATCGAGCCTGTGTTCGTGGACTTCTCCAAGGATATGTCCAAGGGCAGCGTAGCCGAAGGCATCGAGCTTCTCTACAAGAAGAACGAGATCAATGACGTCACTACTCTGACCAGCGTGTTTGACCGCGGAACCCAAAGCGACCCTCGACTCGATCTGGCGTTCGACTATCTGGGCTACCTCGGAACTCCGACCAGGACAGCCGAGCAGATCAAGAAAGAGCTGTACGAACTCGCTTGCTACCAGAGACTTTCATGTGGCCCGACCCAATCCAGCATTGGTGTGAGCGGGCTTGACAAGAATGTCGGCAAGGCAATGGACATCGTGGAGGATCTGATTTTCAACGCACAGCCGGACACGGCTATCCTTGCGGGACTGAAATCAGACATATTCAAAAGTCGCTCAGACAGCAAGCTGAGCCAGAGAGCCTGCTTCAGCGCGCTTCAGAAGTACCTTTTCTATGGTCCTGAGTTCATAAGGAATACCACCCTCACAAACGAACAGATCGCGGCCCTGACCTCCGACGAGCTTCTTCAGGCAGTCAGAGACTTGTACACCAAGAGGCACGACATCCTCTACTATGGCCCGTCAGATGAGACGACAGCAAAGAATATGATCGCGGAGCACCACAAGATCAGCGAGAATCCGGAGCCACTTGAGAGGATTCATCCACAGGCAAGGCAGGTGACCTCGAGCGAGGTATTCATCGCTCCTTACGACGCCAACCAGTTCTATTACCTGCAGTATTCTGACAGAGGGGAAAAGTTCAATGTGGCCAATGATCCCGCAGTAAGGATGTTCAACTCCTATTTCGGCAGCGGGATGGGGGCTATCGTCTTCCAGGAGATGCGTGAGGCCAGAGGCCTTGCATATTCAGCGGCCGCCTACCTCAGCGACCTTGGCTACAAGGATTGTGACTACATGTTCTACGCTTTCATCGCCGCACAGAACGAGAAAGCCCAAGAGGCAATCGAGGCGTTCGCCAGCATCATCAACGACATGCCTGAGTCCGAAAAGGCCTTCGATGTGGCCAAGACTTCCCTGCTGACCAGCATCCGCTCCAGCAGGACAACCGGCATCAACGTTCTCTACAAATATCTTGACCTCCAAGACTATGGCCTCACCGAAAACCGTGAGAAAGCAGTGTTCGAGAAGGTACAGGACATGACCCTTGCCGATGTCAAGGCCTTCCAGGAGAAGTGGATCAAGGGACGCAAATACGTCTATGGATTCCTCGGCAATAAAGAAGGGTTAGACATGGACTTCATCGGCTCGCTCGGCCCTGTCACCGATCTCACCCTTGAGGAAATCTTCGGCTACTAACGGATGAGCAGAAAACCTCAGAACAAGCTGCGGGAGGCAATCCCCATCCCTCCCCCGGCTCCACTGCCTGAACCAGAGAACATTGACTTCGGGAGCATATTCAATGAATATGCCTCCGGAGCCATTGATCTGATTGTCGTGCTCGGGCCGACGGCCTCCGGGAAAACCCGCTATGCCGTGGATCTGGCGCACAAGTGCGGCAACGGGGAGATCCTCTCCGCCGACTCTCGTCAGGTCTATCGCGGAATGGACATCGGTACCGGAAAGGATTTGAATGAATATGGCGATGTCCCCTACCACCTGATAGACATCGTGCCCGCCGGGACGCGATTCGACCTTTACCAATGGCAGCAGGCTTTTGAATATGCCTACAAAGACATACGTGACAGGGGCAAGACCCCGATTCTGTGCGGCGGCACCGGGCTTTACATCCAGGCCGCGACTTGTGGATACACACTGCCTCAGGTTCCGCCGAATGAAGAGTTAAGGGAGGAACTTGAGCAGTACGACACGGAGATCCTGATCGCCAAGCTGAGCGGCTACGGGCCACTTCCAGACCAGGGAGTCCTGCAATCCAAGAGACGGATAATCAGAGCTTTGGAAGTCGCGATGTACGAACGGGAGCATCCTGTGAAGCGGACCGGTTTTATGCCGAAGAACCCATATTATATCGGAACTTTGGTGAGCCGTGAGGAGAGGGTCGCAAGAATTGACAGGCGGCTTGACGAAAGGCTGGCCGGTGGGATGATCGAGGAGGTCAAAGGCCTTCTGGACAGCGGAATCATGGCAGAAGACCTTGTCTATTACGGGCTTGAGTACAAGTTCGTCACCCAATACGTCCTTGGCATCCTGACTTTCGAGGAAATGCGCACTCTTCTGGCCAACGCCATCCATCAGTTCGCCAAACGGCAGATGACCTGGTTCAGGGGGATGGAGAAGGATAATATCAAGATACACTGGACGGAAGTATTATAAAATATTCAATAAATTTTATGCTTAAAGTAGCGATTATCATGGGCTCCACGAGTGACTACGATGTCATGTCAGGGGCCGAGCAGATTCTTTCAGATTTCGGGATCGAGTTCGAGAAAAGGGTGATCAGCGCCCACAGGACCCCGGAACTGATGTTTGAGTACACAAAGGGGCTCAAAGGCCGCGGATTCGGAGTCGTCATCGCCGGAGCGGGTGGCGCCGCCCATCTGGCCGGTGTCGCCGCAGGGCTTACGACATTGCCGGTCATAGCAGTGCCTATGCAGACCAAGGCTCTTGGCGGACTTGATTCACTTCTGTCTATGGTACAGATGCCGACAGGCATTCCAGTGGCCACCGTCGCGATCGGAGGAGCCAAGAACGCAGCAATCCTTGCGGCAGAGATCCTCGCCCTTCAAGACACTTCGGTCTCTGAAAAGCTGGATGCCTACCGCAAGGCTCAAGCTGAAAAAATCTACAATACGACTATCTAGAACGACGCTTGCGTCGATTCTCCACCGAAACGTCCTCCCAGCACAAGTTTGACATTGAGCAGGGAGGTCTTTTCTTCCTCTGTAACCTTGTTGTCAATCATCTTCTGCAACAGTTCGAATGACTTGAACGCGATTTCAGAGAGAGGTTGGATGATGTGAGGGACAACCGGTTTGTTCAGTTCATAGACATCGCTTTCATCAAAGCAGACGAACGAGAAATCTTTCGGCATGCTGAGACCCAACACATTAAGAGCGTTGAATCCATACATGGCGATTCTCTTTGTCGGCAGGATGAACGCCTCGACCCCACGCCTGGCTGCGTCACGGAAAACATCTATGGCGTCCTTCTTGGCAGCCTCAGCCTCGTAATCAATCTTATGGATTCTGATCTCGTCCTTTAATCCGGCCTCGTCCATAGCCAGGGCATACCCAGTCTCCCTGTCGGTAAGGCTGGTCACCCCGGACTTATAGGTGAGCATCTCGATCTTGCCGAAGCCCTGATGTATAAGATATTTTGTGGCCATCTTTCCGGCATCGACGTTATCGATCAGAACACGCCCGAACTCCTCGCCCGGCATGTCCCTGTCAATCAAGACAGTAGGTATACCGATGCTCAGAGCCCTCGCGAGAGCGGGCTCGCCACCGAGACAAGGAGCGACGATAAGTCCTTCGACATTGTAGCCGACCATCGTTTCCACAAGGTGCGACAGTTTCTGAGGGCTCTCCTCGGAACTGGCGAAGATGACGGTATAGCCATCCTTATAGGCTATATTCTCTATGTTTCTACAGATTTCGGCGTAGAATGGATTAGCGATGTCTGAGACAATCACCGCAATGGAGTGGGAACGGCCGCTTCTGAGTGAAGCCGCCGCATTGTTACGCCTGTAACCAAGCCTTTTGGCGACTTGTAGGACACGTTCAGCAGTGTCGGGATTGACTGGACAGTCAAGACGACCATCCTTGCCCATTTTCGCATTCATCACGAAAGAAACCAGGGTGACTGACACCCCGGCTTCTCTCGCCACATCTCTAATGGTAACTTTTTTCATTCTTTATATTACTGAAAATTCGTCATATTCATTAACCGTGAATCATGACAATAAGTCCTGCCATCACGATAGAGACCATGCTCATCAGTTTGATGAGGATGTTCAGGGATGGTCCGGACGTGTCTTTGAATGGATCTCCTACTGTGTCACCCACAACCGTAGCGTGGTGATTGACAGAGTTTTTACCTCCGAAGTGACCGTCCTCGACATATTTCTTGGCATTATCCCAGGCACCACCTGAATTGGCAAGGAATATGGCGAGAATGAATCCCGCGCCAAGACCACCGATGAGAAGTCCCATAACACCTGCCTCTCCAAGAATGATACCAACAACGACAGGAACTATGATCGCTGTAAGCGCCGGAGCAACCATCTCATGCTGCGCGGCCTTTGTGGAGATCTCCACACAGCGCTTGTAATCCGGACGCTGCTTGCCTTCAAGGATGCCTTTGATCTCCTTGAACTGACGGCGAACTTCGACCACCATCTTCTGTGCGGCGCGTCCAACGGCGTTCATCGTCATTCCGCAGAACAGGAAAGCCATCATGGCACCGACGAAGACTCCGGCAAGGACACGCGGATTCATCAGGTTGGCCTGATAATAGTCCACGATTTGCGGGATTGTGGCCTCGGCCACATTGACAACCTTGTCTCCGACCTGAAGAACAGCCGTACCGACGTGCTGGAGGCCGATCTTGATTTCCTCGATGTAGGAGGCAAGGAGAGCAAGCGCTGTAAGGGCAGCGGAACCGATCGCGAATCCCTTTCCGGTAGCGGCTGTCGTGTTGCCAAGCGCGTCAAGGGTGTCCGTGCGATGACGCACCTCAGGATCCAGCTCACTCATCTGGGCGTTTCCGCCGGCGTTGTCGGCGATAGGGCCGTAAGCGTCTGTCGCAAGGGTGATTCCGAGGGTCGATAGCATACCTACAGCGGCGATGCTGATTCCGTAAAGGCCATTGCTGATGTAGGCAGGATCAAAGGAGAACCCTGTGGCGCAAAGGTAAGAGATCAAAATCGCGACAACGATGGTCACGACCGGAATGCACGTGGAGATCATTCCAAGTCCGATACCATTGATGATCACGGTAGCCGGTCCGGTCTGTGAACTCTCGGCAAGATTCTGTGTAGGCTTGTAGGAGTGAGAGGTGTAATATTCAGTGGCCTTGCCGATGATGACTCCCGCAAGGAGTCCGGCGATCACTGAAAGACTGAGCTGCCACCAGTTGCCGAAACCGAGCATATAGAACACCACAAAAGTGAGCACCGCTATCAGGACGGCGCTTAGATTCGTACCTACGCTCAACGATTTGAGAAGCTGTTGAAGTCCCGCTCCCTCCTTTGTCTTTACGGCATATATTCCGATGATAGAGAGGACCACTCCGATCGCGGCGATCATCATAGGCGCGAGTATCGCCCTCATCTGGGCATCCACGTCACCAAAGAACGCGGAGGCGCCAAGAGCCATTGTGGCGAGGACGGATCCGCAATAAGACTCGTAAAGATCCGCACCCATTCCGGCGACATCACCCACGTTGTCACCCACGTTGTCAGCGATTGTGGCAGGGTTTCTTGGGTCGTCCTCAGGAATATCCTGTTCCACCTTTCCGACGATATCCGCACCCACGTCAGCAGCCTTGGTGTAGATGCCACCGCCGACTCTGGCGAAAAGAGCCTGGGTAGAGGCTCCCATTCCGAAAGTGAGCATCGTGGTCGTGATGACAACAAGGGTCTGCGACTCACTGGCCTCATGCACAAAGGCGTTCAGAATCACCCACCAGATAGAGATGTCAAGCAATCCAAGACCTACTACGGTAAGACCCATGACAGCACCTGAACGGAAAGCGAGTTTCAAACCTGAGTTAAGGGACTTGCTGACAGCGTTGGCGGTTCTGGCCGAAGCGTAGGTAGCGGTCCTCATGCCGACATAACCGGCGAGAGCGGAAAAGAAACCTCCCGTCAGGAACGCGAATGGCACCCACTTGTTCTGCACCCCGAAACCGAACGCGAGAACGCTGAACAGGACAGCGAGGATAATGAACACTATGCCGACAACCTTGTATTGTTGCTTCAGGTATGCCATTGCGCCTTCGCGAACATACTGGGCGATTTCCTTCATTGTTGGAGTACCTTCACTTTCTTTCTTCATCTGATGGTAGAAGAGCCATGAGAAGAAGAGGGCTATCACAGAAGCCACTGGTACAAAATAGAACAGACAATTCATAAACTGATTAGTTATAACGATTTAGATATTATCCTCCAAAAAAAGGGCTCTTGGAACCCTTTCAGACCGCAAATATAAGAAAAAATGTAGTCACTTTATCCTATCGAACATAAAAAAAGATTAAAAAAATGGCGGCCGCGTTGCGGTCGCCATCTCGATTGTGCCTGTCAAGGCCATTACTCAGCCTTAGGAGCCTCCTCAACAGGAGCCTCGGCAGGTGTCTCCTCAACCTTAGGAGCGTCCGCCTTCTTGGCGCGGCTACGACGTGTTGACTTCTTCTCTTCCTTCTTGGCGGTGAGAGCGGCCTCGTTGAAATCAACGAGTTCGATAAGTGCCATGTCGGCGCCGTCACCCTGACGGAAGCCTAAGTGGAGCACGCGGGTGTAGCCACCTGGACGATCAGCGATTTTCGCTGAAACGACTCCGAAGAGCTCCTTGACAGCCTCTTTGTTCTTAAGATAGCTGAAAACGGTTCTGCGGGAATGAGTCGTGTCCTCCTTTGATTTGGTGATAAGAGGCTCAACGTAAGACTTGAGAGCCTTAGCCTTTGCCACAGTTGTGGTGATTCTCTTATGCAGGATCAAAGAATTCGCCATATTGGACAACAGAGCCTTGCGGTGGCCGGACTTGCGGCCAAGATGATTGATTGCTTTATTGTGCCTCATTTCTATGCGTTCTTTTTCTTGGGTTCAATATTATATTTTCTTACATCCATCCCGAACTGGAGCTTCATCTTCTCCACGAGCTGATCGATCTCGTTAAGAGACTTCTTTCCGAAATTCCTGAACTTCATGAGCTCATTCCTTGAATAGGAAACAAGATCCGCGAAAGTGTCGATGTCAGCCGCCTTCAGACAGTTGTAGGCCCTGACAGAGAGTCCCATGTCCGAAAGTTTGGTGAGAAGGAGATGTCTCATCCTGAGGCTTTCCTCGTCAAGTTCCTTTGAATCGGACTCAACGGCGCTCTCAATGGAGATCTTCTTGTCATCCGTGAAAAGTTTGAAGTGATAGATCAGGATACTGGCCGCCTCCTGAAGCGCCGTATTCGGAGAGATAGATCCGTCTGTGATTATCTCAAGGTTCAGCTTCTCGTAGTCGGTCTTCTGCTCGACACGCCAAGGCTCGATGACCCAGTTGACTTTTCTGATAGGAGTGTAGGCGGCATCGACAAGAATGGTTCCTATCGGTGTGTTTTCCTCCCTCATCTCATCGGCGGGAACGAATCCACGGCCTTTGGTGATAGTCAAAGAGATCTCGAGGGTGACTGACGGTTCGAGTGAGCAGATGTGCTGCTCAGGGTTCAACACCTTGAAAGAAGACAATCCTTTAGAAATATCCTCCGCGGTAAATTCATTCTTACCGCTAATCACAATGTTCGCTACCTCGGAGTCCACAGAATCGACCATTCTCTTGAACCTGATTTCCTTGAGGTTGAGAATGATGTCCTGCATTCCCTCGATCACACCAGGAATGGTCGCGAACTCCTGGTCCACGCCTGAAATCCTGATCTGACTGATAGCAAAACCTTCCAGAGAGGCGAGAAGAATGCGGCGGAGAGCGTTGCCGATGGTCGTGCCGTATCCAGGCTCAAGAGGCCTGAATTCGAAACGGCCGACGGTGTCTGTGCCTTCGAGCATTATCACCTTGTCCGGTTTCTGAAATGCCAAGATTGCCATATTAATTCTTTTTGGGTGTTACTATTACTTAGAGTACAGATCGACGATGAGCTGTTCGTTGATGTTTTCAGGGATGTCCGCCCTTGCAGGGAGATTCAGGAACTTGCCTGAAAGCGCCTTAGGGTCAAACTCGATCCATGAATATTTCGCCGCTGAGGCAACACTTTTCTGAATGACCTCAAGGCTCTTTGAGCGCTCTCTCACCGCAACGACATCGCCAGGCTTAACCTGAACGGACGGGATGTTGCAGACCTCACCGTTAAGGGTGATGTGAGCGTGGCTGACAAGTTGTCTCGCGGCGGCTCTTGTAGGAGCGATACCCATTCTGTAAACAACATTGTCAAGTCTTGACTCAAGGAGGAGGAGGAGGTTCTCACCTCTCAGACCGGCCATCTTTGAAGCCTTGAGGTAGGTGTTGTGGAACTGACGCTCGAGAAGGCCGTACATGTATCTTACCTTCTGCTTTTCCTTGAGCTGGATTCCATACTCACGCTGCTTCTTGCGCTTCGCCGCCAGACCATGCTGTCCCGGAGGATAGTTTCTCTTCTCGAAATCCTTGTCGCTTCCGAATATAGGCTCGCCGAACTTACGGGCGATCTTAGTGCTTGGACCAATATATCTTGCCATAGTAATTTTTGTTTTAATTCATTGATTAGACTTTACGACGGCCTTTTGGTCTACATCCGTTGTGAGGAATCGGGGTCACATCGACAATCTCGGTGACAACGATTCCAGCGTTGTTGATGGTTCTGATGGCGGACTCACGGCCGGCGCCAGGACCCTTGACGAAGACTTTCACCTTACGGAGACCTGCGTCGAAAGCGGTCTTCGCGGCATCCTCGGCAGCCACCTGGGCGGCATACGGGGTGTTCTTCTTGGAACCTCTGAAGCCGCTCTTACCGGCTGAGGACCAGCTTATCACCTGCCCCTGGTTGTTGGTCAGGGAGATGATCACGTTATTGAAGGTTGATGAAATATGGGCCTGGCCCGTAGCCTCAACCTTGACAACTCTCTTTGATGATGTTGTTTTCTTTGCCATAATTCATCTGGTTTTACTTGGTCGCCTTCTTCTTGTTTGCGACAGTCTTCTTCTTTCCCTTTCTGGTACGGGCATTGTTCTTAGTGCTCTGACCGCGTACAGGAAGACCGATACGATGACGGATACCTCTGTAGCAACCGATATCCATCAGTCGTTTGATGTTCATCTGGACGGAGGAACGAAGCTCACCCTCGATCTTGTACTCCTCGGTGATGAGGGTACGGATAGCGGCTACCTGCTCGTCGTTCCATTCACCGACCTTGATGTCGTAATCGATTCCGCACTTCTCGAGAATCTCTCTCGCGGAGCTGCGGCCGATACCGTAGATGTAGGTGAGACCTATCTCACCTCTTTTGTTGTTCGGTAAATCAACACCGGCTATTCTTGCCATAATTTATCTTAAACTTTATTTGTTTTACAAACTACTGTTATCCCTGGCGCATCTTGAACTTAGGGTTCTTCTTGCAGATGACATAAAGACGGCCTTTGCGTCTGACGATCTTGCAATCATCACTGCGCTTCTTGATGGATGTTTTGACTTTCATATCGTGAATATTTTTATTTGTACCTGAAAGATATTCTTCCCTTAGTCAAATCATAAGGTGAAATTTCAACCCTCACCTTGTCTCCAAGGAGGATGTGGATGAAATTCATTCTCATCTTGCCGGAGATGTTGCAGAGAAGGACATGACCGTTCTCAAGCTCCACCTTGAACATCGCGTTAGGAAGAGTCTCGATCACTTTTCCGTCTTGTTCTATCGCTACTTGTTTGGACATTGAAAAAACACTTTAAAATTTACCAGTACTTTCTATATAATCAAATGTTGACAGTTGTTCCGCCTTGCCTTTACGAACAACAACCGTAAGCTCATAGTGAGCCGCGTTCCTGTGGTCGGAAGTGTGTACAGCCCAACCATTTCTGGCCACATACACTCCTCTGCCGCCTGCATTGATCATTGGTTCGATGCAGATGACCATTCCATCCACAAGTCTGCACCCGTGCCCCTGACGCCCGTAGTTCGGAACGCCCGGCGCCTCGTGCATCTCCTTCCCGAGACCGTGTCCTTCAAGTTCACGGACCACCGAGAAGCCGAATGACTCAGCGTACGATTGCACCGCGTGTCCGATGTCACCTGTCCTGTTGCCGGCGACCGCCGCCTCGATGCCCTTGTAGAGCGAAGCCTTGGTCACATCCATAAGCTTACGGGTCTCGGCGTCCACTTCCCCTACCGGGAAAGTGTAAGCCGAATCACCGTTGTAGCCTTTGTACAGGGTGCCTATGTCGGCGGTCACGATGTCGCCCTCCTTCAGGACATAGTCCGACGGAAAACCGTGGACAACGACATCATTGACAGATGTACATATAGCGGCGGGAAAACCCTCGAATCCAAGAAAACTAGGAATGGCTCCGTTGTCGCGGATAAAAGTCTCGGCCACCTCATTCAACCTCGCGGTTGTCACACCCGGGGCGACCACCTTACCGACTTCCGCCAACGTCTTTGAGACAAGTATGGCATTCTCGCGCAAGAGCTCGATTTCCTCTTCTGTCTTAGGCTTAACCATCAATCCTGTTGATTATCAAAATTACATTCCTGAGCGACCGCTGATACGTCCGGTCTTCATCAGACCGTCATAGTGACGCATCAGAAGATAACTCTCAATCTGCTGAAGCGTGTCAAGGACAACACCCACAAGGATCAACAGTGAGGTACCACCGTAGAAGCCTGCGAATTGATCCTGAACACCCATAATCCTGGCGAAAGCAGGGAGAATGGCGATGATGGCGAGGAATATTGAGCCAGGGAGGGTCACCTTTGACATGATGGAGTCAAGGTAATTGACCGTGGCCTTTCCAGGCTTCACGCCAGGGATGAATCCACCGTTCTTCTTCATGTCCTCGGCCATCATGGTAGGGTTTACCGTAACGGCTGTGTAGAAATACGTGAAGATTACAACGAGGAATCCGAAAATCAGGTTATACCAGAATCCGGTATAGTTACCGAGAGTGGCGGCGAGACCTCTGGTCGCGTCAAAGCGCGAGAACAGAAGCGGGAACAGCATCAAGGCCTGGGCGAAGATGATAGGCATCACACCGGCGGCGTTGATCTTCAGAGGGATGTACTGGCGTACACCACCGTACTGCCTGTTGCCGACAACTCTTTTGGCATATTGTACAGGGACTCTTCTGACACCCTGGACAAGGGCGATGGTCGCCACAATGACAAGGAACCAGATGATAAGCTCGACAATCAGGGCGATAGGGCCGCCGCCGGCTGTCGTGCTGACTTTTGTACCGACCTCACTGACGAGAGCGAAAGGCAGACGGGCGACGATACCGATCATGATGATCAGGGAAATACCGTTTCCGATGCCTCTGTCAGTGATCCTCTCTCCAAGCCACATGACGAACATCGATCCGGCCATAAGTATGATGGTGGCGACGAGGTTGTACATGAACCTGCTCCAGCCGAGCTGGGTTTCCGCAAGGAACGCGGCACCCGGGATCTGGCTATGGATCGAAGCGATGTAGGCAGGTCCCTGGATGCAGAGAATGAGGATGGTGAGGTATCTGGTAAGCTGATTCATCTTCCTACGGCCGCTTTCGCCCTCCATCTGGAGTTTCCTGAAGTAAGGGACGAACATGCCCAGAAGCTGAATTACGATTGACGCGGAGATGTATGGCATCACTCCCAACGCGAAGATGGAAGCGTTACCGAAGGCACCTCCGGAGAACATATTCAAGAGACCGACGAGTCCCTGCTGTGTGCTGTCCTGAAGGGAAGCGAGCAGGGTCGTGTCGATACCAGGCAGCACGATGAAGCAACCCAACCTGTAGACCAGGATGAGAAGGAACGTGTAGCCGAGTCTCGTACGGAGTTCCTCGATCTTGAAGATGTTCTTGATTGTTTCAATAAATTTCTTCATGGCTATTTGCCGATTTCGATTGTCTTACCACCAGCGGTCTCGATCTTGGAGACAGCGGAAGCGGAGAACGCGTCCGCGGTCACAGTGACGGCTGCGGTGATCTCTCCGTTGCCAAGAACCTTTACAAGTTCCTTGGCGTCGGCGAGTCCTGCGGCCTTGATGTCCTCCACTCCGATCTCAGCTCTTCCAAGCTGCTCGGCAAGGGCCTGAATGGCAGCCACGTTGACAGCCTTGTACTCGATTCGCGTAGGGTTCTTGAATCCGAACTTAGGAACACGTCTCTGGATAGGCATCTGGCCTCCCTCGAAACCGATCTTATGTTCGTAGCCGGCGCGGGCCTGTGCACCTTTGGTACCACGGGTGGAAGTACCACCCTTTCCGGAACCTTGTCCACGGCCAAGACGCTTGCTGTTATGAGTCGCACCCTTTGCAGGTTTCAAATTTTCCAGTTTCATCTCTTCGTCCTCCTTATTAGATTTCTTCAACTGTTACAAGGTGACGGATCTTGGCGAGCTGGCCTTCTGTCACCGGAGTCTTCTCGACCTCCACGGTCTGGTGCATCCTGCGGATTCCAAGCGTGGTCAGATTAGCGATCTGCCTCTTGGTGCATCCGTTCTTGCTTCTTACCTGTGTTATCTTAAGTTTTGCCATAACTGTGTGTCCTCCTAACCGTTAAATACTTTGCTCATAGGAATGCCACGGAGACCGGCCACAGTGTAGGCGTCCCTCATCTGGGTAAGAGCGGCAACAGTGGCTTTCACGAGGTTGTGAGGATTGGATGACCCCTTGGACTTCGCGAGAACGTTCTGAATACCGGCTGACTCAAACACAGCACGCATGGCACCACCAGCCTTCACACCGGTACCAGGGGCAGCCGGCTTCATGAACACTACAGAACCTCCGAACTTGGATTCCTGCTCGTGTGGAATGGTTGTGTTGATGATAGGAATCTTAACGAGATTCTTCTTGGCGTCCTCAACGCCCTTAGCGATGGCGGCGGTTACCTCATTGGCTTTTCCAAGACCATAACCAACAACGCCGTTCTCGTCACCCACAACCACAATCGCGGCAAAACGGAAGTGACGACCACCCTTAGTGACCTTAGTCACTCTCTGGATGGCGACCAATCTGTCCTTCAATTCAAGATCAGATGTCTTTACTCTTTTAACATTTGTATTTGCCATAGTCTTTCAATTAGAAAATAAGGCCACCTTCACGGGCAGCGTCGGCCAAACTTTTAACTCTACCGTGATAGAGGTAACCTCCACGGTCAAAAGAGATAGTGGTGATTCCCTTCTCCTTGGCACGCTCGGCGATCGCCTTTCCGACGATGGCGGCAGCCTCGATTCCAGTCTTGCCTTTGCACTCGGCGGCAAGGACCTTGTCGTTGGAAGCGGCGGCCACGAGCGTCACGCCTTTCTGATCGTCCACAACCTGGACGTAGATCTGCTTGTTGCTTCTGAAGACAACCATTCTTGGTCTCTCGGCAGTTCCATTGACATGCTTACGGATGCGGTAATGGACTCTTCTTCTTCTTTCAATTCTATTCAATGCCATATCTATGTCCTCCTATTATTTAGCTCCAGCTGTCTTACCGGCCTTGCGGCGAAGCTGCTCGCCGGCGAACTTGATACCCTTGCCCTTATATGGTTCAGGCTTGCGGAGTGAACGAATCTTGGCGGCCACCTGTCCGATGAGCTGCTTGTCGATGCTCTTGAGGATCAGGACAGGATTCTCACCTTTCTTCACATCCGGAACCTCAGCCTTGATCTCAGGAGCGAGCATCAGCTGAACATCGTGTGAATATCCAAGGGAGAAAGTCAGGAGCTGACCCTGAGCGGTCACACGGTAACCTACACCGACGAACTCCTGCTTGGTCTGATAACCGGTGGAGACTCCGACAACCATATTGTGCACGAGAGCGCGGTAAAGACCGTGCATCGAGCGATGTCTTGGCTGGTCAGTAGGACGGGTGAATTTGATTTCATTATCCTCGATGGTGACTGTGATGTCCGGATCAACTTTCTGGCTCAACTCACCAAGAGGTCCTTTAACCTTCACAACGTTGCCAGGGAGAACTTCTACGCTCACCTTGTCCGGAAGGCTTACAGGCAATTTACCGATTCTTGACATTATTCTTTTCTTTAATATTAATAAACATAGCAAATAACCTCACCACCGACGTTCAGGTTCTTGGCCTCTTTGTCAGTGATGACACCCTTTGAGGTTGAGAGGATGGCGATGCCGAGTCCGTTCAGAACCCTTGGCATGTTCTCAACGTCTGAATATACTCTCATACCAGGGGTTGACACGCGCTTGATTTTCTTGATGGCGGCCATCTTGGTCTGAGGGTGATACTTCAAAGCGATCTTGATGGTGTTGTAAGGGGTACCCTCGACAATCTTGTAACTGAGGATGTAACCCTTCTCACAAAGGATCTTAGTGATCGCGGCCTTCATCTTTGAGGAAGGGATCTCGACGATCTTCTTTCCTGCCAGATAGGCGTTGCGGATCCTTGTAAGATAATCTGCAATTGGATCAGTCATTGTTTTTTGATTTTTTAGATCGACGCCCCGTGAGGGACGCCCGATATCCGATTGTTAATAATAAAATAATATGTACTGTTACCAGCTAGCTTTCTTTACGCCCGGGATGAGACCGTTGCTGGCCATCTCACGGAACTGGATTCTGCTAAGACCGAAAGCTCTCATGTAGCCCTTTGGACGGCCGGTGAGAGAACAACGGTTGTGCAGACGTACAGGGGAAGCGTTCTTAGGGAGCTTGTCAAGCGCTGCCCAGTCGCCGGCCTCCTTAAGAGCCTGCCTTTTGGCGGCATATTTGGCAACCAGTTTCGCGCGCTTTACCTCGCGGGCCTTCATTGATTCTTTTGCCATATTCCTTAGTTGTTATGTTTCTTGAAAGGCAGACCGAACGCGGCGAGGAGAGCGTGAGCCTCTTCGTCGGTCTTCGCTGTTGTGACGAAAGTGATTTCCATTCCGTGGATTCTCGGGTTCTTGTCGATGTCCACCTCAGGGAAGATGATCTGCTCCTTGAGACCGAGGGTGTAGTTTCCTCTGCCGTCCATCTTCTCAGCGATTCCGTTGAAGTCTCTGATTCGAGGGAGAGAGATGCGGATAAGCCTCTCAAGGAACTCGTACATCTTCACGTCGCGAAGGGTGACTTTCACACCGATAGGCATGCCCTTACGGAGACGGAAGTTGGAAACGTCCTTTCTCGAAGTGGTGAGAAGAGCCTTCTGACCAACGATCTTGCCGAGTTCCTCGGCTGCCTCCTCAACGAGCTTCTTGTCATTAGTGGCCTCGCCGATACCTTCGTTGATGGTGATCTTGACGAGCTTAGGAACCTGCATAACGGTCGTGTACGAGAACTGCTTCATAAGCTTCTCCACGATCTCCTCTTTGTAAACCTTCTTGAGGGAAGGAACATATCCTGCAGGAAGCGCCTGCGCTTCAGCCGGTTTGTTTGTAGCTTTCTTTGCCATAGTTACTTAATCTCCTCTCCTGATTTCTTTGCGTAGCGGACCTTCTTTCCGTCCACGAACTTGTAGCCCACTCTTGTCGGCTTGTTCTGGGCAGGGTCAATGAGCTGGACGTTTGAAACGTGGATGCCCGCTTCCTGCTTTACGATGCCGCCCTGAGGCTGCTTAGCGTTTGGCTTTGTGTGCTTGCTGACAACGTTGACGCCTTCAACGATGACGCGATCCTTCGCTGGGATGACGGTCAGGACCTTTCCGGTCTTGCCCTTGTCGTTACCGGCATTCACATACACGGTGTCACCCTTCTTAATATGTAACTTTTTCATAATTCTCAATGATTAAAGGACCTCCGGAGCCAGTGAAACAATCTTCATATAGTTCTCACGCAGCTCTCTGGCCACAGGGCCGAAGATACGTGTTCCGCGAAGCTCGCCCGCGTTGTTCAGAAGAACGCACGCGTTGTCGTCGAAACGGATGTATGATCCGTCCGGTCTGCGGATTTCTTTCTTTGTACGGACAACGACAGCCTTGGAGACCGAACCCTTCTTAGCGTCGCCGCCAGGAAGAGCGCTCTTGATCGCGACTACGATCTGGTCGCCCACTGTCGCATATCTATGATGCGTACCGCCAAGCACACGGATGCAGAGGACCTCCTTTGCACCGCTGTTGTCGGCAACCTGTAAACGTGTTTCCTGCTGTATCATACTACTTAACTTTTTCTACGATTTCAACTAATCTCCACCTCTTGGTCTTGCTGAGAGGACGGGTTTCCATAATGCGCACGGTATCTCCCTCGCTGCACTCGTTCTTGTCATCCTGAGCGACGAACTTGGTGGTCTGCTTGATGAACTTACCGTAGAGAGGATGCTCCTTCTTGGTCTCGACCGCAACGATGATGGTCTTGTCCATCTTGTTGCTGACCACTACGCCGATTCTTTCCTTACGAAGATTTCTTTCCATAAGACTGATGATTATTTCTGTTCATTTTCTTTCTCAGCGAGGATAGTGAGCATACGAGCGATATCCTTTCTGACTTTCTTGAATTCCGATGTGTTCTCCAATGGAGAGATGGCGTGGTTGAGCTTCATCGTGTAAAGCCTGTTCTTTTCAACCTGGATGCGGTCCTGCAGATCTGCAATGGACATCTCGCGAACTTCAGATGTTTTCATTATTCATTCTCCATTTATTATTCAACATAATCCCTGCGGACCACGAACTTGGTCGCGATAGGAAGCTTGTGGGCGGCGAGACGCATAGCCTCTTTCGCTATGGCGAGTGAGACGCCGTCAGCCTCGAAGATGATACGGCCCGGGGTCACAGGAGCGACGAATCCCTGAGGATCACCCTTACCCTTACCCATACGGGTGTCGAGAGGCTTCTTGGTGAAAGGCTTGACCGGGAAGATCCTGATCCAGATCTGTCCCTCACGGTTCATACAACGTGAAATAGCCTGACGCGCGGACTCAATCTGCTGCGCTGTGATCCAGCAGTTCTCGAGGGTCTTGAGACCGAAGGAACCGAACGCGAGCTGGTTGCCCCTCTGGGCCATACCCTTCATCACGTTCTTTTGTTCTCTTCTGAACTTAGTTTTCTTTGGTTGTAACATTGCTGTACTACTTTAATAATTTCCAAATCCTCCAAAATCTATTGAATATCAGCGCATTGCGCCACTACACCCTAGAATTTGGGACTGCAAAGTTAGCAAAAATTCACGAATTTCAAACATAAATTGAAAAATTTCTCAACTTTTTCGACCACGGAAACGCCAAAAGAAACATATCATTTTCAAGACATTAGAGATTCACTCAAAAAATTTTTGTCTTCAATTTCGACAGCGCCCCGGACGGCCTATAAACGCTCATCATTATGGCACACTTTTTTCAAGAGATCCGTAACTTTGCATGGCGAATCAATGAAAAGGCTGATCGCATATATGACCTGCTTTCTGGCGGGGATGCTGACGGTGACCGGGGTCTCCGCCGGTCAAGCTGATGATGTGCCTCCGCAGACAAACGGCCGAGGCCGTTCCGGCTACATGGGATACCGCGTGGAGCACGGCGACACGGCCTACTACGACAGCATAGACCCAGCGTGGATTTTCCCCAAAGGCTACCGGGGCACAAAAAGAGATCTGAAGAGGTACTACCGCCTGGTCTACAACTTCAACAAGGTTTATCCTTACGCGCTATTGGCCAAGGACATGGAAAGCCAGGCCGACAGGCACATCGCCCAAAACAGCCTCAGGCGCAGGAAAAAGGAAAAATATGTCAACCGCCTCCAGAAAGAGCTCCTGGAAGCCTACGAGAAACCGCTCAGGAACATGACCATCTCACAGGGCAGACTGCTCATCAAACTGGTTGACAGGGAGATAGGGAAATCATCATATTCAATAATAAAGGACTACAAAAGCGGTGTCTCCGCCGGGTTCTGGCAAGGCGTGGCGAAAATATTCGGACAGAACCTCAAATCCAGCTACGCCCCGAACGGGGAAGACAGGATGACTGAATATCTGGTCGAGAAATGGCAGAGAGGCGAGTTCGACGCCCTGTACTATTCGATATTCTGGGAGATGCCCAAGCACCCGGACATCGTGTCGAAAGAGATAAAGTTCGACGAGTGAGGCTTCATCCAATCCTTCAGGATGAGAAGCCTGGCTCCGGTAGGAAGTTCCAGGTCCTCGCTCACATGGAAATGCCCGAAAACGAAATAGTCGATATGCCTTCGCGTGGAGAAATCCACCGCGAACCTGTACAGCGGCTCATCGGTGCCCTTGAATACATATTCCTGACTCTTCGCCACCCTGCTCTTCTTGGACCACCCCTTGCCGAAACGGAACGCGATGTAAGGATGGAGAAGGCTGAATATACTCTGGAAGAACTTGTTACGGAATCCCCAGCGCATCAGTTTGTACCATTTGTGTCCCGGCCCGAGTCCGTCCCCGTGACCGAGGCAGAAGACTTTCCCTCCTATCTCGGTGACGTAAGGTTGCTGGAGAATCTTGATACCGAGATCCTCGAAATAATGGAAGCACCAGATGTCATGGTTGCCTTGGAAAAAGCAGACCTCCACCCCGGCGTCCATCAGATCCATCAAGGCGGCGAACACCCTGACATACCCTTTCGGGACAACATCATGGTACTCGTACCAGAAATCCCAGATGTCCCCAAGAAGGTACAGGGACTTTGCTCGATCCTTCGGGATGGACTTCAGGAAACTGACGAAACGCGCTTCCCTGTCGGCGGGATCGTTCACGTCCAGGCCAAGGTGGACATCAGAAACAAAGTAAACGAGCGTTCTGTCAGCCATGATGTTCTATGAATATTCCTAAGCGAAAACCAGAAGAAGCAGCGAGACTACAAGACAGTAGAGGGCGAACCACGTCAGCCGGGCCTTCTTCACTATCGAGATCATGACCTTGCAGGCGAAAAGTCCGGACAGGAACGCCGCCAGGAACCCGACAACGAGACATACCGGACTGAGGCCCCCTCCAAGGACCGCGCCGCCGGAAAGACTCTTGAGAAGATCCAGGAACTGCTCCCCGATGATAGGCACGAGAACCATCAGGAACGAGAACTGCGCCATAACCTCACGCTTGACTCCGCACAGAAGTCCGGTGGCGATGGTGGTTCCCGAACGGGACAGTCCCGGAGCCACGGCGACAGCCTGGCTGAGACCGACAACAAGGGCCTGCCAATAGGATATTCCATTACGCGCCTCGCTGACCGGAGGCTCCTGCCCGCCGCGTTTGGAAGTCCGGCCGGAGACATCGGAAAGATACAGCAGGATCGCGGTTACAATCAGACACACAGCCACAGTGAAAAGGTTGTCGGAGAACAACGCTTCCACCTTGTCCTTGAACAACAGGCCGACGACCGCTATCGGAACCATCGAGACGATGATCTTGAACACATAGTCGGTCTCGTCGTTGTACTTGAACCTGAAGAATCCCGCCAGAAGCTTGCAGATCGGTTTCCAGAACACGATGACGGTGCTCAGTACAGTGGCAAGATGGACAGTCACTGTAAAATCCAGAAAACCGTCCCCGTCAACGCCCAGCAAGTCCCTTACTATCATAAGGTGTCCGCTGGAGCTGACCGGCAGGAACTCGGTCAGTCCCTGCACGATCCCCAAAAGAAGAGCTTGCAACCAGTTCATATGCTATTCGTTTTCCGTGTTCTTCGGGCGGCGCATGATGGCGACGATCTCTATGACAATCCCGCAGATGATCACAAGTGGCGCGGCCACAAGCCTGCGGAAATCAAACATCGCCCAATTGAAATTGTCCGGCTCAACTGTTCCTCCCCCCATCATCAGCACGAAGCCGGCCACCATCACTACAAGCCCCATGAGGAGCATCCGCAGACCTTTGCCGGTGATTGGCATCTTGGTGTTATCTGACATATTCCTGAATAATTAATTGTTAGCAATAAAGTTCATCTTTGGAGAGCGAGACAAGACGGCCTACGACCAACGCCGTGCTGACAACGCAGATCAGCACGCCGGCAAGAATCTCGACTCCGATCACAATCAGAAGCATGTCCAGCCTGAACACCTCGAAAAGCTGAGCGAACTCGCTTCTGACAAAAAAGAGAATCCCGACAAGCATCAAGGTGGCCAGAAGAGCCGAGAAAAGCCCTTGGAACACCGCCTGGACCAGGAACGGGGCGCGGATGAAAGACTTCGTGGCGCCGACAAGTCTCATCGTGTGGATCGTGAACCTGCGAGAGAACACATTCAGTCTCACGGTGTTGTTGATCAGCACGAAGGAAATGAAGAGAAGCAGGACGATGAAAACACCAAGCACCATGGAGATCTTCCGCAGATTGGTGTTCAGTTTGTCCACAAGAGACTGCTGATAGACCACCTCATCGACCAAAGGAGATTTCATGATCTCATTCTTCACGACCTCCAGACTGTCCGACGACACGTAATCCGCCTTCAGGGTCACATCCACTGAGACAGGAATCGGAGCCGCCTCGAAGACATTGAGGAAATCCTCGCCAAGAAGATCCGTCATCTCTTTGGCCCCTTGCTCCCGCGACACGAACGTGGTGCTCTTGATGAAAGGCTTGGCGTCCAGATCGGAGACATATTCCATCGCCTCATCATCGCCGACCTCCTGCTTCATCAGCACGGAAACCTGCATGTTCTCCTTGAAATAATCGGAGACACTTCTGGCGTTGGCCACCAGAAGTCCCGCCACGCCGACAAGCAGCAGCACAAGACTGATGCTGATCACCGTGGACAGCCAGGCTCCGGCGAGCCTGCGACGTATCAACCTGTTTTCACCTGACGCCATTTCGCACAATACTCCAAATTGGATTCAAAGATAGTGAAATATCGAAATATGAAAAAAAAAATTATTACCTTTGTAAGACAAGAAAATTACCATGGGAAAACCCGTAAACAGAGTTTTATTCGTCAATTCGGAAATAATGCCGTTCCTGCCGGAGACGCCGATCTCCAAGATCGGACGTTGCCTGCCGCAGGGCATTCAGGAGCGTAAGAAAGAGATAAGGGCTTTCATGCCGCGCTATGGTTGCATCAACGAGCGCAAGAACCAGCTCCATGAGGTGATTCGGCTTTCCGGAATGAACATCATCATCGGAGATGTCGACAGGCCGCTTGTGATCAAGGTGGCCTCGATCTCGTCCGCAAGGATCCAGGTCTATTTCATAGACAACGAGGACTATTTCCGCCGCAAGCAGATCGCACGTGACGCCGACGGCAAATTTTTCGAGGACAACGGCCAGAGAGCCATCTTCTTCGCCAGAGGCGTGCTGGAGACCGTCAAGAAACTGCGCTGGGCTCCGGACATCATCCATTGCCAGGGCTGGATCTCGCATCTGGTGCCGCTGTACCTCAAGAAGGCCTACAACGGAGATCCGATATTCAGCGGGAGCAGGATTGTGACATCCCTCTACAGCGAGATCGCCGGAGAGACATTCTCTCCTTCCTTCAAGGACAACGTGCTGTTCGGCGGCATCAAGCCGGCGGAGGTCCCGCTTCCGGAGATGGCCACTGGCATAAATCTTGCTGAAACCGCCGCCATGTATTCAGACGGTATAATATTCGGAGACAAAGAGATTGATCCTGAATTGGTCAAGTTCTGCGAGGACAGGAATATACCGACCCTTCCTTTCAACGAGGAATCGATAGCCAGCGGACGCTACATCGAGGAATACGATGACTTTTATCAACAGTTGCAGTAAATGAGAAAGCTTCCAGCAATAGTCGCCCTGTTGGCGGGACTTGTGTCTTGCATCGGGGTGGATCAGAACCTCGGCGGAGATTTTATTCCCACCGACCAGAAATACGACTTCCACACGGCCGAGTTCGACCTCGATGAGGTTTGGATGAAATCCATCGACAGCCTCACGGCCTATTCTTCGAGAAGGATCACCATCGGCGCCATCCGGGACGAGACTTTCGGACTTTTCAGCAGAGGAAGCGTGGTGACGCTGGTTCCGGTGCTGGACTCAGTGGATTTCGGTAAGGATCCTGTCTTCCAGAGGTTCAAGTTCAAGGCGGCCGTGGACTCTGTCTCCATGGCTGACGAAAGTCAGGCGAACATCCTCCAGAATGTCAACGTCTATGCGCTCACAGAGCCGCTGGGAACCAATGAATATTTCTCCAGGGCCGAAGTCAAGCATGGAGACAAGAGGATCACCAAAGGTGTTCCTGTCGCCAACGGTCAGGATTCTCTGACATTCGAGTTCACGGAAGACTACGGGAAGCAGTATCTGAGCATGACGCAGGATGACCTGAAGGATCTGAAGACCTACGCGAAGAAATTCCCGGGAATATACCTCTGCACCGATGACCCTACCGGCAACGGCGGAAGGTTCGACATGTACGAGATGGACATCCTCAGGCTTATCAAGCAAAGCACCGGCGCATCCTACATCACAAGGACGGACAACTATGCGATACTCTATTTCAACGGAGAGTTCGACGGGGAGAGAAGGGACTCAAGCCTGATGTTCTATTTCAGCCCGATCGAGATGCAGGACCTGGACTCGCTGATCTCTGCCAAGACAGTGCCTTCGCAATATGTGTTCAATGTTGACCGCCACGAGTCGGATCATCTTATCGGCAAGGCCGAGGACAAGATCTACATCGAGGGAGGAAGCGGAATCAAGCCGGTTGTTCCGGCGGCGGAGATCCAGCGCCTGGTCAACGAGGAGATCATCAAAAAAGGCGGAAATCCAGCCACGACCCTGATCTCCAAGGCCACGATAGAGATGCCGTTCGATTTCCCTGACGACTACACGACCATGTTCCGTTATCCTAAGATCTTGAGTCCTACCATCAAGATCAGCACGGACACGACAGTGACGTTCGCCGGTCTGACTGACGCTAGCGCGTCGGACGAGAATCAGGGTGAAGTCAACCGTTCGCTTTGCAACTACGCTCCGGACATCACGCATCACGTCCAGCAGATCATCCGGAAAAAGACCGATGACAGCAAGCTATCAAACTACGACATCTGGTTCCTGATCATGTGGTACGAGAAGACGACCACAACTGACGCGGAGGCTGAGGAAATGGCCAATTACTACCAGCAGATGGCTTACGCTTCATACGCGAACCAACTATACGGCGGTTATGGATATGGTGGATATGGGTACGGTTACGGTGGCTATGGCTATGGTGGTTACGGATACTACAACAACTACTACAACTATCAGACAATGGCCCAATACGCATTTTCTTCGGCCACCAAAACGACTTCCAGCACAGAGTTGGACAAGGATCGTTATTACCGGGCCGTTCTGCGCGGGCCTAAGGCCGATGGCAAGAAGCCTAAGCTGAAAGTGACGTTCGCCATTCCTAAAGGATATCCAGAGAAATAGATTGGGGCAGCGGACCGGAAAAAACGAAAATGGCAAATTTTGCACGTTACCGAAATTTGCCATTTTATTTTTTCGGTCAAGGCCGTGATTATCTAAAGAAAAAGCCTCGGACCAAGATCCGAGGCTTTATTCTTTCTGTCAAAGGATTATTATGCTTCCTCCTTGCCGGCGAGCTTCTCCTTGACCTTGTCGATCGCGTCCTTAACAGTTGCGATAGTGCTTGTCTCCTCATCAGGAATCTTGATTCCGAACACTCTCTCAAACTCCATAAGAAGCTCAACTGTGTCAAGTGAATCAGCTCCGAGATCATTTGTGAAGTTGGCGCTCTCAGTCACTTCAGACTCCTCGACGCCCAGCTTGTCAACGATAATCGCTTTGACCTGCTTTACGATTTCTTCTTCAGTCATAATTGAATAAAATAAATAAGTATATTCTTGCCAATTACGCTATTAAGGCTGTTACCGGGCAAATCCGGGAACAAATAGCGCCACAAAGTAAGTAAAAAATAGTCAATATTCCAAATTTGCCTCCTTATACTGTCAAATACAAACAGGAAGGAGACAGTCAAGCCTCTATGGAATCCTTTAGGAATCAAATGGTACGGCGGCTAAGATTCAGCCATATTCTCAAGCCGTTGAGAGAATTGAGCAGATAGAAAATGTACTTTATAAGCATCACGGCCGCATTGCCCGAACCTGCTCCGCTCATAACCGCGACGGCCCACAGGGAGATCGATGAGACATTCACCAGAATCCAGATGTACCACTGTTCCATGAAAGCAAGGCTCATCAGCACCTGACCTGCTATATTCAGAATCATCACCACGGCGTCGAGGAGGATCTTCGGCTTGTCGATATATTCAATCTTCCCAGCGGCAAGCTTCGCTCCGTCCACATATAATAATATAAGGTACAACGCCGCGATGCCTATGAATATTCCGATAGCCAGCCAGGCCCATTGGCTTCCTGTCAGCCGCCGCGCCTTCAAATGCGAGCCTTCCTCCCCGGAACGCACCTTCGCTCCCCTCTTGCTCCATTGCCAGAAACCGACGAACTGCATCGGCAGGAAATAGAACGCGTGCAAGGCGAAATTCCCCATTATCCCGTTGTCCAGATAGACAATCGTGCCGATCAGCACGTCGATGAAGCCGAACACGAATGTCAGGATGTTCCCGTTGGCGGACATCACCGTGTTCACAACACCCATCACGGAGCCGAATGCCGCCAAAAGCAGCATGAAAGTCTTCACACCCGGTTGCTGAAGCTTGAATATGGTCGTGACAGTGACGGCCAGCAACATTCCGGCCACAAGGAATATGTTGAACGCGAGATTGAATCTGCTTGCCTTTGACGATGCGGTCATAATGAAACGTGTTTGATTGGCGATACAAAAAAAGAGGTCATCGATTTGATGACCTCTCTGGAGCGGAAAACGAGACTTGAACTCGCGACCCCGACCTTGGCAAGGTCGTGCTCTACCAACTGAGCTATTTCCGCAGACTTGTGACCCGTAGCATTGCTTTGGGATTACAAAGGTAGCGCTTTTTTCTTTATTCGCAAACTTTTTCTGAAATAATTTCAAAAAAATTGCGATAAAGCTCTAAACCTCGATCGAAGTCTTGAATTCGGACAGGAAACGGAGGTCGTTCTCGAAGTAGTGACGGAGGTCATTGACCTGCCACTTGAGCATCGCGATACGCTCCAGACCCATTCCGAATGCGAATCCGCTGTACTTCTTGCTGTCGATGCCGGAAGCCTCAAGGACGTTAGGGTCAACCATTCCGCAACCCATGATCTCCAGCCAGCCTGTTCCCTTGCAGATGTTGCAACCCTTGCCGTGACAGATGTTGCAGCTCACGTCAATCTCGCTCGAAGGCTCGGTGAACGGGAAGTAGGAAGGACGCATCCTGATCTGGGTGTCCGGACCGAACATCTCACGGGCGAAAAGAAGGATCGCCTGCTTGAGGTCGGCGAACGTCACGTTCTCGTCAATGTAAAGGCCCTCGACCTGATGGAAGATGCAGTGCGCACGGGCGGAGATCGCCTCGTTCCTGAACACGCGTCCCGGGCAGATCACACGGATCGGAAGCTTCATGGTCTCCATCGCGCGGACCTGGACGGAAGACGTATGCGTTCTGAGCAACAGCGGGTCAGGATGGCCTGCGGACACGAAGAAAGTGTCCTGCATGTCTCTCGCTGGGTGGTTCAGAGGGAAATTCAGAGCCTCGAACACATGATAGTCGTCCTCAATCTCAGGACCCTCGGCCACATCATAGCCGAACTTTCTGAATATGTCCACGATCTCCTGACGGACAATCGACACAGGATGCCTGGAGCCGAGTTCAAAAGGAACCCCCGGCATGGAAAGATCCTCCTTAGGCCCATCAGACGCACCCTCCGAAGCCGCCTGCTCTTTCATTTCGTCAATCTTGGCCTGCGCGGCCTGCTTGAGTTCGTTTATCTTGCGGCCAAACTCCTTCTTGAGCTCCGGACCGTATGTCCTGAACTCATCAAACAGTTTGGTGATCTCTCCTTTCTTGCCGAGAAGCCTTACACGAGCCTCCTCTACTTCCTTGGCGGTCTTGCAATTCAGCTCGCTGACATGCGCGAGCAGCTTTTCTATTTCTTCTTTCATAATATTCCCGAAATATTCCTGCAAAGTTAATCATTTTCCTGCAGTTTGGCGGAAGACTTTTCCATCTTCGCCTTTCTTTTTTCACGCGCCTTCTTGTCGCGAGCGGCGCCATTCTTCAAATATTTATCCCACTGATTGTCATTAAGCACCTTACGGAATGCGACATAGATGTTCTCGGCCCATTTGTCACTGGTTCTCGTGTAGATGTCGAAGTTAGACACTTTGGCCGAGGACAGGTTGTTCATCTCTTCCTGCATGGCACGGTAATCATGATTCAGAATGGAGTCCACGTAAAACACCTGCCAATCCTCAAGCTTTAGCGTCATCTCCAGTCTGTCAACCTCTTTCTGAATGAACTCGGACAGTTTCTTCTCCTGTTCCTCAGGACTTGGCGGATTCTGCTGCGCGAAAGCCAAAGGCATCGAAATGACCAGACATGCGACCGCAAGAAAAATATTTTTCATATCTTTACACTTTATTAATGGGATAACAAATTTAAACAATAATTACGTTAATCGCAAAATGGCTAAAAATTCAACCATCTACGCGCTCCTGACCGCCTTCGGCGTGCTCACGGCAAGCTTCAGGGCTGATGCCTGCACCAACATCATCGTGACAAGGGGAGCCAGCACCGACAACTCGAACATAATCTCCTACGCGGCGGACTCGCACGTCCTCTACGGAGAACTGTACTTCCACCCGGCCGCCGACTGGAAAGCCGGCTCGATGCTCGACATCATCAATTGGGACTCCTACAAGCCGATGGGACAGATTCCTCAGATCGCGCACACCTACAAGACAGTCGGGAATATGAACGAGCATCAGCTCATCATCGCCGAGACGACCTGGGGCGGAAGGCTTGAATTGGAGGACACCACCGCCATAATGGACTATGGCTCACTCATCTACGTTGCCCTGCAAAGAGCCCGCACGGCAAGGGAAGCGATCCAAGTCATCGTGGATCTGGCCAATGAATATGGATATGCTTCCGAAGGCGAGACATTCTCGATAGCGGACAAGGACGAGGCCTGGATAATGGACCTCATCGGAAAGGGCTGCGAGATGAAGGACGGAAAGAACATCCGCAAGGGATTCGTGTGGGTGGCCATGAGGATTCCTGACGGTTACATCTGCTCGCACGCCAACCAGGCCCGCATCCAGACATTCCCGCTGAACGATCCGGAAAACTGCCTCTATGCCCCTGACGTGATCTCCTTCGCAAGGGAGAAAGGCTACTTCGACGGCAAGGATGAGGACTTCGACTTCAGCGCGGCTTACTGCCCGGCCGATTTCGGAACCGTCAGAGGTTGCGACGCAAGAGCCTGGAGCGCCTTCAACATCCTCTGCGACGGTCAGTTCACCTATGAAAAGGACGGCAAGACCATCACCGAGCCGGCCTCGGCCTACTATGACTACATCACCGGCAAGGATCTCAGCCACAGGATGCCGCTGTTCGTGAAACCGGCCAGAAAGATCTCCGTGAAGAATGTGGCCGACGCGATGAGAGACCATTTCGAGGGGACACCGCTCGACATGACAACCGACATCGGAGCAGGCGGCAACGCCCTCCCTTACCGATGGAGACCTATGGGATTCGAGTACAAGGGCTGGAGATATGTCAACGAGAGGGCCATCGCCACCCAGCAGACCGGATTCTGGTTCGTGGGCCAGTCCAGGCACGACCTCCCGGACGTGGTCGGAGGAGTCATCTGGTTCGGAACCGATGACGCGGCGACATCCTACGTCACCCCGATCTACACCTGCACGGACAAGGTTCCGGAGTGCTTCAGGGTGGGCAACGGGAATATGCTGAAATACTCCCCTACCGCGTCATTCTGGATCAACAACCGTGTCGCCAACGCCTGCTACAAGGCCTACAACATCATGGCTCCGACAGTCCGCGAGGCTATCGACAGCTTTGAGAACGGACAGATGGACTCTAAACTCGCCGAGATGGACCGCAAGGCTCTTGAGGCCTACAACGCCATCCTTCCGAAAGCCGAGAGGAAAGGCCTGGACAGCAAGGACTGGTTCGCGTCCGTCAGGAAGATGCTCACTGAATATTCAGTAGGCACAGCCCAGAAACAGTTCGAGAACTGGGTCGCCCTTGAGGAACTGCTTCTTGTGAAGTTCATCGACGGCAACGTCAAGGCCCAGAACGCCGACGGCTCGTTCAAGCATTCAAGATGGCACGAAGGCACACCTGCCGGACTCACCCAGCCTGGCTACACGGAGAAGTGGAAGGAGGCAGTGGTGAAGGATCACGGCGATGTGATCAGGGAAAGGTAAAAGAAGATATTCACGAATTATGCGGAGACTGTTTCTGATAATGATCCTGCTGCTGTGCGGTGCGGTTTCCTTCGCTCAGACCTACACCGTTTCCGGTACGGTACTGAACAAGAAGACCAAGGCGCCGGTGGAATTCGCGACCGTGGTGGCCGTGGAATGCGAGCAATGGTCCGTCGCCGATGACAAAGGGCGTTTCACTCTCAAGAACATTCCCGCAGGGAAGAACACACTCAGCGTGTCGTGTCTTGGTTTCGTCACCGACACCAAGACAGTCATCATAAGCAAGGATCTGACCGGCTACAGAGCTTTCCTCAGTGAAGACAACCTTACCCTTGAAGGGGTTGTCGTGACCGCGAAAGAAAATGAGAACAGCGCCACGACCAGCCGCACGATGGACAGGACAGCGCTCGACCACGTCCAGATGGTCAGCCTTGCGGACATAGGCGGACTCCTGCCGGGCGGAGCGACGGCCAATCCAAGCCTGCTCTCCGCCCAAAGGTTCAACATCAGGGCAGGAGGAAGCACCGAGGCTGGAAACGCATCCTTCGGCACGGCGGTGGAAGTCGATGGCGTAAGGCTCTCGAACAACGCCTCTTTCTCAGAGATCAAGGGCGCGTCAATCAACAACATAGCATCAAGCAATGTGGAGTCCGTGGAAGTGATTTCCGGAGTTCCATCCGTTGAATATGGTGACATCGGCGCCGGAATCGTCAAGGTCAACACCAAGAAGGGCATCGCCCCTTACACGGTGACGATGACGACCAACCCTAAGACGAAGCAGTTCTCCGTCAGCAAAGGCTACGGCCTGGGGCAGACCAAACGAGGAAGCTCCGCCGGAGTACTGAACGCCAGCACCGAATATACATATTCAGTGGATGACAGCCGCTCCCCTTACACATCCTACGACAGGAAGCAGCTATCGCTGATCTACTCCAACCTTTTCAATTCGGGAATATTCAGTGACGCTCCGCTGAGGTTCTCCGCCGGATTCTCCGGCAACATCGGCGGGACCGACTCGAAGGCCGATCCGGATCTTTTGACAGGCACCTACGAGAAGCAGAAGGACAACACCCTCAGGGCCAATGTCGAGATGAACTGGCTGCTGAGCAAGCCGTGGATCACCAATCTGGAGTTCAAAGGCTCGGTTGTCAGGTCGGACAGGCTCAGCGAGACAAAAAACAGGTATTCCAGCGCGGCCGGAACAGTGTCGCTGCACGGCAAGGAGGAAGGCTACTATGTGGCCGAGGACTATTCCTCAAATCCTGACGCGGCGGCGATCATGATCTCTCCCGGCTACTGGTACAACACGATGTTCCTGGACGACAAGCCGTTCTCCTACAAGCTGACTCTCAAGAGCAACTGGGCGAGGAAGTTCGGTTCCGTCAACAACAAGCTCAAACTGGGGGCGGACTGGAACGCCGACGCGAATTTCGGAAAGGGGCAATATTCCGAAGACCTCAGCAACGCTCCCTCATACAGGACCTACGACTACAGCGAGATCCCGTTTATGAACAATCTCGCCCTGTTCGCGGAAGATAACATCTCCATCCCGGTCGGCAAGGAATCCCACCTGAACCTGATCGCAGGACTAAGGGCCGAGAACACGTTCATCAAGGGCTCTGAATATGGCACCGTCACAAGCCTGTCACCAAGGTTCAACGCTAAATATTCAGTATTCTCCGCCAAGGGGCGCAGGGACAGGTTTGTCCGCGGCCTCGCGTTCAGGGCAAGCTGGGGCGTGGCTGTGAAGCAGCCGTCGTTCTCGATCCTCTACCCGCAGCCAAGCTATAGGGACCTCGTGGTGTTCAACCCACCGACGGCAAGCGACGGCAAGGCCTACTACGCCTACTATGTGATGCCGACAACCGTTGAATATAACCCCGACCTTGTCTGGCAAAGGAACCATCAGGGCGAGCTCGGAATGGAAATAAACCTTGCCGGCACAAGAATATCCCTGGCCGGATTCTGGAACAGGACTGTCAAGGCGTTCACGACCAACAACGCCTACGACCCGTTCTCCTACAACTACACGGACCAGAAAGCGCTTGAGTCCTGCACGATACCCGTGGACGACAGGATCTACAGCGTTGACCGCAAGACAGGAGTGGTGACAGTCACCGACAAGACAGGGGGACTTACTCCGGAAACCATAAACGGAGTGACCAGAGAGTCTCTGGTAAGCAGGACTTACGCCGCTAACAGCGGGGCCCAGGTAAACCGCTACGGTCTTGAATGGGTGATTGATTTCAAAAGGATAAATCCGATCAACACGGACATACGCCTTGACGGAAACTATTACGCTTACAGAACTGTCAACCAAGACCTTCTGGCATATTCACCGACCTCTCAAAGGATGGTTGACAACACTCCGTACAAGTACATCGGGTGGTATGTCGGCGGCAACGGAACGAGCAACGGCAGCGAGTCCAGAATGATGAGGATGAACCTGAACATCACCACGCATATTCCCCGTGTCAGGATGATCGTCTCCGTGAAACTGGAAGGGACGCTGCTGAGATATTCAAGAAACCTCAGCGAAACCGAAGGAGGCACAAGGACTTACGCCGTCGATGACAATTCCTCATACCTTCCGGGTTCGGATCCTTCGTTTATGGACAGGAGGGTGATCGCCGTCACCTATCCGGAATATTACTCCAGCTACTGGGATCCGACCCCTAAGCCGTTCCTCCAAGATTTCCTGTGGGCGAGGGACAACGACAAGGATCTGTACAACAATCTGTGTAATCTCGTGTCAAGGACAGCCTTCACGTATAATTACCAGAAGGATTACATCACGCCTTACTTCTCGGCAAACTTCAACGTGACGAAAGAGATTGGGAACATCGCCTCCATCTCATTCTACGCCAACAATTTCTTCCGGAATCTGGGTCAGGTTTACTCCACGAAGACGCAGCGATATTTCTCGGTGACAGGTACTGGCTATGCTCCAAATTTTTACTATGGCCTGACATTAAGGCTGAAATTTTAGACAACGAACTATAAAACAACAAAAACAAAAAGTCATGAAAAAGTTAATCTACATTCTTCTCGCGGCAGCCGCCACATTCACGGCCTGCAAGAAAGACGAGAGCGCGAAAATCAACGATGTCACCGTCCAGGTTCTGATCGGCGACGAGCCGGTGACTGACGCTGTCGAGGTGACAGTCACCGACAAGTCCACCTCCACGGCCTACAAGGCCACGACTGTAGGCGGTACGGCGACATTCCGGCTTGTGGCTGGAATCTACGAGGCTTCAGCGACATTTTACAAGGAGTCAAGCATCTACAACGGAACCAATTCAGCTGTGACTGTTGTTGACGGTGGTGCCAACAGTTTCACTCTCAACCTCACAGCCTCAACCACCAGTCAGATCATCATCAAAGAGTTGTACGTCGGTGGATGCATGGACAATGAAGGGGCCAAGGACTACGCTTTGGACAAATATGTTATCTTGTACAACAACTCCCCTCTCGAAGCGGATGCGAGCAAAATGGCTTTCGGTATAGGAAGTCCCGCCAACTCTAACTCCATCAACTACTACCTTAAAGATGGCAACCTTACTTACTCAGATTATATTCCTGCTTGGAATGCAGTCTGGTGGTTCCAAAAGGAAGTGAAAATCGCTCCATACTCACAAATTGTCATCTCAATCACCGGAGCCATCAATCACACCGAGACCTACAGCAAATCAGTGGATCTGAGCAAGGCCGACTATGTTTTCTACGACCCTGAGGTCTTCAGTCTGGCCAGCAACTATCCAGCTCCTTCAGCATCCATCCCTTCAGATAATTATCTAAAGACTTACTGCTATGGATTGGGTACCGCCTGGGCCATTTCCAAGACATCTCCGGCTTTCTTTATCTTCTCTCCGGAAGGGGGTATGACAGCTAAAGCATTTGTAACAAATCCAGACAACATAGAGTCTCCGACAGGGAAACAGGCTTTCAACTGCGCCAAAATCCCGCTCGGTTGGATTAAGGACGGAGTCGAGGTTTACGACTACGCCAACATCCAGAAATCACACAAGAGGCTTCTTGACAGCGTGGACGCAGGCTACGTAACATTCACGAACAAGAGCGGCTACACCATCTACAGGAATGTTGACAAGGAGGCCACCGAGGCTCTTGCCGAGAACGAAGGCAAGCTGGTCTATAACTATGCCGGTGGCACGGATGATTTTGAGGGTGGCTCGACCGATCCTTCCGGAATCGACGCCGAGGCATCCATCGCCAAGGGAGCCCACATCATCTATAAGGACACCAACAACTCCAGGAACGACTTCCACCAAAGGAAGGTCGCCTCAATCAAGAAATAAATATGGGTTCAAGAATCCTGTCGTTTATAGGATTGTTCATCCTCTCCGCTTTTCCGGCCTGGTCCCAGACCGGAGAGTGGAAGGATGAATATTCCCGTTTCACAGACCTTACCCCTTGGGTGCGGTCCTCCAATCCTGCCGGAATAGCTACCCTGCCGGTGGACAAGACCTCAACCGTCAGGGCAAGCCTTGAGAAGAAGAACGGAGGATTGATGGACCTGCACGAAAGCCGTGATTGCTTCAGGCCAAGCCTCGACGCGGCTTCCTACATGAGAATCTCTGACCGGATCACATTCTACGGCCGGATGAACTACAGTTATTTCAAGGGCAAGGATATGGGGGGCCAGATCCTGATGGACCCCTACTACAATCCGATCAATTTCCTCGAAAGCGTGGACACCACGACCGGAACGAAGACTTTGGAGGAATATACCCTTGAAGGCGCGATGGCATATTCATTGAATGACAGGCTCACGCTTGCTGGCAAGGTCAGCTACCAGAGCGCGGACTACGCCAAGCGCAAGGATCCAAGGTCGTACAACCAATGGATGGATCTGGACGCTTCGGTCGGGGCGAGATATTCATTGGCGGACGGGAAAACCGCCTTCGGCGTCAGCCTTAACTATGTCAAGACGATCGAGACGGTGGCGGAGAAACTTTTCGGCACGATTGACAGGCAGTATTACTGTTTTGTCGATTACGGCGGCAGCTTCGGCAAGGTCGAGGTCATCGACGGGGACAACGGCTATCTTTCAGTCTCCAACGAGCGTCCGATGTTCAACCAGTTCTTCGGTGGAAGCGCACAGGCCGGATTCAAGGTCGGTGGAGTGGACGCGTTTCTGGATCTTGGGGCGGCCTATCGAAAAGGGTATTTCGGCAAGAAGGCCAGTGGATCTGTGCGGTTCTGCGATTTTGACGGAATGAGGTACAATCTGAACGCCAGAATCTCGTTCTGGACAGGAAAGTTACTCAACCGAATCGACGGGAACTGGAATATGATGACCTCCCTCAACAAGGAGAATTCCTACAGGGTCTCCACCCAGCCGGGACAGAATCCGGAGATCCAGTACTTCGGAAGTCAGGAGGTCGGGGACAAGACCGTCGGAAGCATCAACGCAAGGTACACTATCGAAAGGCAGGCCGATGGCTCCGCGGGCATATTCATCCCATCGCCTTGGACGGTGTCGGTCGGCTTTGGCAGGTTCTTTTTGGACCAGACCGCCACTTCCTATCCTTTCTACAGAAAGCAGAGGCTGGCACAGAACACCGTCAACGCGGTGGCTGTCAAGAACTTCAAGATGCGGAGCGATTTCCTGTCACTCACTCTCGGAGCGGATTACTCATTCGCCGGGGACAACCTTAAAAACGAGGACGGGCAATATTCATCAGCCACGGGGAACCCTCGTTCCAATGAAACCTACCTGAACAGAAACTTTGAATATTTCGACGCCTCCTCGGTAGGGGGCGAAGCCTCGGTACGCTACACTCTGGTCAGAAAGACTCAGAAGCGGCGTTATTCGGTGTTTATGGATCTGACAGACAGCTACCGACGTCTGACCTCGGATCCGGAATACCTTACAGGGAACTACAGGAACACAATCATATTCACAATAGGATGCAATTTTTAAAAACTCTTTTCATCACGTCGGCCACATTGGCGTTGGGTGCGCTCAGTCTGACCGCACAGACTCTGCCTTCAGACGGACAGATCAGGACAGGGAAACTTGACAACGGACTGACTTACTATGTCAGACATAGCGCGAACCCTGCCGGGGTGGCGGATTTCTACATCGTGCACAATGTCGGAGCGCTTCAGGAGGATGACAACCAGAACGGCCTCGCACATTTTCTGGAACATATGGCGTTCAACGGAATAAAGCATTACCCGGGTAAGGAGATGCTGGAGTTCCTCGGTAAAAACGGCGTCCGCTTCGGGGCCAACGTGAACGCTTTCACGTCCAGGAGCGAGACCTGCTACCACATTGACGGAGCGCCGGTCGCCAGAGAGTCGTTCGTGGACTCCGTGCTGCTTATCCTGCACGACTGGTCGGGCGACATCCTCTGCGAGCAGGACGAACTTGACAACGAAAGAGGGGTCATCCGAGAGGAGTGGAGACGAGGCTTCGACTCGCGCCGTACCTTGTTCACCGCACAGACCAATCTTGTCTATCAGGGAGCGAAACAGACAAAAAGAACCGTCCTCGGATCACTTGACGTAATCAACAATTTCAAGAGGGAGGAGATCCTTGATTTTTATCATAAATGGTATCGTCCTGATCTTCAGGCGATAATAGTGGTCGGGGACATTGACGCGGCCCAAATGGAAAACAAAATCCGCAGTCAGTTCTCCGACATCCCCAAGGCCGTGAACCCGACTCCGAAGGAGGTCTATCTCGCACCGAAGGCTGACGGTCCGATCTTCGAGAACCTGATCGATTCCACACTGAGCTTCACCGCCCTCAAGGTTTTCTACAGAATGCCTTACCCGGCCCGTGAGATCCGCGGCACGGAAGGGTTCTACAAGGACCTTTACATCCGTGACATTCTGGCCAACATTATGACCGAAAGGATGAAGGAGCAGGTGCGCACCGGGAAAGCCGAGGCCAAGTCAGCGGTGATGGTGAACTACGCCGAGTCCAGCGACTACTATGTGGATCTTTACACAATCCTTGGCAAGAAGGACGGCAACCTGCTGGACCTCATCGACTTCTACGCTGGAAACGAGAAATCGATGATTGAATATGGTGTCTCGCAAGACGAGATCGAGGCCGCGAAGATACTGGTCAGGAAGCGCTACCATCTCGACAGGCCGAAGAAGGCCGAATCTCTTCGTAATGAAGACTTTGTGGGAGTCTGCCACAATAATTTCGTCAGCGGGGCCGCGCTTACCGATCCGGCCACGCTGCATGGAATCCAGAACAGAATCCTCAAGGACATCTCTCTGGAGGATGTCAAGCCATACGTTGCCAAAGTTTTCTCCGAGAGCGACAAGATATATTCCTGGTTCGCCAATACTAAGGATTTGGCCAAGGTTCCGTCCTTGGAGGACACCAAAGCCAGGCTCGATCAGGTCAGGGCACGTGAGGCCAAGCCGAATTTCCTGACATTCAACAAGATCGACCTCACGGTCAACTACCCGGAAGGAACGATTGTAAAGGAAAACAACGTCAAAGGGCTGGACGGGACGAAGGAATGGATCCTCAGCAACGGAGCCAAGGTTTACTGGACCGCCGTGAAGGACACCAAAGTGACCCCGGACCTCTCCCTGCTCGTTTACTTTGACTCAGGCTACAACGCCCTCCATCAGGACAGGTTCGCATCCTCGCTTTTCGCCGGGGAGTTCATCAGGACCAACGCCGGATTCCGTGGAGCGACCGCTGACGAGATCGGAAAGATGCCGGAATGCGGTGGGATTTCCCGCTCACTCAGGATAAGCGACAGGTTCGCGGGCATATTCACGACAGCTCCTGCGAAGAAGGCGGAGAACGCCTTCCGTATCGCCGCACTTACGGTGACAGACCCGTTCCTGCCTCAGGCCAAGGTTCTGCAGCAGATGAAGGACAAGAAACTCGAATCACTCAGCGAGCCGAAAAAAGATGCCGTCAGGTTCAGCGAAGCCTGTGACTCGATCATCTACGGAAACCATCCGTGGTCGGTGGACATTGACTCCGCCGCCGTGGATGGCGTGGATATGGATCTGGCTGAAGAGATCTACAGCAGGGAGTTCAATCCCGCCGCAGGAATGACGCTCTTTATAGCCAGCAACCTCGACGAGACAACGATCAAGGAATATGTCCGCAAGTACATCGCCACGATTCCAACAGACGGCAAGACCTTCACTAAAGCAAAAGTTAGGGAACGCATACCGGCATTCAAGGGTACGCAGGTATATTCAATGACAGGCAAGAAAGAGATCAACCCTTACACGATCGTGACCAGAATGTTCTCCTCGAAGGTAAAGCCGACCCCTAAGAATCTGGCCGCCGTTGATTTTGTGGACTACATTCTGTCCCAGAGGCTTCTGAATCAGATCCGTGAGAACCGTGGAGGAACGTACACCATCAGGTTCAACTCCTATGTGAGCGTCAGGGAGAAAGGCAGAAGCGAGTCCGAGATCACGTTCAAGACAAGGCCTGATCTTTATAAGGTTCTGGTCGGAGACCTTGACGACATCGTTTCCGGGTTTTGCTCCGGCGGCCCTTCCGAGAAAGAGCTTGAGGAGGCCAGAAAATGGCTGATCAAGAACGAGACTGAATCCAAGGCCAAGAAAGCGATGTCGATGCCTCACAGGAACTCTAAGGTGATGAACTATGTAAGGAACGGAATCAATCCGAACATCGACAGGGTGGCCGCCTACGGCAGCGTCACCGCTGAGGATGTACGCAAGGTGGCCGGAAAACTGACCGGAAAGAACGTCCTTACAACCATTTACACAGAAGAATAGACTTTTGATGAAAGCAAGAAGACTGGTTTTGACGGCTGTGGCGCTGATGTTCGGCGCCACGGCTTTTGCTGATGAGGGGATGTGGATGATTCAGGACATCAACGAGGCGCTGGAGAAGAACATGAGGGCGCGCGGGCTCAAGCTGGCGGCCAATGAGATCTACAATGACGAGGCTCCCGGGACGGCGGTCGCGGACGCGGTCGTGTCAATCGGATTCTACTGTACCGGAAGCGTGATCTCCGACCAGGGCCTGATCATCACCAACCATCACTGCGCGTATTCGAACATCGCGAAGCTCAGTACCCCTGAGCACAACTATCTGGAGGACGGGTTCTGGGCGATGACAAGCGAGCAGGAGATCCCTGTTGAAGGAGAGAAGGTCTTCTTCCTGAAAAGGGTATTCGATGTCACAGAGGAAGTCAAGGGGCTTACCAAGGAACTCCGCTCCGCCGGCAAGCCGTGCGGAATGAGGAAGATCAGCGCGATGATGGAGAAACGGTACAACAAGGCCACGGGACTGGAGTGCATCCTGAGCAGCATGTGGGCCGGAGAAAAGTACTATATGTCCGTTTACAAGGTCTATACCGACCTCAGGCTCGTCGCCGCTCCTCCGCAGAGCATAGGCTACTTCGGAGGGAATCAAGACAATTGGACCTGGCCTCGCCACAACTGTGACTTCACGATCTACAGGATATACGAGGACGGGGAGCCTGTGACAAGGGAAAAAAGCCTGAAAGTCTCCCGCGCCGGGTACTATCCCGGGTCGTTCACCATGGTGATCGGTTACCCGGGAAGGACGAACAGATATTCCTCATCCGCAGAGATAAACTATCAGGAAAAAGTCAGCCTCCCGGTGTCAAACGCGATCCGTGGCGGGCAGATGGGCATCATCCGCAAGTGGATGGATGCCGATCCGCAGGTCAGGATGAAATACTCGGACTGGTTCTTCTCGCTGAGTAATGTGCAGGAGAACAATGAGGGTATGGTCCGATGCTTCAAGAGGTTCTGGGTCAAGGACGAAAAGGTCGCACAGGAGCGTGAGATGCAGAGATGGATCAACGCGGCGGCCAACCGCAGGGCGATGTGGGAGAATCTGATTCCGGATCTAAAGGAAGCATATTCACTGACAGAAAGCATCGAGAAGGACAAGGTCTTTTTCCGCGAGACCATATTCCGTGGAACATACATCAGCCGCTACCTTCTCCGCGCGGGAAACACCTCAACCGTGGAAAAAGCCAAGGAAGCGCTGAGGGAAGGAGCCGCCGCCACTGATGCCAGAGTGGAAAAAGAACTTCTTGAATATGCCTGCAAGGAATATTTCGACAACCTGGAGTCATACTATTTCGGGAAGTACCAAAGCAAGATGCAGGACCGTTTCGGGAATGACTACAAAGCCATGGCTGAATATCTTTGGAACAAGAGCGTGATCTCTTCCGCAAAGCGGATCGAAGACATCCAGTCAATCGACGATGTAAAGAAAGATCCGCTCAGACTGTTCCTGACCGACACCCCGATAATGACCTTCAACAACAGGAACGGCCAAGCCAAGAAAATGCAGGATGTTTCCCACCTTGAAAAGGAATATAAAAAGGCGCTCTACTGGATGAGGCTTCATAAGGACATCGAGCAGTACCCTGACGCAAACTCCACAATGAGAATCACTTACGGAACCGTTGGCGGTCTACAGCCGAATGACGGAATCATCTATGACTGGTACACCACTCCGAAGGGAATACTCCAGAAATACAATCCTGCTGACCATGACTACATCCTTACGGAAAGGCAGAAAAGCCTTCTGGAAAAAGGTCGGTGGGGACGATGGGGAGTCAAGGTTAACGGAAAACGCACGATGATCGTGGACTTCATGACGGACAACGACATCACCGGTGGAAACTCCGGCAGTCCTGTGCTGAACGCGAAAGGCGAGCTCATCGGATTGGCCTTTGACGGCAATCTCGAATCACTCGCCAGTGACGCGTCCTACACTCAGGGCTACAACAAATGCATCAACACAGACATCCGCTATGTGATGTGGGTCTTGGACAAGTACGCCGGGATGAAGCGCATCGTCCGGGAAATCAACTTCGCCCAATAGCAAAAGGGGCTGACCTTTTGGGTCAGTCCCTTTTGCATTTTTGAGTCATCCTCTTGATTTTACTGTTTGTCATTCAGGACAATCTGGCCACCGGCCACATCGACCTCGATGACGGAGTCCTTGTGGACGGTTCCCGCAAGGATGGCCTTGGCAAGCTGGTTGACAAGCTCACGCTGCATCAACCTCTTGATAGGACGGGCACCGTAAGCCGGATCGTAGCCGCCTGTCACCATGTGATCCTCGAAAGCCTTTGTGAACTCGATGGTGACACCTTCCTCGGAGAGCCTGTTCTGAAGCTGCTTCATCTGGATATGAAGAATATCACGGATGTCATTCTGAGTCAGCGGATCGAACATTATGATCTCATCGATTCGGTTCAGGAACTCCGGCCTTACCGTAGTCTTGAGCACGTCCATCACCTTCTCCTTACACTCGTCCAGAAGCTCACGCCTTGTGGCGATCGCCCTCATCTCCTCGGCCGGATCAACGCCTGGCTTTCCGACGGCCGGAAGCCTGTCCATATAGCCCTGGATGATGTCCGAGCCCACATTGGAGGTCATTATAAGGATTGTGTTCTTGAAGTCCACAGTACGGCCCTTGTTGTCGGTCAGACGGCCGTCGTCCAGAACCTGCAGAAGGACGTTGAACACATCCGGATGCGCCTTCTCGATCTCATCCAACAGGATGACTGAATAAGGTTTGCGTCTTACGGCCTCGGTGAGCTGTCCACCCTCGTCGTAGCCGACGTATCCCGGAGGCGCGCCGACCAGACGGCTGACTGTGTGACGTTCCTGATATTCACTCATGTCGATCCTCGTGATCATGTTCTCGTCATTGAACAGAAACTCCGCAAGAGCTTTTGCCAGTTCAGTCTTACCGACACCGGTCGTACCCATAAAGAGGAACGAGCCGATCGGCCTCTTCTCGTTGGACAGTCCGGCCCTGCTGCGGCGGACAGCGTCAGCGACAGCCTGAATGGCCTGATCCTGACCTACCACCCTCTTGTGCAGTTCGCTCTCGATGCGCAGAAGCTTCTCCTTCTCGCTCTCAAGCATCTTCTGTACCGGGATTCCGGTCCACTTGGCGACAACCTCTGCGATATCCTGTGGGGTAACCGCCTCGGTGACAATCGGATCCTTGATCTCGGCCTGTTTCCTGGTCAGCTCGTCAATCTTCTTCTGAGCCTCGGCGATCTTACCGTAACGGAGCTCGGCTACCTTGCCGTAGTCCCCCGCCCTTTCGGCTGCCTGGGACTGGATCTTGTAATCCTCGATCTCCTGACGGGCCTCCTGAAGGCCTGAAAGAATGCCCTTCTCGTCATTCCATCTCTTCATCAGAGCCTCCCTCTCAGCCATCTTGTCGGAAAGTTCCTTCTGAATCTTCTCGGACTTCAGGGACGTTCCCTCACGCTTGATGGCCTCCTTCTCGATCTCCAGCTGACGGATGTCACTGTTGAGCTCGGCGATAGGCTCCGGAACGGAGTTCATCTCCAAACGCAGCTTGGACGCGGCCTCGTCCACAAGGTCGATGGCCTTGTCCGGCAGGAACCTGTTCGTGATGTACCGGTGTGAAAGATTGACGGCGGCGATCAGCGCGTCATCCTCGATCTTCACACGGTGATGGTTCTCGTACTTCTCCTTCAGACCTCTCATGATGGCGATTGACTCGGCCGGTGACGGCTCATCGACCAGAACCATCTGGAATCGTCTCTCAAGCGCCTTGTCGGTCTCGAAGTACTTCTGGTACTCGTCCAAAGTCGTCGAGCCGATTGTCCTCAACTCACCTCTGGCAAGCGCAGGCTTAAGAATATTGGAGGCATCCATCGCACCGGACGAACGGCCCGCCCCCACAAGGGTGTGGATCTCATCGATGAACAGGATGATCTCACCGGCGCTGTCAACCACTTCCTTGACAACTCCTTTCAGACGCTCCTCGAACTCACCCTGGTACTTCGCACCGGCGATCAAGGCACCCATGTCCAATGAATATACCTTCTTGCTCTTAAGGTTTTCCGGAACGTCACCGTCCACAATCTTCTGGGCGATGCCTTCGGAGATGGCTGTCTTACCGACACCCGGCTCACCTACAAGTATAGGATTGTTCTTGGTCCTTCTGCTCAGAATCTGCAGAACCCTACGGATCTCCTCGTCCCTGCCGATGACAGGATCGAGCTTTCCCTTCGCGGCCTGTTCGTTGAGGTTGATTGCGAATTTAGGCAAGAACTCCAATGATTTGTTGTTTGTATTGTTTTCCATAATTTCTCTCCTTTTCGGTCTCGGGACACTTCCGCTCGCGGCCCGCGCCGGTTCACGTGACGGTAACAAAAAGACCGTCCGGTCCTAAGACCAGACGGTTCAGAGTCAAATTATGTTCCACAGCCCGAAAGCTGACAAAATGTCAGTTATTCGGCGGAAGAATCAGCGGCTGGAGCTTCCTGGGCAGGATTGGCCTGCTGTACAGGAGCTGAAGGGAACTCAGGCTGGCCCGCTGTGTTCTCGATCTTCTCGGTCACGTCAACACCGGAAACGGTGGTTCTGGTCGTGAACGCCGTAATGATGGAAACAACGAGAATGAAAGTGACAAGACCCCAGGAAACCTTCTCAAGGATGTCAGCGGTCTGTCTTACGCCAAGAGTCTGGTTGGCTGAAGTAAAGTTACTGGCCATTCCCTGTCCCTTGCCGTTCTGAAGCAGCACGACGATGATCAAAAGAATCGCCGCGATGACAATAAAAACTGTGAGGAATGTAAACATATTCTTTAATTTTAATTTTCTTGTCGCAAATTTTCAATAAGGGATGCAAAGTAAGCACTTTTTTCCGGATATCGCAAGATAAGTCGGGAATAAATCTTCTTTGCCTCAACAAAATAGCCTTGATCGGCGTAAATCGCGGCCAATGTCTCGGTGCAAAAGCCGAGCTCCGGATCTTCCCTACGGCGGCCTTCAGGCTCGTCATAACGTTCGGATTTGAAGTTGGAGAAGACATTGTCCTCGTCCTTCCTCACGGCGGCATACTGCTCCGGAGAGAAGAAATCTCCTCCGGCGACACGCACTGTGCGGCGATACTCCGGTTCCGCTGATGAATATTCCCGTGTACCTTCCGCCGCTTCCGTCCGTCCCTTCGCTTCGGCGCCGGAATCCGACCTGATATATTCCTTTATCAGGCGTTCCACATCCTTGTCGGAATAATCTTCACGGCGAGCGGAACGCATGATGCCGGTGATCAATGTCCGGGAAACGACGTACATGGCGGTGTCCGAGTATTGCGCCTTGCCCCATTCGCTTCCTCCGACTTTTGCCATCCTGGCACACAATTCCTTACGGGCTCCGCCGAACCAAGGGTAAAGGTTGATCACCCCGGTCAGTTCGTCCATGGTCAAGGACTGGAGATTCTTTTTGTTCCCGTCCATGACTACCACTGCGCGACGCTGGCATTGAACATGTCCTCAACCAGTTTGTCGATTATCTCCTGGCAAAGGGTGGATTCCACGGCATCCAGCGAGTTGGTGGAATCATAGTCTGAATATGCGGAGAAACTCTTTTCAAAATCATCCTCGGGATACTTCCTGTTTGTGAACTTGAGCTTCACTGTGACCGTGAGTCGGTTCTGGGCGGCCACCTCGTTGGCCGTCACGGCGGCGGCCCTGACCTCATAGCCGGTCACCTCCCCCTGAAGCTCAAGGTCTCCGTCCATCTCCACCTGCTCCAGCTTCGTAAGCTTCCTGAACTTGTCTCTCATGGCCTCGGTGAGATCATTGCTGAGATTAGGGTTCACCTTGAGGGCCTTATATTCAAAATAATTGATTGTGACCGTCTTGACATCCGGTTGGATGGATGTTCCGGAAAATGAGTAACTGACTATCGAGCAGCCGGCGAAGACCGCGGCCACAAGCAAAGAAAGCGCTATAAGAAATCTTTTCATATTCATCATTTACCATATTTCTTGCCAAGGTTGTACTTTGCTATCCAACGGTATAGAGTCCGGTCAGGCACTCCTAAATCCAAGGCCGCCAATTTTCGGTTGCCATCGTGTTTCTCAAGAGCCTTGACAATCATGTCCAACTTGGCTTTCTCAACCGAAAGATTCTGATTCTTCGGCACTCCCGCGCTGATATCCACGATCTTGCCGATCTCGCCGCCGGTCACAGGCTCACCGGAGCCCTGCCACTCGGCCTCATCAGGCTCCGGCACCGGACTGATGGCAGGACGCAAGGCCGGAGTCACAGGACGCTCCCCGGCATCCAGCCTGGCCTTGAGGTTGTCCACCTCCTGTTTGAGGTCGAATATAGCCTTGATTATCATCTGCTTGTCCGAATCAGGCATCGCTCCGCCGGAAGGTTCCGGAGCCGCCACCGGCAACAGACCGGCTTCTTTCTTAGGAATATAACGGGACAAGGCTTCCGAATCCACCACACATCTCTCCGAAGCCCGGGTAAGCTTCTCGGACTCCAACGCGGTGACCGTCTCGGCGACATTTTTAAGCTGGCGGATATTTCCGGGCCAGCGGTAGTTGATCAACAGGTCAATGGCATCGTTTGTCAGGGTCACCTTGCCCATTCCGTATCTCTCGGAAAAATCCGAGGTGAATTTCCTGAACAGCAGATAAATGTCCTCCTTGCGTTCACGCAGGGCGGGCATCATTATCTGGATAGCGTTCAGCCTGTAGTACAGATCCTCGCGGAACTTGCCTTTGCCGACAGCGTAGAGAAGATTGACATTCGTGGCCGCGATGACCCTAACATCGGTCTTCTGAACCTTGGAGGACCCTACCTTGATGAACTCACCGTTTTGAAGGACCCTGAGCAGCTTTGCCTGTGAGGCAAGAGGCAACTCCCCGATCTCGTCCAGAAACAAAGTGCCTCCGTCCGCCTCCTCGAAATAGCCTTTCCTTGTCTCGATCGCACCGGTGAAAGAGCCCTTCTCGTGACCGAAAAGCTCAGAGTCAATCGTGCCTTCCGGGATCGCGCCGCAATTTACGGCAAAGTATTTGCTTGTCTTGCGGAGACTGTTCTGATGGATGATCTTTGGAATATTCTCTTTACCGACGCCGCTTTCACCTGTGACAAGGACAGTCAAGTCAGTCGGAGCCACAGCGACGGCTGTCTCCAAGGCCCGGTTAAGAGCGGCATCATTGCCGATGATGTCGTATTTGTTTTTAAGTCTTTGCAGTTCTTGTGAATCCATAGTATTTGCACAGAGTTTGGCAAAGTTAACAAAATAATAGTTATCTTTGTATATTTGTTAGCAGCATTGGAATGCAATCTTTAATCATCAGTAATATGAAAAAGACACTCAAAATTTTTGCCGCGGCTCTCATCGGTATGGCTGCGGTCGCTTGCTCTTCAGCCGAGAAAATGGCTGAACTTGCTGACAATGTGGTCGTAAAATGCGACCCTGCGGTTCTGGAATGTGTTGCTGGCAGCATCGACGCCACTGTCACAGTGACCTATCCTGCTAAGTACTTCCACCCTAAGGCGATCCTTGAGGTCACCCCTGTTCTCGTTTACGATGGCGGCGAGGCCAAGATGACCCCGTTCATGTACCAGGGCGAGAAGGTGAAGGACAACTACAAGGTTGTCGCCAAGGCCGGCGGTACCGTTACCGAGAAAGTGCATTTCGACTATGTTGAAGGTATGGAGCAGGCTCATCTTGAGCTTCGCGGCATTGTGAAGCACAAGGCGAAATCCTACAAGCTTCCTGTAAAGAAGGTCGCTGACGGTGTCAACACTACCTATATGCTTGTAAAGGCTGCCGGTCAGGTTCCGCTCAAGGCTGACGGTTACCAGGCCATCCTCCAGCAGACCGCCGAAGGACAGATCCTCTACAGAATCAACTCTGCCGATGTTCAGTCAAAGCAGCTCAAAGGCCAGTCAATCAAGGATTTCCAGAGCGCCCTTGAAGAGATCAAGGCCAACGAGAGAAAGACCCTCGTAGGTACCGAGGTCGTTGCCTATGCCTCACCTGACGGTGGCGAGAAACTCAACGACAAGCTTTCAGAGAGACGTTCAAAGTCAGCTGACAAGGCTTGGAACAAGGTAATGAAGGGCAAGGATGTCGCCGATCCTGAGGTAAAGAGCATCGGACAGGACTGGGAAGGCTTCCAGGAGCTCGTCCAGAACTCTGACATCGAAGACAAGGACCTTATCCTCCGAGTCCTCTCCATGTACAGCGATCCTGCTGTCCGTGAGAGCGAGATCAAGAACATGTCATCCGTTTACACCGAGCTGAAGAGCGGTGTTCTTCCTGAGCTCCGCCGCGCGAGGTTCATCGCCAACGTAGAGTTCAAGAACTACACGTCAGACGAGCTCATGGAGCTGGTCGAGAGCAACATCGACATCCTTGACGAGCCGGCTCTCCTCCACGCCGCCACCCTCACCAAGGATCTTGACAGCAAGGTTAAGCTTTACAACAAGGCAATCAGCAAGTACGACAGCGAGAAGGCCAGGTTCAACCTTGGAGTAGCCTACCTCAACGCCAACGATGTCAAGAAGGCAGAGAAGGCTTTCGCTGATGTTCAGAAGAAGGACGCCGACCTCACCAACGCTCTTGGTGTGATCGCACTCCGCAAGGGTGACTACGAGACCGCCGCCAAGAACTTCAAGAAGGCTGGCACAGACGCCGCCAAGGCCAACATCGGTGTAGTTGACATCCTCACTGGCGACTACGACAAGGCTGTAGAGGATCTCAAGGACGTGAAGGGCTGCTGCCACAACACTGTTCTCGCCTACATCCTCACAGGTCAGCTTGACAAGGCTTCCAAGGCAGCTCACTGCAAGGACGCGAAGGTTGACTACCTCAGAGCCATCATCGCCGCCCGTCAGGGCAACTTCGACCAGGTCAAGACCAACCTTGACTCCGTAGCGAAGAAAGACAAGGCTCTCGCAGAGAAGGCCACCAGGGACATCGAGTTCGCGGAGTACTATAAGTAATCTTTCACTTAATAAATAACAAAAAAGCCCGGCGATGAAGCCGGGCTTTTTTGTTATTTATTTGACCAGCCTCACGCCTTTCGGTAGATGGATACTGGATTTGACAGAACCGTCAGCGGATTTCCTGTGCGAGACGGTGATCGGGCCGTAAGGTGTAGGATAGGAGCCTTCCACCCATTCCAAAGAACCAAGATGAGGATTGATCCTGACCTTCTTGAATCCTGGTTCGACCGGTTCGACGCCAAGCACATGGGAACTCAGCCAGATGGTAGGTCCGGAGGCCCAACCGTGGCAGAAACTGTGACGCAGACCGACATAGCAGTAGGCACCGCCGTCGGCGTGGATGTCGTACTTCCCTTCCGGAACGATCTCGTCAATCCTGCCGGCACCGGCGGCCTTGGAATAATCGAAATCCTCCCAGAACGTTGTCGCGCCGAGATCCAGCATCGCTCCCCAATATTCCGAGATCATCTTCATAGCCTCATCGTAGTTCCCGCTCTTGGCCAGCGCCTCAAGCATATAGTAGCCCATAAACGATGAGAATCCATTGGCTCCGCCGGCCAGAATCACATCACGGACCTCGTCAGCGCCGGCCATATTCTCAAGATAGAGAAGGGCGGCCGCCTGCTTGCTGGATGTGACGGAAGGTTTATACTCCCGCAGTTTCAAGGCCGCTGCCGAACACTCTTCTTTCAGCTTGCTGTCTCCCAGCCATCCGGCCATATCAGCTCCCGCCTCCATAGCCCTTACGGAAAGAGCCTGAAGCCCGGCGTGAATGGCATCCGGTTTCTCGGAAGTAGGCCAGTCGATGAACCGTCCGTCCTTGAAGTTCTCCTTAGATCCATCGAAGTTTGCCATCACCGTGTGCAGAAGTTCTGTCAGATAGGCGTGCTGCTCACGGAGGTAGGCAATGTCACCGTAATATTCATAAAGATGGTGCTGAATGATGATCCACCATAATGAATATGAGCATATTCCGTTCATCCAGACAGTCGGAGGGGTACTGTTCCGCACATAGTCAAGACTCTTCCGGACGACCTTGTGGTCGCCGAACACGGTGTTCACCGCCATCACCTCGGGGTGCATATCCCCTATCCAGACAAGGCGGTCCCTCTTGATGCCGTCCCAAAGATATTCCTGCATACTCAGATGAACCGTGTAGGCTCCGGTCTGCCAGATTTGGTTCAGCCTCTCGTCGCTGCAGCGGAATTGCCCGACGTAAGGGATGTCACGGTAGCGGGAGATTGCCCTGACCGCTACCAGCAGTGCCTCCGCGTCCTCACCGAGCAGGTCCAGACGCACAAAGCGGAAGCCGGTGTTGCCATATTCAACGGCCCCGAGCCAAGGGACTGAAATCTCGAAGTCTCTGACCGAATGCTCGTTGGTGGCGGTGGCGCCAGCCTCGTCAACGCTGCTCAGCGCCTCGCTCACAGACTCTCCGAAGCAGACACGGAAGCGCGCGGCCGCCTTGTCACCGGACATAGCCCTCACGATCTGAATGCCACCTTGAATCTCCTTTCCGAAGTCCAGCAGAACAGAGCTCCTGCCGTCCTTTCCGTTCCTGAATATGCAGACATTCGGTTCGTTGGTGGAAACCTGTCCGCAATACGGCCTCAGAAGGTTCTCCGTTCCGGTAACGCCACCTTCGGCAAGCATAATCCGTGTCGGAGTGATGTATTCACTCACAAACTCAGCGTCCTGACGCTGAACACTCTTTCCTTCCTGAACACGGGACACCTGTCCGGAAGCCAAGGTCGCCGCCCCCAGCAGCGCACCAAGCATAAATATCTTCTTTAACATATTCACAAACATAATGAAAAATCGTTGAATACGAAAAGGCCCGGCGGAAACCGTCGGGCCTTCAATCGTGCGGTAGGTGAGAGTCGAACTCACACGGGCTTGCGCCCACTACCCCCTCAAAGTAGCGTGTATACCATTTCACCACTACCGCAAAGTATGTCCCCCAATTGCTTGGGATTGCAAAGATAGATAATATTCCTGAAATACCAAAATTTTTTCAAGAATTATTTGTATCTTTGCACGCTTTCACGAGTTGGAAGCGACGGTAAATAAAATATTAACAATTTAAAACAGATTCACAATGGCTGTTAAAATCAGACTTCAGCGCCACGGTAAGAAGAATTTCGCATTCTTCCACATTGTTGTGGCTGATTCCCGCGCACCTCGCGACGGACGTTTCATCGAGCAGCTCGGCTCTTACAACCCTAACACCAACCCTGCCACCATCATCCTTGATGGCGAGAAGGCTCTCAAATGGCTCAATGTCGGCGCTCAGCCTACACTCGTAGCCCGCAGAATCCTCTCTTACGAGGGAGTTCTCCTTAGGAAGCATCTCGATGGCGGAATCGCCAAGGGCGCTCTCACACAGGAGCAGGCCGACGCCAAATGGAACGCTTGGAAGGCGGAGAGGGACGCTAAGATCGCCGCAAAGAAGGCTGGCCTCGTAAAGGATGCCGCAGAGAAGGCCAAGGTCGCTCTTGAGGCTGAGAAGAAGGTTAACGCGGAAAGGGCCGAGGCTCTCGCAAAGAAAGCCGAGGAACTCGCCGAGGCTCAGCGCAAGGCTGCTGAAGAGGCAGCTGCAGCAAAGGCCGCCGAGGAAGCCGCGGCAGCAGCTGAGGCCGCTCCTGAGACTCCAGCGGAGGCCTAATCCGATGTCCAGGGCAAAGTCAGAACTTCTGCGTGTTGCCCGGGTACTGAAGTCCAACGGTACCGAAGGCGAAATCCTCATTGGATTCCGCGAGATAAGTCCCGAGGACCTGAACCAAAAGGAACCGGTGTTCATCACATTCGATGGACTGCCGGTTCCGTTTTTTATTGAATCTTTCTCAAGAAAAGGCACGAACCGCGCGCTGACCCATCTGACCGGAATCAAGAACCTCGAAGACGCGGAGGAGCTCGTCGGCAAGGACATATTCGCCAAGCCTGACGGAATCCATGAATATGAAAACGCGGACGATGGCCTTACGGTTGACGACCTGATCGGCTGGTCACTTCTGGACGCGGAAGGCAAGGCCGTTGGCGAAATCACTGACTACGAGGACATCCCTGGCAACACCTGTCTATATGTGGAGACAAAAGACGGACAGTTCATGATTCCTCTGCACGAAGATCTCATCCTGTCCGTCGATGAAGACTCAAAGACCATCTCGGTGAATGTGCCCGAGGGTCTGATCTAAAATTGTTCCTAAAAGTCAACTCCTGTTCTTCTTTCGTAGTCTTCCTTGACATCAAGGTAGAAGGACACCTGCGCCGCCTGTGCGTAAGGGTAGAGCCACAGGAAACCGATTCCCAGAGTAAAGAGACACAGGATGAACCATCCGGCAAAACTAAGATAAAGGTAGAACAGGTCAAACTTGTGGCCGTACATCATGTCCTTGCTAAGGTTGATCGCCTCATTGGCCGAGAGTTCCGGCTTATCCACAAGAATGTAGTTCGTCATCGCATAGGAAAGGGTCTTTATGATCCCCGGCACAAAAAGCAGAAGCGACCAAAGGAAGACGAAGAATCTGTTCAGGAACATGCCCCAGACATGATGCCAGTAATTACCGAACCCGATCTTGAACTCGTTTGAAAGGACCTTGTCGTCACCATCCGTGAAAAGTGACTTGAAACCATTTACCAGTCCGACCAAAAGCGGGAACGAGACAAAAATACAGCCCAGAATGAAGACCGGATACCATTTCATCATGTCGGCGGCAAGCTGCAGGTTTGTCGGATCGTACGACAGCTGCATGGCCTTTATCTCATAAGGAGCGATGAAAACTGCCAAAACAGCCATATATGCCAGCACGGCAAGCACAGACGGAGCCCACCGGCCTTTCAAAGCGGCCAGAGCTTCGTTTTTATATTCCTGGTTCTCTTTCATTACGGCAATTATTTAGACTATCGAAAATCAAAAGGGGACGCGCAAAACAGCTTCTTAATGTCAACCCGATGTCAGTATTCCACAGCGACGGACGCAAGGAGAATGTCAAGACAGAATGTAGGAAGCAGCGTGGTGGAAGACACGGAAAACTTCACTGCATCCACATCGTACCCTCTTGCGGTCTTCATGTCCCAAGCCGTCCAATCCTTCACAATCTTATGCTCGGCACCGGTGTAGTCAACCAGATAGAACTCCTCAGTGCAGACCGGCATGTCGTTCTTGAAGAACGTTGCGGTCACTTTAAAGTAGTCGCCGTCAGCGATCTTTCCCTCGTCAGCCAGTTTTTCGGTGTACTTGGTGTTGTTGATGTAGAATCCAAGCACATTACAGGTGGATTTTGTAAAATAGTCCTTGTACTTGAACACGATGTCATAGCCTGACGACATAGACGGAAAGAACACCGCGTATGTCTTGTTGGCAAAACCCGTTTTCGGCTCGGTGTAACCGGCATATTTCCCGGCGGATGTGAAAATCAGAAGCTCATCCGTGTCTTCAGCGCCTCCTTTTTTCGCGGAAACCTTCCAACCGCCGCTGAAGCCTGAATTCACATCATTGCAGCTGGTGCACAATGCTGAATAGTTGTCAAGCATAATATACTTATTATAGTACAGGCTGTCAACTGTCGGATACGCCTCAGGTAAATCGAGCACATAGGAGAAATTTCCCGTCAAGGTGTAGCTCATAGTGGAAGGTTTGTTCTCGCAGGAAGCGGCGACAATGATGATGGCCGCCAGAATGAAGAGTTTGATCGAGTTTTTCATAAAAAATCACTTTATCGTTTAACTTGCCAAAGTTACAACATAATTTCAATAGTGCCAACATAATTTGTGGGGCCTGTCAACCAAATATCCTCGAAAGAGGCCTTTCCGTTTTCGAATATCGGGACAAAATCAACAATGAGGTCGGCGATGGCAGCCCTCACGATGCACGAGACACGGTCATCAGTGCCATTACTACCAATGACTCCTTGTGAATATGCGGCTAAAGCCGAAGCCACTATCCCGGTGCCACAGGCCAATGTCTCTCCCTCAACTCCTTTCTCGAATGTACGAATATTCAGAATCACTCTGTCGCCTTTCCGCTCCGGTTCCACAAAATTGACATTCGTGCCGACTGGAGCGAAATGTGGATCATGACGAAGGGCCGCGCCATCCGACTGGACAGGATATTCACTCAAGCCATGGACAAACTTGACAAGGTGGCGTGTGCCGGTGTCCAGAAAGCAGACGTGTTCCTTCGGGAATGATTGGATGCCGGACACGTCCCGCATCTGTAAGCGGACTACTCTTTCCGGAGTTGTCGGCCCGGAGGAAGTAATGATTTCCGCATGATGAAGCCCGTCCGCAGCCTCAAAAACAATATGGCCATCGTCCTTGGATATTCCCAGATCAGCGGCGAATGACACAATGCAGCGTCCTCCGTTGCCGCACATCATTCCTCCGCTTCCGTCAGGATTGTGGAAAACCATCCTGAAATCCGCCAAGTCACTGTTTTCCAGAAGCATGACTCCGTCAGCCCCGAAGCCGACATGACGGTCGCACAGATGGCGGATCATTGTCGGCGAAAGGGACAGATGCCCGTCACGATTGTCAGCGAGGAGGAAATCATTCCCGGCGCCATGGTACTTCGAGAAGCCGTACATCATTTGACCGCGCGGTCAGGGACATCCATCTTCAGATGAGGATTACGGCGTGAGTACACGCTTAGCGAGAGGGCCAGAAGCAAGGCTACGACACAGACGGCCACGAACATCACTTCAACCCAAAAGGCACCGGCCTCGCTGACTCCTTTGTCGAGGTTGGTGTCGGCAAGGATTTTCCCGGCGAACATCTTGAAAGACATGAGCCCGAGATTCTGAACCCAGTATATTAATGAATATGCGGTGCCAAGCACTTTGTTCGGTACTATCTTAGGCACGGAAGGCCACATCGCCGCTGGGACCAGGGAATAGCCGAAGCCCAGGAAAACCATACTGAGATAGCCATAAAACGGAATTCCGGACGGGGCGAAGGCAAGCATCAGATGCGCGATAAGAGCCAGCACGGCTCCGGTGAGCATCCAGCGGGTGCCGTGACCGATCTTGTCCACCAACAATCCGAAAATCGGAGCGAAGACAACTGTGGCGAACGGAAGCATCGAAACCATCCAGCTGGCGGCCTCGACCGGCACATCAAATCGTGGAATCAGAATGGACGAGGCGAATTTCTTGAATGAGACCACACTGCTGTAGAAGAACACGCACAGCAGAGCAATCACGATGAAATGCTTGTTTTTCAGCAGCTTCACCACATCTGAAAAACGGAACTTATCCTCCTCGGCGGTCTCTACCGTGTCCTTCAGGCCTGCCTGGCGGTCGAACCTTGCATCCATCGCCACGAATATCGCCCACAGAACCATTCCGACAAGCATCAGGATCAATCCCAGAAATGCCGGAGAGGCTGTCTCCATCAATGAATATGTCTCCCCCACTCCCTTCTCTGCCACCAGTTTCGGCGAGATGACAAGGGCAAACGCCGTTCCGAGCCTCGCGATGGCCAGTTGGAGTCCCATGGCAAAAGCCATGTTTCCATCCTTGAACCATTTGGCTATCGATCTCGTGACCGCGACTCCGGCGATCTCGCTGCCGAGGCCGAAGAACATACACCCGACGTAAGCTATTGTCAGAGATGTCTTTGGCGGCAATCCGGATGTCAGCGCATAGGTGACGAGGGCGGCGCCTCCCGCCATCATAGTGACGAATATCGAGCCTGTGATACGCACGCCCCATTTGTCCAGCAGCATTCCGCAGACCACAAGGCCGCCGAACACGCAGAGGACCGAGTAACCGCTGGTGTAGAGGCCGTAGTCAGCCGAGTTCCAGCCGAGCTGGAGCATCGACGGGTTCTCGAACAGGTGGGACAGCGTGGAGAACATATCGTCAAAGTAGTACGACGCGAACATCGGCACCACAAGACAGGCCAGCGCTATCCAGCACGAATATTTCCTTAAAAATCTTGCCACGATATTAATGTATTAGTTTTCATTCATTTAAGCTCAAATCACCCATATCCCACTTCCTTTCACAATCGATCAATCTTTCATATTCCTGCACCTTGCGGCAGGGAGGGGCTTGACTCAGCGGGCGTGGCCGCCTGTGGCCACGTGAACGGGAGGGGCCCTGAGCGAAGCGAAGGGAGGGATTTACCCGTCGGAGCCAAGCCCCTCCCTGCCGCAAAAAGGCCTTGTATATTCAAAAAAAAACTACTTCTGAATATTCGGCTGCTCAAGGCCGAGGTGGCGCTTGCCGTCAAGAACCTTGAGGTAAAGGGCGATCAGAAAGGCGGCCACACCGAATCCAGCGAAGATGACGAGCGGAATCGTGTAGTTGTAAGGGATGAACTCGGCGCCGGCGGCCTTGGCGGCGATGACGGCAGGGTTGTCGGCGTTGACGCTCGCCAGAACACTTCCGATAAGCTTAGGAACGAAGCAGAGGCCGATGTTCTGAACCCAGAAGATAAGGCAGTAGGCCGAGCCGAGAATCTTCTCGTCGATGATCTTCGGAACCGATGGCCATAGGGCGGCCGGAACGAGCGCGAAACTGATGCCAAGCACCACAATCGTGGCGAGAGCCAGGAATTTGCTGTGCGTCGCAGGCAGCGCGAAAGCGAACACCAAGTGGCAGACAATCAAAAGCAGGGCACCCCAGATAAGCATGGTCGCACCTTTACCCTTCATGTCAAGGAACCTGCCAAGGAACGGAGTGATGATGGCGGCGCCGATCGGGAACCACCTGAATATGTCAGAGGCTGTCTTGGCGGAAATTCCATCCAGATTGCACTGGAGCATGTTCGCGCCATATCTCTGGAACGGGAAGATCGCTGAATAGTAGAGAACGCACAGAAGGGCTACAACCCAGAAACTCTGCGAGGAGAAGATCTTGCCGAGATCGCTGAGCTTGAATTCCTCATCAGAAGACGGCTCTTCTGATTTGACTCCTGCCTCCACAAGCTGCCCGTCGAACTTCTTGTCCATAACGCTGAACACAAGGAAGTTGATGAGGCCGATGAGAAGCAGGACAGTGCAGAATCCGACAGGACCCTGCACACCACCGAGTTTGGAGGCGAGGATAGGGCTGATCGAGAACACACAGAAGACTCCTACACGGGCGATTGCCATCTCCACGCCCATCGCCATAGCCATCTCCTTGCCTTTAAACCATTTGGCGATGGCTTTGGAGACTGTCGTGCCGGCCATCTCGCAGCCGCATCCGAAGATCATAAAGCCAAGGGCGGCCATTTTGGCGCTGCCATGCATTGAGACCCACCAGGTTCCGAGCCACTCGCAGAAAGCCGTGGTCTGGAACCAGTCTGTTATACCTATATATTTAATCGACGCTCCGATGAACATCATCGAAGCGGAGAGTATTCCCGTGAAACGGACTCCCATCTTGTCCAGGATGATACCGGCGAGAATCAGGAAACCGCAGACATTGAGGATGTACTCAGCGCTGGCGTAGGTTCCGAACACGTCCGGGCTCCAGCCCCTCTGCTGCTCGATCAGGGCCTGCAATGGAGACATCACGTCCACGAACATGTAGCCGAAGAACATCATCAGCGCGATAAGAATGAGGGCGGTCCACCTTGCGGCCGGCGAGTCATTCATCAGTTTTTGGATCTTTTCTGACATTTGATTATTTCTTTAAAATATATTCGTAATGAATGTAAAAATATTCAAACAACTTGCGAATATAAGAAAAATGTCGGAATAAAGTCGTACCTTCGTCCTTATGATTCTAGATAAGATCAATTCTCCTGAAGACCTCAGGAGACTGGATATAGAGGAACTGCGACCGCTCTGCGGCGAGATCCGGGACTACATCGTCAGGTGCTGCGCGGACAATCCGGGGCATCTGGCGTCCAGTCTTGGCGCCGTGGAACTGATTGTGGGTCTGCACTATGTGTTTGACACGCCGAAGGACAAACTGGTCTTTGACGTGGGGCATCAGGCATACGCGCACAAGATTCTGACCGGCCGGAAAGAGGCCTTCAAAAAGAACAGGATGCCGGACGGGATAAGCGGATTCCCGAACAGGGACGAGAGCGAATATGACGCGTTCGGAGCCGGGCACGCGTCCACATCAATCTCCGCGGCGCTTGGAATGGCCGAAGCCGCCAAGCTGTCGGGCACGGGCGAGAAGGTCGTGGCGATGATCGGTGACGGTGCGATGACCGGAGGGCTGGCGCTTGAGGGACTCAACAACGCCGGATGGGAAGACACGGATCTTCTCGTCGTGCTGAACGACAACGATATGGCCATCGACGGCAACAAGGGAGCCCTGCATTCATATCTGCTGAAACTGACGACCGATCCGGCCTACAACCGCATCAAGACCCGCATCTGGGAAAAGCTTGGAGCCGGCAAGTTCCGCAACAGGATCCAATGGTTCGTGCGGAAGACCAAGTCCGGACTGGTCACCACTTCCGGGGGCGACCTCTTCGAGGCGTTCGGATTCAGGTACTTCGGCCCTATCGACGGCAATGATGTCGTGGAGGTCGTCAAGACCCTTCGCCGCCTGAAGGACATAAAGGGGCCGAAAATCCTGCACACCTGCACCGTCAAGGGAAAAGGCTACGCTCCTGCGGAATCAGACCCTACGACGTGGCACGCTCCCGGGAAGTTCAACCCGAAGACAGGGGAGAGACAGGTCAAGGAATATTCAGCATCACGCTACCAAGACGTTTTCGGTCAGGTTCTCTGCGAACTGGCCGAGAAGGATCCGAAAGTGGTCGGAATCACTCCCGCCATGGCAACAGGAAGCGGCATGAGCGGCTTCGCGGAGAGATTCCCGGACAGGTTCTTCGATGTAGGGATCGCAGAGGAGCATGCGGCCACATTCGCTGCAGGGTTGGCGGCCGGCGGGATGAAGCCTTACTGCGTGATTTATTCCTCTTTCGCCCAGAGAGCCTACGATGAGATCATCCACGACATTGCCCTCCAGCACCTCGGTGTCGTGCTGTGTCTGGACAGGGCCGGGCTTGTGGGTGAGGACGGGGCGACACACCAGGGGGCATTCGACATGGCGTCACTCCGCTGCATCCCAGACACGGTGATAGCAGCCCCCAAGGACGAAATCGAGCTGAAACGACTTCTTTACACAGGAACAGGAATAAAGGACGGGCCGTTTGTCATCCGTTATCCGAGGGGTCTTGGCGAAGGTACAGACTGGCGGAACGCCACACCGGAGCCATTGGAGATAGGCAAGGGTGAAAAAATCACGGACGGAGAGGAAGTGGCCGTCCTGGCATTGGGGCCCGTGGTCAACAGGGCGGTGGAAGCGGCGGAAAGATTGAGAAAGGAGACAGGAAAGGGGCCTGCCATATTCAATGTAAGATTCCTCAAACCTTTCGACCCCGGCATTATGGAGGAAGCGGCGCGGTTCAAGGATATCCTCACCCTTGAGGACGGATGTCTCAAAGGCGGCCTGTTCAGCGAGGTGAGTGAATATGTCGCCTCCCGCGGGCTCGACATCACGGTGAAAGGACTCGGCATCCCCGACAGGTTCATCACGCAGGCTCCGGTGACGCGGCAAAGAGAACTCTGCGGGCTTGACACCGAGCGGATATATTCAGAAATCGCCGGACTTTTTCAAAAATAATTAAAAAAGTTTTGGATAATCCGAATTAATGCCTATCTTTGCAATCCCTTTGCGAAAGGGAACATTCATTGAAATACCGCCGATATAGCTCAGTTGGCCAGAGCACGTGATTTGTAATCTCGGGGTCGTGGGTTCGAATCCCTCTATCGGCTCAAACGGCCAAAAGCTGTATCAAAGACATATCGGGAGGATCGCATAGCGGCAATTGCGGCGGACTGTAAATCCGCTCCTTCGGGTTCGGTGGTTCGAGTCCACCTCCTCCCACAACATTCGCGGAAGTAGCTCAGTTGGTAGAGCATCAGCCTTCCAAGCTGAGGGTCGCGAGTTCGAACCTCGTCTTCCGCTCCAAATAAAAAAGCCGGTGTAGCTCAGGGGTAGAGCGCATCCTTGGTAAGGATGAGGTCATGAGTTCAAATCCCATCACCGGCTCAAACTGCATTATTTAGTTTACTCATTTAAATCATAATATTATGGCAAAAGAAACTTTCCAAAGAACGAAGCCGCACGTTAACATCGGTACAATTGGCCATGTTGACCACGGTAAGACGACTTTGACTGCCGCAATCACCAAGGTTCTCGCCGAGAGAGTCTCTGGTAACGCCGACAAGGTAAAGTCTTTCGATCAGATCGACAACGCTCCTGAGGAGAAGGAGCGTGGTATCACCATCAACTCCGCTCACGTAGAGTACGAGACAGAGAAGCGCCACTATGCTCACGTAGACTGCCCAGGCCACGCTGACTACGTTAAGAACATGGTTACTGGTGCCGCTCAGATGGATGGAGCCATCCTCGTTGTAGCCGCTACCGACGGTCCTATGCCTCAGACCCGTGAGCACATCCTGCTCGCCCGTCAGGTGAACGTACCTAAGATCCTCGTGTTCATGAACAAGGTTGACCTTGTTGACGACGCTGAGATGCTTGACCTCGTTGAGATGGAAATCCGTGACCTTCTCGGATTCTACAAGTTCGATGAGAACTGCCCTATCATCCGTGGATCCGCTCTTGGAGCCCTCAACGGAGAGAAAGTATGGGAAGACAAGGTTATGGAACTCATGGACGCTGTTGACGAGTACATCCCGCAGCCTGTTCGTCAGAACGAGAAGCCATTCCTTATGCCTATCGAGGACATCTTCTCCATCACCGGTCGTGGTACCGTTGTTACAGGTCGTATCGAGACCGGTACAATCCACGTCAATGACCCGGTTGAGCTCGTAGGTTTCGGTGACGCTCCAAGAAGCACCGTTGTAACAGGTGTCGAGATGTTCCGCAAGCTCCTCGATCAGGGTGAGGCCGGAGACAATGTAGGTCTTCTCCTCCGTGGTATCGACAAGAAGGAAGTCAAGAGAGGTGAGGTTGTCGCCAAGCCAGGCTCTATCACTCCTCACAAGCACTTCAAGGCTCAGATCTACGTCCTCAAGAAAGAAGAGGGTGGACGTCACACTCCATTCCACAACCACTATCGTCCTCAATTCTTCATCCGTACCCTCGATGTTACCGGTGAGATCACCCTTCCAGAGGGAGTCGAGATGGTTATGCCAGGCGATAACGTTGAGATCGACGTTCAGCTCATCACTCCTGTAGCCCTCAACGAAGGTCTCCAGTTCGCTATCCGTGAAGGTGGACGTACCGTAGGTGCAGGCCAGGTTATCAAGATCGAAGAGTAATTCTTCAACATACAGGACGGATGTCCATGGATTTCCGTCCTGACCACAGGGGAATAGAACAAGGGTAGTTCAGCGGTCTCCAAAACCGTCGATGTGGGTTCGAATCCTGCTTCCCCTGCTAAAATATCAAAGGTTACGATTTGGTAATTGTTTAACAGACATCGTAGACGCTTCCAAATTACGAGGTCCATTAAATGCAAAGATGAGAAAGTTCATTAACTATTGCAAAGAGTCCTACGTGGAACTCACCAAGAAGGTCACGTGGCCAACCTGGGAAAAGCTTCAGAGCTCTGCCCTTCTAGTTATGGTCGCTACTGTGATCCTTGCTTTGGTTCTCTTCGTGGTTGACTTCGCTTTCGAGCATCTGATGACAGCAATTTACACATTGTAATTTTTTTTGATTACCATGGGTGACATGAAATGGTATGTCCTTCGGACAGCGGGAAGCAAGGAAAAGAAGGCCAAGGATTATCTTGAGAAAGAGATAGAGCGCTTTGGCCTGCAGGATCAGGTCGCGCAGGTTCTTGTTCCGGTTAAGCGTGAGATAGTAACCAAGAATGGCAAGAGGAAAGTGGTTGAGAGACTGCTTTATCCTGGCTATGTCTTGATTCAGGCACAGCTTTGCCCGGAATTGGAGTATATAATCCGCAACGACATTCCTGGAATGTCCGGTTTCCTGACAGAGAAGAGAACATCCGGATCAATGACCGAAAGAGTACCTGTGCCGATCAGAGATGATGAGGCACAGTTGATTCTTGGCAATCAAGACCAGAATGTGGACAATCCTGTCGAGACGGAAGTCAATTTTGAAGTCGGAGAGTCTGTCAAGATCACAGACGGCCCGTTCAGCGGTTTCAGCGGAACAATAGATGCGATAGAGGAAGACAGAAGCAAACTCAAAGTTATAGTTGTGATCTTCGGCAGAAAAACCCTGCTGGAACTCAGCTTTACTCAAGTAACAAAAGAATAACAAACAATTATGGCAAAAGAAGTTACCGGATTCATCAAGCTCCAAATCAAAGCAGGAGCCGCCAATCCAGCGCCTCCGGTAGGACCGGCACTCGGTTCCAAAGGCTTGAACATTATGGACTTCTGCAAGCAGTTCAATGCGGCGACACAACAGAACGCCGGAAAGATCGTGCCTGTAGTCATCACTGTCTATTCAGACAAGTCCTTCACGTTCGAGGTAAAGCAGCCGCCAGTAGCCATTTCCCTCAAGGAAGCTGCCAAACTTCAGAAAGGTTCAGGCGAACCTAACAGAAGGAAAGTGGCCTCCATAACATGGGATCAGGTTAAGGCGATCGCTGAAGGCAAGATGCCAGACCTCAACGCTTTCACTCTTGCGTCCGCGATGAAGATGGTCGCCGGAACAGCGAGAAGCATGGGCATCAAAGTCACCGGAAAATTTCCTGAGAACCTTTAATTTTCACATGCGAAATGAGTAGAATTACAAAAAATCAGAAAGCGGTCACAGCAAAGTACGACGCTTCCAAACAGTACACTCTTGCCCAGGCTTGTGAAATGCTGAAGGACATCACCTTCACAAAGTTCGATGCCTCAGTCGAGTTTTCCGCCAACCTTGGCGTGGATCCTCGTAAGGCAAACCAGATGATCCGTGGCGTGGTCAGCCTTCCTCACGGAACAGGTAAGGTTGTAAGGGTTCTTGTACTCTGTACTCCTGACAAGGAGAACGAGGCCAAGGAAGCCGGAGCAGACTATGTTGGTCTCGATGAATATATAGAGAAGATCAAAGGCGGCTGGACGGACGTGGATGTTATCATCTGCACCCCTTCAGTAATGGCCAAGGTCGGTGTTCTCGGCCGTATTCTCGGTCCAAGAGGACTTATGCCTAACCCTAAGACAGGAACCGTTACAATGGAAGTCGGCAACGCTGTCAAGGACGTAAAGGGTGGCAAGATTGATTTCAAGGTCGACAAGACCGGTATTATACATGCGGCCATAGGTAAGGTTTCTTTCACCCCGGCTCAGATCTGCGAGAACGCTACGGCTCTCCTGAACGAGGTTCTGAAACTCAAGCCACAGGCTCTCAAGGGCACATATCTCAAGAGTGCGGCTATCTGCACCACTATGAGCCCGGGTATCAAGATAGATGTCAAAGCATTCACAAGCGGCAGCGCTGAGTAAAAAAGGATTTCATTATGAAGAAGGAATTGAAAGATCAGATTATTGAAAGCATCTCAGCACAACTGAAGCAGTATCCTAACTTCTATGTCGCCGACATCGAGGGACTGAATGCTGAGAACACTGTAAAGCTCCGCCGCGCATGCTTCGAGCAGGGAATCAAGCTCACAGTTGTGAAGAACACCCTGTTCGCCCATGTCCTCAAGACACTGAACAACGAGGAGATGAACCTCATCATTCCGGTTCTCAAGGGCAACACGGCAATCATGTACGCCGAGACACCTAACGGTCCTGCGAAGCTTATCAAGAAGCTTCAGAAGGAGATGGGCAAACCACAGCTTAAAGGCGCTTACGTACAGGAATGTGCGTTTGTCGGAGCCGAAAAACTCGACGAGCTCTGCGCCATCAAGTCCAGGGAAGAACTCATCGGAGACATCGTCTCTCTCCTCCAGGCTCCTATGCGCAATGTCATCTCCGCTCTCCAGAATGGCGGTGGCAGCACAATCGCCGGACTTGTCAAGACACTTTCGGAAAAAGAAGAGAAATAATAACAAACAATTTAATAAATATCAATTATGGCAGATGTAAAAGCACTTGCAGAAGAGTTGGTTAACCTTACTGTAAAAGATGTTCAGGAACTTGCTAAAGTTCTCAAGGAAGAGTATGGTATCGAGCCTGCAGCCGCTGCGGTAGCAGTAGCAGGTCCTGCGGCAGCCGCTGAGGCCGCTCCAGCAGAGCAGACTGAGTTCGACGTTGTCCTCAAGTCAGCCGGCGCAGCTAAACTTCAGGTTATCAAGGCCGTTAAGGAGGCCCTTGGTCTTGGTCTGAAGGAAGCTAAGGATCTCGTGGACGGCGCTCCTAAGACAGTGAAGGAGAAGGCATCCAAGGCAGAGGCTGAGCAACTGAAGGCTGCCCTTGAAGAGGCAGGCGCCGAAGTTGAGGTTAAATAACCCAGCTTCCCCTGGCGGGAAAATCATCAGGTTTAGAGCCTAGGCAGGCTCTAAACCTTTTTGTCGTATTAAGTTTTTCTCCATTTCCTAAAGGCAGAACATGTCAAAAAAGACTAACAACAAGCGAATAATGTTCGCTACATCAAAGATTCTGGAATATCCTGACCTTCTGGAAGTTCAGTTGAAATCATTCAAGGATTTCTTCCAGTTGGAGACTACACCTGAGAACAGAAAAAACGAAGGTCTCTTCCAGGTGTTCCAGGAAATATTCCCGATCGAAGACACGAGGAACAACTACAAGTTGGAATTCATCGATTACTTCATCGATCCACCTCAGTATTCGATTGACGAGTGTCTTGAGAGAGGGCTGACATACAATGTTCCTCTGAAGGCAAAACTCCGCCTTTCGTGCACAGATCCCGAGCACGAGGACTTTGACACAAGAGTCCAGGATGTGTACCTCGGCAACATTCCATACATGACGCCGGCCGGCACATTCGTAATCAACGGATCAGAAAGAATCATCGTCTCCCAGCTGCACCGCTCCCCTGGTGTGTTCTTCGACCAAAGCATGCACGCTAACGGAACGAAGTTATATTCAGCCAGAATCATCCCTTTCAAGGGCTCCTGGATTGAATTCGCGACAGACATCAACAATGTGATGTACGCCTATATCGACCGCAAGAAGAAGTTGCCTGTCACAACTCTCCTGCGCGCGATAGGCTTCAACTCAGACAAAGACATCATAGACATATTCGGTCTCGCCGACGAAATCGAGGTGACACCGCAGAATCTCGAGGACAACAAGGGCCGTAAACTGGCGGCCAAGGTTCTCAAGACGTGGACTGAGGATTTCGAGGATGAGGACACCGGTGAGGTCATTCCTATCGAAAGGACCATTCCTATCGTAGAGAGAGGTGAAATACTGGACGATGACACCATCGCCAAGATTTCAGACACCGACGTGAAGTCCATCCTTCTTCAGAAGGACGAGGCCAACTCAAATGAATATGCGATCATATTCAACACCCTCCAGAAGGATCCGACCAACACTGAGATCGAAGCTGTTAACTTCATCTACAAACAGCTCCGCAATTCTGAACCACCTGACGAGGCGACCGCAAGGGACGTCACCGATAAACTGTTCTTCTCAGAGAAGAGATATGATCTTGGCAACGTCGGAAGGTTCCGCCTGAACAAGAAACTTGGTCTGACGACAGATCCTGAGATCAGGGTTCTGACCAACACAGACATCATAGAGATCATCAGGTATCTCATCCAACTTATAAACTCCAAGGCGTCCGTCGATGACATCGACCACTTGAGCAACAGACGAGTGCGCACCGTAGGCGAGCAGCTGGCCAACCAGTTCAGCGTAGGTCTTTCCAGAATGGCGAGGACAATCCGCGAGAGAATGAACGTGCGGGACAGCGAGCAGTTCAACCCGATCGACCTGATCAACGCCAAGACTCTGTCTTCCGTGATCAACTCGTTCTTCGGTACCAGCCAGCTGTCACAGTTCATGGACCAGACCAACCCTCTGGCGGAGATCACACACAAGCGTCGTCTCTCAGCCCTTGGTCCAGGCGGTCTTTCAAGAGACAGGGCAGGATTCGAGGTCAGGGACGTGCACTATACGCACTACGGAAGGCTCTGCCCTATCGAGTCTCCTGAAGGCCCGAACATCGGACTTATATCATCACTCTGCGTTTACGCGAGAATCAACCAGCTCGGATTCATCGAGACTCCATACCGTGAGGTACATGACGGAAAGGTAGATCTGACCGACAAGGGATGGCACTACATGACCGCCGAGGAGGAAGAGAACAAACTCGTGTCACTTGCCAAGGTCAAGATGGAGGATGACGGAACAATCAAGGAGGACAGAATCCAGTGCCGCCTTGAGGCCGACTTCCCTGTCGTTTCAAAGGAGCAGGTTGACTACATGGACGTCGCCCCTAACCAGATGGCCTCCGTCGCCGCATCACTTATCCCGTTCCTCGAGCACGATGACGCGCACCGTGCCTTGATGGGCGCGAACATGATGCGTCAGGCGGTTCCGCTTCTCCGTCCTGAATCCCCTATCGTGGGAACAGGCCTGGAAGAAAGGGTTTGCCTTGACTCCAGGACACAGTTCGTCGCAGAGCGTGAAGGCGAAGTGACATACGTGGACGCGAAGGAGATCAGAATCAGATACGACAGGACGGATGACGAGAAATTCGTTTCATTCGCTCCGGAAGAGACTGTATATACACTTCCTATCTATAGAAGGACAAACCAGAGTACAACCATCACTCTCAAGCCAATCGTCCGCAAGGGTGACAAAGTGACCGGGGGCCAGGTGCTTACGGAAGGCTATGCCACACAGAACGGCGAGCTTGCGCTCGGACGCAACCTCAAGGTAGCCTTCATGCCATGGAAAGGTTACAACTATGAGGATGCCATCGTGCTCTCGGAAGAGATGGTGAAATGGGATATCCTCACCTCAGTCCATGTCGATGAATATCTCACCGAAGTCCGCGAGACCAAACGTGGTATGGAGGAACTGACCTCTGATATTCCTAACGTGAGCGAGGATGCCACAAAGGATCTGGACAAGCAGGGTATCATCAGAATCGGCGCGCACATCGAGCCGGGTGACATCATGATCGGTAAGATCACCCCTAAGGGTGAGAGCGATCCTTCTCCTGAGGAGAAACTGCTCAAGGCGATCTTCGGAGACAAGGCAGGTGACGTGAAGGATGCCTCACTCAAGGCTAATCCGTCGCTCAGCGGAACTGTCATCAAGACAGCGCTCTACGCCAAAGCCGCCAAAGAGGGCAACAGAAGAGCCGCCAAAACTGATCAGAAAGCACGCCTTGACCTTATTCAGGAGGAGTTTGACAAGAAGGCCGCGAAGCTGTACGCTGATTTCTTCAAGAGACTGACCGTCCTGACAAAGGGCAAGAAGAGCGCGGGCGTCAACGACCTCTACGATGTCGAGATCATCGCCAAGGGCAAGGAAATCACTGTTGAGAAACTCAAGACGATTGATTTCCAGAACATCAACTCCAGCAACTGGACTCCTGACGAGGAATCAAACCATCTCATTCAGGAACTTATCAATAACTACTGCCTGACCTACAAGGTCGCTGAAGCCGAGTGCAAGAGGCAGATGGACAAGATCAAGGTCGGAGACGAGCTTCCTAACGGAGTGATGCAACTCGCCAAGGTTTACATCGCGAAGAAGAGGAAGATCACCGTGGGTGACAAGATGGCCGGACGTCACGGAAACAAGGGTATCGTGGCAAAGATCGTCCGTCAGGAAGACATGCCGTTCCTTGAGGACGGAACCCCAGTGGACATCGTTCTGAACCCTCTGGGTGTGCCTTCACGAATGAACCTCGGACAGATCTACGAGACTGTTCTCGGATGGGCCGGAGCAAGGCTTGGCCTGAAGTTCAGCACGCCGATCTTCGATGGTGCCACCATCGAGGAGATCTGCGACTACACCGACAAGGCCGGCCTCCCAAGATACGGCAAGACGCATCTCAGGGACGGCGGAACAGGTGAGTGGTTCGACCAGCCTGCGACTGTCGGTGTGATCTACATGATCAAGCTGGGACACATGGTCGATGACAAGATGCACGCGCGTTCCATCGGACCATATTCACTCATCACCCAGCAGCCGCTCGGCGGAAAGGCGCAGTTCGGAGGCCAGAGGTTCGGAGAGATGGAGGTTTGGGCCCTTGAGGCATTCGGTGCTGCCAATGCCCTTCAGGAGATCCTGACCGTCAAGTCTGACGACGTCACCGGACGTTCCAAGACCTACGAGGCGATCGTCAAAGGCGATCCGATGCCGAATCCAGGCATACCGGAATCACTCAACGTTCTGCTTCACGAGCTTAGGGGACTTGGTCTCAAGGTTACTTTGGATTAATTTTCAAGAATATTGACATTCAAGAATATGCCTACTTTCAATAATAAGGAAAACAAGGTAAAGAGCAACTTCTCGACGATCAGCATCTCGCTGGCTTCCCCTGAGGACATCTCAGCGAGATCCTGCGGCGAGGTCCTGAAACCTGAGACAGTGAACTACAGGACCTACAAACCGGAAAGGGACGGTCTCTTCTGCGAAAAGATATTCGGACCTACAAAGGACTACGAATGCTACTGCGGAAAGTACAAAAGGATCCGCTACCGTGGAATCGTCTGCGACAGGTGCGGCGTAGAGGTGACAGAAAAGAAAGTCCGCAGGGAAAGGATGGGCCACATCGCCCTGACCGTTCCTGTGGCTCACATCTGGTACTTCAAGTCAGCGCCTAACAAGATTTCAGCCCTTCTCGGACTTCCGGCGAAGAAACTCGAATCTGTCATCTACTATGAGAAATACATAGTGGTCAACCCTGGAGACAGCGGACTGGAGAAAATGGATCTCCTCTCAGAGGACGAGTATCTCGATGTTCTCGCAAGGCTTCCGGAAAACGATGAGCTACCATTCGATGATCCGAGAAAGTTTGTCGCGAAGATGGGCGCCGAAGGCATCTACGACCTGCTGAAGGAGACTGACATCGAAGGACTGTCGAAAGAGTTGCGCGTCAAGATGCTCAACGAGACCTCACAACAGAGGAAGGCGGATCATCTGAAGAGACTTGGAGTCGTGAAATGGTTCATGGAGTCAAGGAACATCAACCGTCCGGAGTGGATGATAATGAAAGTCATTCCTGTCATTCCGCCGGATCTGCGCCCGCTCGTTCCGCTCGATGGAGGCCGTTTCGCCACCACAGACCTGAACGACCTCTACAGAAGGGTCATCATCAGGAACAACCGACTCAAGAAACTCATCGAGATCAAGGCTCCTGAGGTCATCCTGAGAAACGAGAAGCGTATGCTTCAGGAAGCTGTTGACTCACTGTTCGACAATTCCAAGAAGTCAAGCGCTGTGAAGAGCGAATCCAACAGGGCTCTCAAATCCCTCTCAGACTCACTCAAAGGCAAGCAGGGACGTTTCCGTCAGAACCTCCTCGGTAAGCGTGTGGACTATTCAGCCCGTTCGGTTATCGTTGTAGGACCTGAACTGAATATGCACGAGTGCGGTCTGCCTAAGTTCATGGCGGCCGAGCTCTACAAGCCATTCATCATCCGCAAGCTCATCGAAAGAGGAATCGTCAAGACAGTGAAGTCCGCGAAGAAGATCGTGGACAGAAAGGATCCTGTCATCTGGGACATCCTTGAGAACGTGATGAAGGGTCATCCGGTTCTCCTTAACCGTGCCCCTACCCTCCATAGACTTGGTATCCAGGCCTTCCAGCCAAGAATGATCGAAGGCAAAGCCATCCAGCTCCACCCTCTCGCATGTACGGCCTTCAACGCCGACTTCGATGGTGACCAGATGGCCGTTCACCTTCCACTCGGCAACGCGGCAGTCATGGAGGCGCAGCTTCTGATGCTCGGTTCCCAGAATATTCTTAACCCTGCCAACGGAACCCCTATCACCGTCCCTTCACAGGACATGGTGCTCGGTTTGTATTACATCACCAAGGTCAGACCGGGAGCGAAAGGCGAGGGTATGAACTTCTATGGGCCGGAAGAGGTCATCGTCGCCTACAACGAAAAGGCGATTGACATGCACGCCGAGATCGGGGTGAGACTTCCGGTTGACAAGATGGATCCGAGCAAGGGTTACGAGATCAAAAAGACCACGGCGGGACGAATCATCGTGAACCAGTATGTTCCGGATGAGGTCCCTTACGTCAACGAGATTCTCGGAAAGAAATCCCTGCGCAAGATCATCACCGAGGTCATCAAGAGCACCGGTGTGACCAGAACAGCACAGTTCCTGGACGACATCAAGAATCTGGGTTACGACCAGGCTTTCAGAGCCGGTATCTCGTTCAACCTTGGAGATGTCATCATCCCGGCCGAGAAGGCAAGCCTTATCGAAGAGGGTTACAAGCAGGTTGAGGAAGTCAAGAACAACTATGCGATGGGCTTCATCACCAACAACGAGCGCTACAACAAAGTGATCGACCTTTGGGGTGCCATCGACAACAAACTCACAAAGATTGTCGAAAAGCAGATTTCCGCTGACCAGCAGGGATTCAACCCGGTTTATATGATGCTGGACTCCGGAGCCCGTGGTTCAACCCAGCAGATCAAGCAGCTTTGCGGTATGCGTGGACTTATGGCCAAGCCTCAGAAGTCAGGAGCGGCCGGAGCGGAGATTATCGAGAACCCTATCATCTCCAACCTGAAGGAGGGCATGACGGTGCTCGAGTACTTCATCTCCACCCACGGAGCCCGTAAGGGTCTGGCCGACACCGCCCTCAAGACCGCTGACGCCGGTTATCTTACCCGTCGTCTTGTCGATGTCTCCCACGATGTCATCATCACTGAGGAAGACTGCGGCACGCTCAGAGGCCTTATCGCCACCGCCATCAAGAACAAGGACGAGATCATCGAGTCACTCGGAGAAAGAATCCTCGGACGTACTTCCGTCCACGACATATTCAATCCTCTCACCGGTGAGCTTATCATCAAGGCCGGCGAGGAGATCCGCGAGGCGACAGCCAATCTGATCGACCATCTGCCGATCGAGCAGGTCGAGATCCGTTCGGTGCTCACGTGCGAGTCCCGCAAGGGTGTCTGCGCGAAGTGCTACGGACGTAACCTTGCGACCAGCCGGATGGTTGAGAAAGGTGAGGTTGTCGGTGTCATCGCCGCCCAGTCCATCGGTGAGCCTGGTACACAGCTTACCCTGCGTACCTTCCACGTCGGTGGTACGGCATCCAGCACCGCGGCCGACTCCTCAATCGTCGCCAAATACGATGGAAAACTTGTCTTCGAGGAACTTAGGACCATCCAGAAAGTCGGTGAAGACGGTTCTGTACAGGAGATTGTCGTCAGCCGTATGACCGAGGTCAGCATCATCGACGAGAACACAGGCATCACCTACTCACACTATGACGTTCCATACGGTTCAAAACTGTACTTCAAGGACGGAGACACAATCAAGAACGGCGACCTGCTCTGCGAGTGGGATCCTTACAACGCCATCACGATTGTGGAGACCGCCGGTAAGGTTCAGTTCGACAACCTGATCGAAGGTGTCACATTCCGTGAGGAGGCAGCCGATGAATTCGCCGTCAACAAGGACAAGGTCATCATTGAGTCCAGGGACAAGACAAAGAACCCTTCAATCCTCATCCTCGACGACGAAGGCAACCAGATCAGGCAGTACAACCTTCCTGTCGGCGCCCACCTTATCGCCAACAACGGAGACAAGGTCAATGTCGGTGACGTGATCATCAAGATTCCTCGCGCCATCGGTAAGTCAAGCGACATCACCGGAGGTCTTCCAAGAGTCACCGAACTGTTCGAGGCCAGAACTCCATCATCACCTGCTATCCTTGCGGAGATCAATGGAGAGGTTCTCATGGGTAAGGTCAAGAGAGGAAACCGCGAGATCATCGTCAAGAACAAGTCAGGTGTGGAGAAGCACTACCTCGTTCCGCTTACCAAGCAGATCCTGGTTCAGGAGAACGACTACGTAAAGGCCGGAACAAGGCTTTCTGACGGTGGCGTCTCCCCTACCGACATCCTCAACATCCTCGGACCTGTCAAGGCTCAGGACTACATCGTCAACGAGGTTCAGGCGGTTTACCGTCTGCAGGGTGTGAAGATCAACGACAAGCACTTTGAGATCATCGTCCGCCAGATGATGCGCAAGGTTCAGATCACCAATCCTGGCGACACTGAGTTCCTGCAGGAAGAGCTGGTTGACAAATGGGATTTCATGGATGCCAACGACAACATATTCGGAAAGTATTATGTTCTTGACGCCGGAGATTCACAAAGGTACATGGTCGGTGACATCATTGACGCCCGCGACATGAGGAATGAGAATTCTTCTCTCGAAAGGCAGGGCAGAAAGATGATGGCTGTACGCGAGGCGAATCCTGCCACAGCCAAGCTTGTGCTTCAGGGTATCACCAGAGCGGCCCTCAGGACCAACAGCTTCATCTCGGCGGCTTCCTTCCAGGAGACGACCAAGGTGCTCAGCGAGGCTGCCATCAGGGCTCGTGTCGATCATCTCGAAGGTCTGAAGGAGAACGTCATCTGCGGTCATCTCATTCCGGCCGGTACTGGCCAGAAGGAGTTCCAGGACATCATCGTCGGCCGCAAGGACGAGTACGAGCAGGAAATGAACGAACTCTAACAAGTTCTTCAATGAATATGAAAGGCCGGCTGTGGAAGCGCTCCACAGCCGGCCTTTTTTCAGTTGCTGCCTGCAATCACATAACTTAGGTCACAAACGCCTACGACCGCAAAAAATTTCTCCCAGACGAATTTTGCACGTTACCAAAATTACGCCTGGGAGAAATTTATTTGCGGTAGGCCAACCACTCCAGTCGTCAGCAGCTGTCGCGGTCAAGCAGGTTGCCATGAGGAATATAGTGTTGCTTGCCAAGTAGGCCAACCACTCCAGTCGTCAGCAGCTGTCGCGGACTACGCTGACAGTCTGAATGAACTTCCTTCCGATGGGTAGGTCTGCCACGACCGTCGTCAGCAGCTGTCGCGGACGATGAGGGTCGGGGCGATGAGGCGTTGGACAGGGGGGAGATCCTGATGCTTGTTCTCAATGATGTCGATCAGGACCTGGGAGGCCAGGCGGCCGATCTCCGAGAGGGGTTGCTCGATGCTGGTGATGGCGGGATCCAAAAAGTCCAGGAAACCGTTGTTGTCGAAAGAAATGATGCCCACCTGCTCCGGAATCCTCACGCCAAGCTCGCGGAAAGCGCGGATGGCACCAAGCAGGATGGTTGATGAATATGCAAACACAGCGTCATACCTTACCCCATCACTGAATATTCTCTTGACCTGATCGTAACCATTCTCGACAGAGAAAGCGTCACCCACAATTGCATATTCAATTTGCTTTTCGCTGTGGGCGCTGATGGCGTCCTTGAAGCCTCTGACACGCTCCATTGAAGGGGTCGAGCCCTCCACGCCCTGGATTGACAGGATGTTGCGGCAGCCGCGGTTGATGAGATATTCAGTCGCCATATAGCCACCGGCGTAGTTGTCGGTACAGATGTATGGTAGGGAGGTTCCCTCGAAGTAACGGTCTATCAGGACAGTAGGGATGTTGCCGGTGATCTCGTCCATCAATTCGGTCGTGTTGCCGACAGGAACAGCGATTATGCCGTCCACGCTTCTTGAGCGGAACATCATAAGGGAACTCTTGAAATCCTTCTCATTTTCCAACGAGTCGGCCAGAAGTGTGTGGTAGCCGGCGAGTTTAAGATTCTCGATCACAGTGCTCGCCAACGTGGCGAAGAACGGGTTGTCAATCCCCGGCACAGTCAGGCCAATGGTGAAGGTGCGGCTGGTACGAAGTCCTTGAGCAAGAAGATTCGGCGTATAGTTGATTCTTTTCGCCTCCGCCTGAATTATTTCAATCGCTTTCTGACTGATTCTGGAGCGTTGCGCCTTGCCTGAAAGGACTCTGGAAACTGTCGAGACTGAATAGCCGGTCTGTTCGGATATTGATTGGATTGTGTTCTTGCGCATAATTAATGTCTGTGGCGGCAAAGATAGGCAATTTTTTTATAACACTGAGAACTTTTACCCTGATCACATCAACAAGAACATATTAGTAACCTCCAATTTCACTGGAGCCCAACCAAGGGTCTTCAATACGTATTCTATTATACACAAAGCGAGCCAAGCCTACTGTTGTCAGCCTTGGTTCGCTAGTGTTATATAAGGACTGGAGACCTTGAACCTGTCTTGGTTTCTTTGACATTAATGTTCAGGCATGAATATCAGCGCACAGCGACCTTGTTGAGGAAGCACTGGATGGTGTTCTCCATTAGGCAGCAGATAGTCATCGGACCGACTCCGCCAGGGACAGGGGTGATGACAGAAGCTTTCGGCTCGACGGAGGCGAAGTCCACATCACCGCAAAGCTTGCCGTTCTCGTCAAGGTCCATTCCAACATCGATCACGGCGGCACCGTCCTTGACCATATCACCGGTCACGAACTTGGCACGGCCTATGGCCACAACAAGGATGTCTGCCTGACGTGTGATTTCAGAAAGGTTCTTCGTCTTTGAATGACAGACTGTTACCGTAGCGTTCCTGTCAAGGAGAAGTTTGGTGATCGGGAGGCCGACGATCTGGCTGCGGCCGATCACGACAGCATTCTTTCCGGCAATCTCATAATTGGCATCCTCAAGAAGCCTTATGATTCCCATAGGGGTGCAAGGGACAACGCAGGAGGAGTTCGGTCTCTTCTGCCAAAGGGCAGCGGTGTTGAGCGGGTGAAAGCCGTCAACGTCTTTGGACTGGGCTATGGCCTCGATCACTTTCGGTTCGCTGATCTGCTTCGGGAGAGGAAGCTGGACAAGGACGCCGTCAACGGTGTCGTCAGCGTTGAGTTCGGCGATCTTGTCAAGGAGTACCTGCTCCGGGGTGTCAGCGGGCATTCTGACTGTGGTGTTCCTGATTCCTACCACGTCACAGGCCTTGGCCTTGTTCCTGACGTAGGTCTGGCTGCCGGGGTCGTCTCCCACCAGGATCACGACCAAATGAGGGACTCGGCCATATTTTGCAGGGAATGTGGCCACCTGCTCGGCCATTCGGGCCTTTAACCTGGCCGCTAAATCTTTTCCAGATATTGTCATAACATTTGTACCTCGCTAAAAGGTTATTACTAATTGAAAAAACTTATCTCACGTTCAAAGTGCCTACCACGACAATCTATTCACGTTACCCTCTCCCTAAATCCCTCCCCTCGGGGGAGGGGATGTGCTTAGCACACCCCTTAGGGCCTTTTTACGTTACCCTCTCCCTAAATCCCTCCCCTCGGGGGAGGGACTTACTTTCACCCTTTCACCGCAAGCGGTGAAGAGGTGAGATTTATAACTACAGGACAAGGTGCCCGATGTCGGAACGGTAGAAGAGGTTGTCGCAGTGAATCTTACGGACGGCGGCGAGGGCTTTGTCACGGGCCTGGCGGAGGGTTTCACCGGAGGCGACCACCATCAGGACACGGCCACCGGAAGTCACCAGAGACTTGGCACCGGATTCCGGATCTGTGACCTCCCTGGTTCCCATCTGATAGATCCTGACCGACGGATCAGCCAAAGCCTCATCCAAACCGGAGATCGCAAAGCCTTTCTCGTAAGAGCCCGGATAGCCTTTCGAAGCCATCACAAAGCCGAGAGTCTGCTCGGAAGACCACTTGATCTCCGGCATAAGCTCGGCGGATGAAAGCCTTGCGCCCTCCACGGAATCAGTCCCCTCCGGAGCGTTCACCGACATCCCACCATCAGCGATGGCTGAGAATATGTCGTAGATGTCTGACTCCAGACGAGGCAGAACCACCTCAGTCTCAGGATCTCCGAAACGGCAGTTGAACTCGATGACCTTGATGCCGGACGGAGTCTTCATCAGGCCACCGTAAAGCAGCCCTTTGAACGAGCAGCCTTCGGCGACCATAGCGGCGGCAGTCTTCTTCATAATGTTCTCAAGGGCATATTCCTCATCCTCGGCGGTGATGACCGGAACCGGTGAATATGCTCCCATACCTCCTGTGTTAGGCCCTTTGTCTCCCTCGAACGCTCTCTTGTGATCCTGGGCGATGGCCAGAGGGAAGACCTCCTTACCGTTCACAAAGCACATAAACGAGAACTCGGGGCCGGTGAGATATTCCTCGACCACGACCTTGCCCTTGCCGAATTTGTCGTCAAGGAGCATATCCTTCAGAGCCACCTTGGCGTCGGAGAAGGTCTCCGGGATGACGACTCCCTTGCCGGCGGCCAACCCGTCATATTTCAGGACAATCGGGAAGGTGTGTCTGCTGACATATTCAATGGCATCATCGTAGTTGTCGAAGGTCTTGAAGGCGGCGGTCGGAATGTCGTACTTCTCCATCAGCCGTTTCGCGAAATCCTTGCTGGACTCGATGCGGGCGGCTGCGGCGGAAGGTCCGAATATCCTCAATCCAGCCTTTTCGAAGGCATCGGCGATTCCGGCGGAGAGAGGGACTTCCGGCCCCACAACCGTCAGGTCAACACCGTGTTCCTTCGCGAAGTCCACAAGTTCAGGGATCTGTGTCTCCTTAAGAGGAACGCACTCGGCCTGGGCGGCGATCCCGGCGTTCCCAGGAGCGCAGAATATCTTGCCGACACGTCTGGAGCGGCTCAAAGCGTCCACAATGGCGTGCTCGCGGCCACCGCTACCGACAACCAGCACGTTCTTGGTCAGGAAAGAGTCCAGCATTATCGTTTTGCCGTCACTCTTGTTCGTTGATTCGAAATGAAATACTCGCATAGAGATCAATTATTCAACTTTCGCAAGTAGGCAATTACCTGCTGTAAAGTACATTATCTCACGTTCGAAGGTGATTGCCCACCCTCATCAAATCTATCCTCAATTTTTTACACTTGCTAATCATTTAATATTCAATCATTTCAAACATTCTCTTTAGTCGGAATCCACCAAAGGGAAACGGCTAACTCACTGATAACAAAGGCTTGGCAGATAACATGCTGACTTTCAACGAAATCGTCGTCTTCCTGGTTCTGTTTTCGGAACCACGAGTATGGCATTTTGCTTGATTGTCAAACAGTTATCTGCCACAAAGATGATATTAATGTTTGAAATGACGTTCTCCGGTGAAGACCATGGCGATGCCAAGCTCGTCGCATTTCTTGATGGAATCCTCGTCGCGGACGGATCCGCCAGGCTGCACGATGGCTTTCACGCCGTACTCGGCGGCCAGGGTCACGCAGTCATCGAACGGGAAGAACGCATCGGAAGCCAGCACGAGACCTGCCTTGCGGGCAGCCTCCTTAGGGTCAACAGGCACGCCTGTCTTGGCGGTTTCCTCCTCGGCCAAAGTGGCGGCGGCCTGTTTGAGAGCCAATTCGGCGGAACCTACACGGTTCATCTGGCCGGCTCCCACTCCGTAGATCATTCCGGCCTTGCCGACGGTGATGGCGTTGGACTTGACATGCTTGACAATCCTCCAGGTGAAATTCAGATCGACAATCTGCCCTTCGGTCGGCACAGCCTTGGTCACAGTCTGCGAAGCGGTCACCGGTACGATGGCAAGGTCTTGATTCTGAACCAGAAGTCCCCCGTTGACGCTTACACACTGCATCTGCTCCTTGACCGAACCTTCCATATTCACTTTCAGGACACGCAGGTTCTTTTTGGCGTGGAGAAGCTCAAGGGCATCAGGTGCGAATGACGGAGCCATCACGATTTCAAGGAAGATCGGCTTGAGCAGCTGCGCAACCTCAAGGTTGACCTCACGGTTGAACGCCACGATACCCCCGAAAATGGAGGTCTTGTCTCCCTCGTAAACCTTCTTCCACGCATCCACGACATCGGTTCCGAGGCCGGCTCCGCACGGGTTCATGTGCTTGAGCCCCACGGCGAAAGGCTCGTCGAACTCGCGGACGATGTTCAGGGCGGCGTTGGCATCCTGAATATTATTGTAAGACAGTTCCTTGCCGTTCAACTGCTCGGCGGTGGCCAATGAATATGGAACCGGCTTCAGGGTCTTGTAGAACTTGGCCTGCTGGTGAGGGTTCTCACCGTAGCGGAGATTCTGGCAGATGTCATATTCAAGGAACAGCTTCTCCGGAAGACCGGCCTGGGCGCGCATATATGTGGCGATGGCGCTGTCGTACTCGGCTGTGTGGGTGTAAGCCTTGGCGGACAGCTGGAGACGGGTCTGCGGAGTCGTGTCACCGGTTGCCTTGATCTCGGAGATGACAGTGGCGTAGTCCTCCGGGTTGACTACCACTGTGACCGAGGCCCAGTTCTTGGCGGCGCTGCGAAGCATTGACGGTCCTCCGATGTCGATGTGCTCCACGGCATCCTCCATCGTGACATCCGGTTTGGCGATCGTCTCACGGAACGGATAAAGGTTGACGCAGACGAGGTCGATCTTTTCGATTCCATTGTCCTCTAATTGTTTCAGATGATCGGGAATATCCCTGCGGGCGAGAAGGGCTCCGTGGATCTTAGGATGAAGGGTCTTCACACGGCCGTCGCAGATCTCAGGGAATCCCGTGACATCACTTACGCTGGTCACAGGCAGACCTGCCTCTTTCAACATCTTCATTGTGCCGCTGGTGGAAAGGATTTCCCATCCGAGCGACACGAGTTCCCGGGCGAAATCAACGACACCCGTCTTGTCACTAACACTGATTAAAGCTCGCATAATATACGTTTCTCGCAGGCAGGCAATTACCTCGCAAAAAATTATCTCACGTTCACGCGGCGATTGCCCACCGCACTTATTCACGTTACCCCTTCCCCGAATCCCTCCCCTCATGAGAGGAACTTACCTCGCCTGTGGCGAGAATGGTACGGGGTTATCTTTCCATAATGCGCTTCAGATGGCAGAGCATCAGCTTGCCGTCCGAGTCGCGAAGGTGCATCCCGTTGCCCTCGCACCATTTCCAGTACTTGCAGTCGGCGCAGTCGTCTTTCCGCATCCAGCTCCGGTCACGGTAAGGTTGGAAGCGATGCTCCCAGACATCCATAAAGTCATCCTTGTAGATGTTGCCTTGGTGGTAGTCCGAACGGATGCTCGTGCAGGCGGAGATCGAACCGTCAACCAGCACGGAACCGACAGTCACACCGGCCTGGCAGGAATAGAAATGATCCCTCACATCACCCTCATAAGGCCCGAGGAAGCCTTCGCAGCCATAACCAGCCTTGATCCTCCCCTCCTTTCTGGTCTCCTTGATGAAATCCAGCATCCCACGGAACATCTCCCGCGGAAGCTGAAGATCCGGATCCAGGGCGGCGCGGCCTTGCGGGAATATGGAGAAAAGCCTCCATTCCTTCAACCCAAGTCCGATCAAAAATTCCTTTAGCTGAGGAAGTTGCGGATAGTTCCTACGATTTACACACGTCACGACATCAAAGACTATTCCTGACCGGACAGCCATCCTGATCGTCTCAGCGGCACGCGTGAAACTGCCCTCACGCCCACGAAGCCAATCGTGGTTCTCCTCCAGACCGTCCAGGCTGACAGTCATCGAATGAAGACCGGCTCCGAGGAGACGAGAAAATCTTTCCGCCGTCATCCCGAAGCCGTTCGTAACCATTCCCCACGGAAATCCACGGGAATATATTCCTTTGCCGCATTCCTCCAAGTCCGCGCGCATCGTCGGCTCTCCGCCGGAGATGATGACGAAAACCTTGTGGGGATCCGTCTTGGCGGCGATGGAGTCCAGCACCTTGAAGAAGTCCTCCTTCGGCATGTCCGGAGTGGCGGCAACCTGCTTGCAGTCGCTTCCGCAATGCTGGCAACGGAGGTTGCATCGGAGCGTACATTCCCAGAAGAGCTGCCTCAGAGGATGTTCCTCCTCCTGAGACTTGCGCATCGACCTTGCGATGTCAAGCGCGATTCTTCTTCTGAGCGAAAGTCCGTCCATCCGTTACTCTTCCTTCTTCAAAGTCTTTGTGCCTTTAAGAGCGAACTCGCCTTGATACCAATTCCCGCTACCGCCTTTCAGAGTCTCCGCCTTGACTGTCAGACTGTCCCGCTTGAAAGAGCCGTTGGCATCTCCGTCAACGTCATCGAAATAGAATTTGACCTCATTCATCGGCCACACCCCATCATAAGCACCGACAGCCTTTCCGTTCTCATCGGTGAAGAGAGTGTCTTTTTCGTAAGTCAACCGTTTCGAAGGGACGACACGGATGCCTTTGATTCCCTTTCCGCTTTCGTCAACAACTGTCAGGTCAACCTTGAAATCACAGGATGGCGTACCGTACTCGCAACGATTATTCCAGATGCCATCATCGCAACCGGAAAATCCGAGCATCGAGAGCAGCGCCGGGCCAATGGCCGCGGTCAGTTTAGCAAATGATTTTTTCATAATTCTGAAGCTTTAATCATTTCAACCAAATCCTTCTATTTCAAATTCCTTGCAGCAAAAAACTCAAAAGATTCGTCGAAGACCGGCTAAAGCAGGCGGATGTCCACGCCCGGCTTGTCGGTCACGCGGCCGATGACGGTGGCCTTGTCGCCGTGGGCGGCGAGGATGTCGATGGCCTTCTGAGCCTCGGACTCGTCAAGCGCCAGAACCATTCCGACACCCATGTTGAATATGTTGAACATCTCCCTGTGAGGGATGTTGCCGTACTTCTCCAGGAAACGGAAGATCGGAAGGATTGTCCATGAGCCTTCCTGAACCTCGATGCCCTGGCCCTTACGGAGGATTCTCGGAATGTTCTCGTCAAAGCCGCCGCCGGTGATGTGGGCCACTCCGTGCACGTCGCAGTTTCGGATCACCTCCAGCACCTGCCTGACGTAGATTCTGGTCGGTGTCAGGGCGACAAGGCCGAGCGGCTGGTCGGACTCCAGTTCAGGATAGACCTTGAACAGATCCAGATTATTGTCGGAGAAGATCTTGCGCACAAGGCTGAATCCGTTGCTGTGGACTCCCGTGGAGGCGATTCCCACAAGGACATCCCCGGCCTTTACCTTCGTGCCGTCGATGAGTCTGGATTTCTCCACGACACCTGTGGTGAAGCCCGCGATGTCATATTCACCGTCCTCGTACATTCCAGGCATCTCGGCGGTCTCGCCGCCCACGAGGGCGCATCCGGCCTGACGACATCCGTCAGCAACTCCGGCGACAATCGCCTCCACGACCTCCGGACGGGTCTTTCCCTGGGCCACATAGTCAAGGAACACAAGCGGTTCCGCACCCTGGGCCAGAACGTCGTTGACACACATCGCCACGGCGTCGACGCCGATGGTGTCGTGCTTGTCCATCGCAAACGCCAGCTTGAGTTTCGTGCCGACTCCGTCCGTCCCGCTGACCAGAACCGGCTCCTTGATGTTCAGTTTTGAAAGATCGAACATTCCTCCGAACGCCCCGATGTTTCCCATCACGCCGAGCCTGTCGGTCGACGCCACGTGCTTCTTGATCCTGCGGACAACGTCGTAGCCCGCCTCAAGGCTCACGCCCGCCTTCTCGTAATCAACTGCCATAGTGTATTTTGTATTATATAAATCCCTGAAATCCAGCAACCACATCACCTGAAAAACATTAAGGCCATGGTATGGAATCTCTCACCAAGGCCAGATGTTGTCAGAGCGATCACTGACTCTGCGAAGTTACAACTAAAATCCGATAACGACAACCCCTTCTGGATGTTGTAATGATTCTTGTAATGATTCTTGTAATGATTCTTCCACGGATTTGCACCCACATCCATCCCTAACAGCAATCCGCCGCAATTCTGTTCCCGCGAGTCCTGACGGATCCAGCCCTGAAGGCCTTGCAAGGTACCCTCCATCCTTCAGCCCGGAACAGATTTGCGCCAACATCCAGCTCCAGCAGCCATTCGCTGCAATTCTGTTCCCGCGAGTCCTGACGGATCCGTCCCTGAAGGCCTTGCAAGGTACCCTCTATCCTTCAGCCCGGAACAGATTTGCACGGGGGACCCTTCTCCGGCTACATCGGAAGCCTTTGACCTTGCAATTCTGAACGAGATGTCCATAACCTCCGGGAACGTGTTGCCCCACTCCGCGCCTCTGAGGATACCATGTGGGTGTGAACCCGCTGATCATTTCGGCTCTGATCATTTCGGAATAGTAGGAATCAAAGGAATCAGAAAAATGACTAAATTTGTGAGATTGTAGTTTTTGCGAAGAGATGGGATCGAGAAGAACTGAGTTGGAATCTCCTCTGAACGAATTTGTCAGCGGGATCAAGGCTATCATAGATGGAGCGCGCGGCAACGCCGTCCGCAGCGTGGACTTTTGCCGCGTGCGGATGTACTGGGCCATCGGTCAGCGCATCGCCGAGAAAGAGCAGCAAGGGAAAGAGCGAGCCGGCTACGGCACTTATCTTATCAAGAACCTTGCGAAGCAGCTACAGCCGGAGTACGGCAGCGGATTCTCCGTCCGTCAATTGGAGATGTGCAGGCAGTTCTACCGCATATACCCAATTGCGAATACACTGTGTTCGCAATTGAACTGGTCTCAGTATAAACTGCTTATCTCAATCCCAGACCCCGACAAACGAGAGTACTATCAGCTGGAAGCCGTCAATGAATGCTGGTCTAAACGTCAACTTGAGCGCCAAATCAACTCAATGCTTTACGAGCGTCTTCTGATGAGCAACGACAAGGGAAAGGTCCTTGCTGTAGCCCGCAACGAGCGCCAACCGGAATCACCGACAGAAATCATCAAAGACCCTATGGTTTTGGAATTCCTTGGTCTTGAGAAACGCCCGGAGTATTATGAAAGAGACTTTGAAAGCGCAATCATCTCACATATTGCGGACTTCCTCCTCGAAATGGGAAAGGGATTCTCTTTCGTAGCCAGACAGAAACGGCTGCTCATTGAGGACGATGAGTATTTCGCGGATCTTGTATTCTACAATCGACTGCTTCGCTCATTTGTCATCATAGAAATCAAGAACCACAAGCTGACCCACCAGGATTTGGGGCAGTTACAGCTCTATGTCAACTACTACGATCGCTACGAAAAGTCCGAGGACGAGAACCCGACCATCGGAATACTCCTGTGTTCCGACAAGAACGACACCGCCGTCAAGCTCACCCTGCCGGAAGACAACAGGACAATCCTTGCCAGCAAGTACCAGCTGTACCTTCCGACCACCGAACAGTTCATAGCTGAAATAAAAGAAGTCAGGCGGATTGCCGGGCTTAAGGTTACGGAAAAACGCTGAATTCGTAGGTTTATGTTTTATACAGTTATAGAAATGAACTATAAGAATGAGACGAATCGCAATTGTAAAAAAATGGATTATAATCATTTGGCTGATAATCTCCGTAGCTGCATTGGTATTGGTAATACATATGGTACTGAATACAATGGTAAGTTATAAATACGAAATATCAGAGAAAAGGATTATAGGGAAGTTGATTCGGGGATATGATTCGGTCCCTATAGAGGTTGCCGCTGGGTACATAAATGGAGAGATTCTCGTTTTAAAGGGTGCTGCGATGTACTTAGGAATCAATATCGTATTTATTCTCATTATGTTACTTGTCAAAAATAATAAGAAGAAAGGGAAATGATGGTTCACCTGCAAACTTCCGTGTGACCCCTATCCGAAGTTTGTGCATAGTACTATGAGAAGAGTCTCCATGCCTGCCGCATAATCGCCTGATGTCGCCACCTTGGGCACCATCGTCTACGCATTGAGGTCATCCTCCATATGCTTCGGAGACCACAGACTTGCTTTCAGACTTCCGCAACCACAACTACGATTCTAAGTTTGCGGTGTGCGACCATAAAAGAAAGGGTTGCGGCGAAGACTGATCCGGGCAAGGTTGGCGTGGATGTGGCCATCTGAAAGATCGCTGTCCCTCCGCTCCCCCGCAACCCTTCTTCCACAGATTTGCGCCAACATCCAGCTCCGGCAGCAATCCGCTGCAATTCTGTTCCCGCGAGTCCTGACGGATCCGTCCCTGAAGGCCTTGCGGGGCATCCCCTATCCTTCAGCCCGGAACAGATTTGCATGGGGGACCCTTCTCCGGCTACATCGGAAGCCTTTGACCTTGCAATTCTGAACGAGATGTCCATAACCTCCGGGAACGTGTTGCCCCACTCCGCGCCTCTGAGGATACCATGTGGGTGTGAACCCGCTGATCATTTCGGCTCTGATCATTTCGGAATAGTAGGAATCAAAGGAATCAGAAAAATGACTAAGATGCTGTTTTGACTTGTTTGTCTGAAGATTTTTCACCACAAAGAACATTTCAAATGATTCAAAACAGCTTCCAAGGGCATTATCCGCAAAGAATGCCAATCATTTACAAACCACGGACACGCTAAAACGCCACCGACGGTATTCAATCCGCTATCACTGTGGCTGACCCTCTCTCTGAATATGGGGGTCAGCCACACACTATGGCCTCCCAGCATTGCCAGAGCCATACTTGCGCGCCTGTGGTTTGCACAGGGTTTGTACAAGGCACCAAAAATCAAAACAGCAGAGCCACTCTTGAGTGCCTGTGGTTTGCACAGGGTTTGCACAAGGCGCCAAAAATCAAAATAGCAGATCAATTCACACTGCTGCCAGCCTCATTTGCAAGGCCTACATGTATATGGGCTGAAAAAGTGCCATTTGCCACTTTTTTTCCCCCCCCAGACTGTCTGAAAAGTCTCGGCGAGAGTTGAAAAGAATGTACCCCACTACAGGGGAGACTACGAATTTTCAATCCTCGGAGGGGGTACTTTTACTTTTAAGACAGTCTCCCCCTTGCAGAAGTATCTGCGTGGCACATGTTTTTTCAAAAACGACTTTTTCAAGTGGACTTATGATTACTAAACTAAAATCAAATACGAAAACAACTGGATGGAATAAGCGTCCGGGAGCATCCCCTACGCTGACGACCCGGCGAAACTCACCGGGAACGTCAAGGGAATCTATAGCAAATCAGAAAGACTTCTAAAACTTATGCTCTTCGTTGACCTCTTCGATGCTGGAGTAGAGGGCGGTCGGGTAGTTGCCGTTGAAGCAGGCCAGACAAAGGTCACTGCGGTGACCGGCCTCGAAAAGGCCCTCCTCGGAAAGGAACGCCAACGAGTCGGCCTCGATGGCCTGACGGGCCTGCTCCAGGTTTCTTGAATAGCACAGGAGCTCCTTGTGGGTGGACATGTCCACACCATAGAAGCACGGATTCTTGATCATCGGACTGGCGATCCTCATGTGCACCTCCTTCGCCCCGGCCTCACGCAGCATCCTCACGATCCTCAGGGACGTGGTTCCGCGGACTATCGAGTCGTCCACCAGAATTATCCTCTTGTCCTTCACGATGCTCCGCACAGGAGAAAGCTTCATCTTCACGCCCTTGTCCCTCATCTCCTGCGACGGCTGGATGAAAGTCCTGCCGATGTAGCGGTTCTTGATGAGTCCCATCTCGTTAGGAAGTCCGCTAGCCTCGGCGTAACCGGAGGCGGCGCTCAGGCTGGAGTCCGGAACCCCGACCACGATGTCCGCGTCCACGTGCGACTCCCGGTAGAGGATCTTTCCGCTCTCTTTCCTGAAAGAATGGACGTTACGGCCTTCGATGTCGCTGTCCGGGCGGGAGAAGTAAATATATTCCATGGCGCACATCGCATGACGCTGGTAGTCTGAATATTTCCGACTCCTGATGCCGTGGTGGTCGATCGTGACCACCTCGCCCGGCTCCACGTCGCGGACAAACTCCGCTCCCACGACGCTGAACGCGCAGGTCTCGCTGCTGAGGACATAGCCGTCGCCGATGCGCCCGATGGACAGAGGCCTGAGGCCGTACTTGTCCCTCATCGCATAGATCCTGTGGTTGGTCATCACCATAAACGCAAAAGCCCCTTCAATCATATTCAGGGCCTCCATGATAGGGATGATTCTCGGGCTGTTCCTTTCGACCGGCTCCTTCTTGATGAGGTGAGCCAGAATCTCGCTGTCGGATGTGGACTGGAAAAGGCTGCCGCGATCCTCCAGATATTTCCTCAACTGCGCGGAATTCACCACGTTACCATTGTGGACAAGGGCGAAATCACCACTGTTGTGCCTGAAGAGAAACGGCTGGACATTCTCGATGCCGCCACCGCCATGGGTGGAGTAGCGCACGTGGCCGACCGCCATATTTCCGTGGAGAGATCCGAGATTCTCGCTGTTGAAGACTTCGGTCACGAGCCCGAGTCCCTTGACCCGGTGAAGTTCTCCATTATCGTTGACCGAGACGATTCCGCAGCCCTCCTGGCCGCGATGCTGAAGCGAGTGGAGGCCGTAGTAGGTCACCTCGGCGGCGTGAGGCACGCCCCAGACACCGAACACCCCGCATTCTTCTTTAAGTTCCTTTGAAAACATATTCCTTTCGCGGACTAGGTAATCATTAAAAAGTAACTTGAACAATTTGTATATCTTTATGGTCTATATTTCTTTCTCATCAGTCATGTGCCACCGGCACACTACTTCTTCCAAAAGAAATCTATCCTAATAAATCTGACACAAAATTTAGTTCAACTTATTTTTTAACGCTTACTAAAGCACAAATATAACGAATTATTCGCCTTGGGACAAAAGAAAAATCCGTGAGGTGAAGCATTCTTACTTTCCCTCACGGATTAAACCGTTCTTTATGAATATTTCTGACCAGATCAATAAGTCACCTGTTCCGACGCGTCGCTTTCGGAGTTAAGCTCACTTATGGCGGTCACCAGATAGGTTCCTTTCGACGGAAGGCTGAACTTCTTGTTCTTTGTCGTCCCGACCAATGTCGCCTTCTTCTTGGTTCCGTCCAACTTGTAAACGGCGAACATCGGGCCCGCGCCGGTCCAAGTCAAGGCGGAGCCATCGACTTTCACCCCTGTCGGAGCGTCCGGTTTCTTCTCGTCAGCGGCAAGAAGGTACGGAATCAGAGTCTTTGTCCCGAACGCTCCCTTGACAGCGTCCGTTATCCCGATCTTATTTTCCGTCAAGCTTTTGGCACTGTACAAGAGAGCACCCTCAACACGTTTGATCTGGGCGGCGTAGTTGTACTGGCTGTAGAACGAGGACGTGGTCTTGAAATCCGGATTGGAAGCGTCCGAAGCGAAGTTGTAGATCCCGTAGCCTGCCATCAGATGGCTCTTGAACGCATTGTCAACGAACCACTTGATCCTTGTCTGGAATGTTACGACACTATAGTACAACTGAGGGATAATCACATCAATCAATCCGTTGCGGGTCCAAGTGGCGACATCGGCGAACAAAGCGTTGTAGTTGTTGTCATAGTTGCCTTGAGGGCTGACGGAGAAAATCACTTCCGGACGGGTCTGGACAATCACATTATGGATCTTTTCGATCGCCTTGGTGACATTGGCGCGCCTGAAATCCTCGATCTTTGAATATCCGGAACCATATTTGGCATATTCAGCAGCATCATTCAGAGACTCTCCTTTTTCCAATGACGGATAGAAATAATCATCCATGTGAAGGCCGTCCACATCGTATTTTGTGATGATTTCCTTGACAATGGCGGCGATCCTGTCCTGAACCTCCGGCAGAGCCGGATTATAGACACGGATCTTGTTGTAGTCCTTGACCATCGAGGCTGGAATCTTAGGATCCAATGCTGGAAACTCAGCCGAGGCGGAACCTCTCGTCTCGACACGGTAAGGATTGATCCAGGCATGGAACTGCATCCCGCGGGCATGGGTCTCGTCTATCAGGAACTTGAGGACATCGTAGCCAGGATTCTTGCCGACCGTGCCTGTTATGGTCTTGCTCCAAGGTTCGTACTGAGACTCGTAATAGGCATCGGCCTTGGACCGGATCTGAAAGAACACAGCGTTGATGCCGCACTCCTGGAACAAGTCAAGGTAGTCCGTGTACTTCTTCTTCTGTGAGGCCTCGTCGTGCGCGCCCATAGGCCAGTCCAGTTCCCAGACAGTGGCCACCCAGACACCTCTGAGTTCCTTCCTCGGAAATTCGACCTTGACCGGATCAGTCGTGCCACCGCCTCCGGTGCCTCCTCCGCCAGTGGAGCCGCCAGGCTTAAAAGGTTGTTCTTCCTTTCCGCAGGCGAAGAAGGCCACACTCAGAAGCGTGTACAAAAATATTCTTGCTAATCTTTTCATTTCCGCACCGATCAGTCGTCAAGAGCCACCTTTATCGGGAACTCGCAGATCGCGAACCCAGAGTCGCATCGGGCGGCGAACAAGTAAAGCTTGCTGTCCTTTCCTTCCGCGTCCTTCTCGATGTAATAATTAAGATTAGTTCCCGGAGAGATGCTCTTGCCGCCGCCAAGGATGAATGAATATACCGGCTTGCGGTCACCTTCCTCAAATTTGGCAAGGCAGTCAGTCAAGGTGTCCCCTCCCTTCGTGATGTCATAGACGTTCATCGTCGGAGTCACGTCCTCGGTTCTGCCGGCAGTCATTGTGACCAGATAGCGTTCGTCATTGAAACTGATTATCTGGCAAGCGGTTGACTGAGCGGCCACGCTGGTGGATTTAAGAGCGTACTGGACAGACATCGACTCGTCCACAATCTTTGGAGCCATATAGATTCCGCCGAAAATGTAGCTGTCGGTTCCCCAAATCCTGTTGACAGTAATGTAGGAGTTAGCCTTGGAGTCTGAGCCAAGAACCGTGGCGCTGGCAGGATCGATCTCCTTCCAGTTCCTGATGGTGAACCTCAGGACATCCGTGGAGCCGTTGTTGCCGAAGAATACATAACCGTTACCGTTCTCGTCAAGATTGAACGAGGCGTTGTCACCGTGCCTTGAGTTGGCGCCGTCGATTGTGTCAAGCGTCACATTCAGAATCACTTCCGGAGCGGAAGCCGGAGTCTCGTAGTAATAGATCTTCAAAGGGGACCACTTGCCGCCACCGGAAAGGTTGCTCACATAAGTGTGGCCCTTGATCACGGCCCCGCTATGAATCGGGAAAGTTCCTCCGGTCACACCTTCGTTGTTCAGCATAATCGGTTCGATCTTGCCTTCCTTCAGGTCGGAGACCTTCAGCAGATGAGGATTCGTGCCACCCTTTCTGGAGACCACGAGTACATATTCACCGTCAAATCCGGCCCAGCGGGTAGTTCCTGAGTTGAAGTGCTCGTAGGTGTTGTTGGTGGCGGCGCAGAAGCCGTAGGTCTTCACCTTCTCCCAATCAGCGCCAAACACAGGAACCTTCTTCCTGACACGGATAAAGTAGTCCTTGTAGCGGTTGTGGTTCTTGATTCTGAGAATCAGCGTCTTTTCCGTTGTCTCTTCATCCATGGAGAAGTCAAAGACATCATTTTCAAGTACGGCTCCGTCGGAAAGAGTGGCCTCAACCTTCAGGTTCGAGAAATCCGTCTCCGGAACAATCCTCTTGAAGTCGATCATCTTGTTCTCTTCATCTATACGTCCCTCCAGCACAGTCGTGCCGTCAGCCCCGGCGTTGACAATCTTAATCGCGGAGATCTCGGTGTCATACGGCTGCTCAACCTGGCTCGGCAGTTCTTTCTCACAAGAGACAAAGCCTAAGACCAGCAATGCGAGGGAGAGTCTTATTATCTTTTTCATATTATCTGTCATTCTGATTATCAGTCATTAATTCGATGATTCAGGCCAACCCTCCGTCTGGGTGAGCTTGTAGCCCTTGTTGGCATAGTCGGTGATGGTGTTGGAACCGACCGGAGTGAGATAAGGGTTGATGTTCGGAACATTGAGGAAAGGAAGCCTTCCCTTGTTCTCGGCCGGATAAAAGAATCCAACCATCTTGGCTCCGTTCTTACCATCGAAGGTGATGAGGTCACCTGACGCTGTCATCACCCGGATCTTGCCTTTGTTGTCGGCAACGAGGTCATCCGGACATTCGGCAGGGAAATTCACCCATGTGCCTGAAAGCAGGTCAGCATTGGCGTCCGTGTCCATATATTCAAGTTTCTTCCACCTTCTGAGGTCGATGATCCTTGAGTGTTCGAAAGCGAACTCCATCCTGCGCTCACGCCTGATCTCCCAAAGGAGAGCCGGGACATCGGAATCCCTTGACGGATCGTCAGGAAGAGCGGCCAGTTCCATCGGCGCGGTCTTCTGAACTCCTCTTTCGACAGCTTCCTGAGCGAGAGGACGGTTGCGGATCTTGTTGACGGACAGATCGATGTCAGCCTGTGTCACAGAACCGGCGCCGAGAGTGGAAAGCTCAGCCTTGGCCTCGATCCAGTTCAGAAGCACCTCGGCGTACCTGAGGACAGGATAGCCGTTGAGGTTGTTCACGGAAGTGTACTCCACATCCGGCGCGCCCCCCTTGACCTCAAGATACTTCAAGGCCGAACGAGGGATGAACTTGACCGGATACAGGTAGCAACTCTTGGACTTGACCGTCGGCTTATGGTAGAATGAAGCCTCAAAGCGGGAGTCTCTGGTCTTGATAAGGTTGGCCAGGGAGAAATCCTTGGAGTTCTCCACAGACGAAGTCTGCCAGTCCTTACCGTCGACACAGACGAAAGACTTGATGAGAGAGAGGTTCGGGCCGACAGATCTGGACTCACTCACATTGCTGTAGGAGGCGACGCAATGGGTCACACCCTGCGCGGCGTCATATTTCCTGTAAAGGATAACGTCCTTGCTGGATGATAGATCCTTGGAGCCGAACAGCGAACGGAAATCAAGCGTGATGTCGAAGCGTCCGCTGTTCATCACGATGTCACCGGCGGCGACAGCCAGATTGAAGAACTTGGTGGCCTGAGAAGGATTGTTGTAATAATACTTCTGCCAGCTTCCTTCGTAAAGGGCCCAGCGTGACACAAGGGCGGCGGCGACATAACGGTTGATGTTCTGCGCGCCGTCATTGAGTCGGATGTTCGCAAGAGCATATTCAAAGTCGTCATAGACATTGTCCATAACCTCGTTTCTCGGAGTCCTGTCCTTATAGAGGTCATCCAAGTCGGAGGTCTTCACAACATGGTCATAGTAAGGGACATCCCCATAGGTGTTGACAAGACGGGCGAACTCCAGACCCCTGTAAAGCCGGGCGATTCCCATCCAGTGGGAATATTCCTCCGCCGAAAGGATGTCCTTCATCCTGCTGTCGATCCTGTCAACCATGATGTTGGCCCGGCGGATCCACTTGTAGTTGTCGCCCCAGCCTGTCGATGTAGGCACGGCACGGGTAAACTGAGCCTGGGTGGAATTGTTCACAACGTCATCGTTGAACGTGTAGTCAAGCAACGGAGCCGAGGAGTGTGACCAGCCAGTTCCATAACCCTCGAAATAGTGAAGATAAAAACTGTTGGAATAGAGACGCACTTTTTCGGCGCTGACCCAATATGACTCGTCCTCCGCAACGGTCGGGGACGGACGGTCAAGAACCTCGTCACAGGCGCTGAAAAGCAGCGCAAGTCCTGCGATTACTGAAAATATCTTGAGTTTCATAATCTTTGCCATAATTTAGAAGGTTAACTGAAGACCAACCGAGGCCGACTTGAAGGTAGGGGTACCCACACCGGTTCTCTCCAGGTTGTAGCTTGTGGTGTTGAACATAGAGTAACCGGTGATGGTCTCCGGATCGATAGGCAGTCCCCTGAGGTGGTCGAAGGTGAAGAAGTTCTCAAGCGAGACGTAAGCTCTCACCTGACTGAGGCAAACCTTCCTCAGAAGCTTCTGCGGAAGCGAGTATCCAAGAGTGATGTTCTTGATTCTGAGGTAGGCCATATTCAGCAGATACTTGCTCTGCACCTGCATCGTGAAGCCGGTGTTGCCTCCGCCGAGGTCCCAGGCGCGAGGATAGAAGGCGTCGGTGCGGTCCTCTCTCCAGTAATCGGTAGTAAAGGTCTTAGGGAGAGCGCCTTCCTTTGCGCTGTAGCCAGGAATGGCAAGCTGTCCGCCTCCCCAGATCTTGCGCTGGCCGATACCCTGGAAGAAGATGGAGAAGTCGAATCCCTTCCAATCTGTGCCGAGTCTGAAACTATACTCGTAGCGAGGGGTTGTGTTGCCGATCACCACGCGGTCTCCAGGATCTCCGTTCGTGCCGGATCCGGAAGAGATGTAGCCATCTCCGTCAATGTCCACGAACTTCACATCGCCAGGGCTGCACACAAGCTTGTCACCGTTCTCGAACTGAACCTGATAGACAGGGTATTTCGCGGTCTGCTTGTTGGTGGAGTGGATCGTGCCCCGGTAGATCACGTTGACCCTTTCGATCCTGCCGTCAGCACCATAGACGAAATCGTCCTTCTGGAAGAGACGATCCGTGACATAACCGTAGATGTCACCATAGCGGCGGCCTGTCGAGTAGGCATTGCTGAGAAGGCGGTCCTCCCAAGGGGTAGCCCAGTCTGCACCCTTCGTGATCTTCGTGGTCGCGTCAGCCAAGGAGGCGGTGAAGTTGATTCCAAGGCCATTGGAGAACCTGTGGCTGAAATCGAACGCGATTTCCCAACCGTTGGTGCGGAGGTTGCCGTAGTTGCCCTTAGGCGCGGAGTCTCCGAGTGTCGAAGGAAGGGTCTCGCCAGGGATGATCATATTCTTGGTGTCCCTGCGGTACCAGTCGAACGTGAGACCTATGCGGTTGTCCCAGAAGCGGAGGTCCGTTCCGAAGTCAAGGGTCTCGATCATCTGCCAGGTTATGTCGCTGTCCACAAGCGAAGGAGTGTCGTATTTGGTGACTTTCTGTCCGTTGCCGCCGATCCAAGAGGACTGTCCGCCCGCAAGGATTGATTTGTAAAGGTTGCTGGAGACAGACTGGTCGCCGACGCTACCCCAGGAAGCCCTGATCTTACCGAAGCTCAGAACCGGCTTCACCGGCTCAAGGAAACTCTCGTTTGTGAATATCCAGCCGGCGGAGAATGACGGGAACCATTTCCACTGAAGGTCTGTCGGGAACTTGTGCGAGCCGTCACGGCGAAGGTTCGCCTCCACGAAATACCTGTTGCCGAACGAGTAGTTCACACGTCCGAAGAAGCCAAGCCTGCCAGACCAGTCCCTGGATCCGTCGGCGAACTGGTCACCGGTGGCGGTGGCGAACTGAGGATTGTCCGGGACGGTGAGACCGTTCTTTCTTACCGTGTAGGAACTCCACTTGCCGGCCACCAGATTCATACCGAGCATGAACTTGAAGTCGTGACGGTTGTCCTCACCAAGGGCGAGGTGGTAGGTCGTGTAGGCATTGATGGTGTTGTTGTCATCGTTGCGCGAGTAATTCCTGACATAGTCGGACTTCTCGCTGATGTTGGAATTGAGGTACCTGTTGACAGGGAAGGTGTAGGCCGGCATTCCTCCGGACTCGACAACCTGACCCTCTTCGTTGACATAGACCTGACTGCCGTTCTCCACCCAGGCTGTCGGGGAGTACCAGTGCTGTCCGGCCTCGAAATAGACCACGGAATTGTTCCTGTCTGTCATCTGCCTGTCATAGGTGTAGTCAAACTGGAAGTTCCAGTTCTCGGTGAAATTGATGGTCATACCGAGATTCATGTTGAAGTACTTGTTCCTCAGGCTGTCTGTGTTGCCCGCCATCATCTCGTACGCCGGTTCCTGCAGATAGTGATCCCTCTCCATAACTCCGATCGGGAAGAGAGGACTCCAGCGGTAGAGATAAAGCCAAGGGTCAGCCGAGGTCGTACCCACTCCCGGATACCGCTTGTAACGGTCCGAATAGATGGCGCTGGCGCGAAGAGTGAGATACTTGTTGACCTCGCTGGTGAATCCGAAGGAAGCGTTGTACCTCTTGAAATCATCCACCTTGGCCGGCTTTGTCATGCCGCTCTGGTCAAGATAGCCAAGACCGATGTTGAAAGACGTATTGTCCTTCGAGCCGGTCACGGAGAGGTTGTGGGTCATGGAAGGAGCCCACTCGCGTACCATCGCCTTGACGCCGTCATAGAGACGGTAGCCGTACTTGTTGGCTCCATCGTAGTACCAGTCGCGACCGTAAAGGATAGGATCGTTCCAGGCAACCGTGTCGCCATATTTCTCCTGCCACTGGCGGGCCTTCTCAAGGCTGTTCCCGTCGATTCTCCAGAAACCTCCGGCCGGCATCGGAGACTCTCTGTTCACCTGCGCGTCGTAGGTATATTCAAGAGCCTCGATCCCGCCGATGCTTATTTCCTTGGCTGGATTCTGCCAAGAGAAGTTGTTTGAATATGACACCTGAAGCTTCGGGCCGCGGGTGCCGTTCTTGGTTGTGATGAGCACAACGCCGAACGCGGCTTTCGAGCCATAGATGGAGGCTGACGCGGCATCCTTCAGAACCGTGATCGATTGAATGTCATTAGGATTGACAAGCTGGATGCTCGGGATCTCCACGTTGTCCAAAAGTATCAGCGGAGAGCTTCCTCCATTGATGGAGCCGATCTGGCCACGGATCTTGATGAGAGGATCCGAACCGACCTCTCCGGTAGGAACCACGATGTTCATTCCCGGAACAGCGCCCTGAAGTCCACGACCGACATCGGCGATAGGACGGCTTTCCAATGTCTTACCGACATCCACAGAGGCGACAGCGCCGGTGATGTCCGCCCTTTTCTGGGCGCCGTAGCCGACCACCACAACCTCGGAGAGCATCTCGTTGTCTTCTTTCATCATGATTGTCATCCCGTTCCTGGCCGTGACAATGACATCCTGATAGCCAAGACAGGAAACCTTGAGAGACGCGCCATTCGGCACGTTGATTGAGAATCTACCATCAACATCAGCGACGGTCCCGTTGTTTGTTCCTTGCTGGAACAAGCTGGCGCCGATGACCGGCTGTCCGTTCTGGTCAACTATACGGCCTTTGATGTCGATGTTTTGTTGAGCGGTCACTTCTGCCTGAACGGCGGAAGGTGTTTCAGCGGTTGCCTTATGACATGGCACCGTCAAGAAGCAGGCCACGACAATGGCGGCGGCTCCGCTTGACAAGTTAAAATTTCTTGCAAATCTGTCCATAAACAGGTCGACTTGGTTATTGTTATTAATAGTTTGCAATATAAGCAAAAACCCTCATCTGACAAAAAATATTAAAAGAGAATGACTAAAAAACCTTAGCCATCCTCTCTTTAGTATAAGGTAAATCCCGTATTTCCGCACCCTACACACCCTTGGACCTGAAAACCGGGATTTTACGCACCCGAGTGCCGGCGGGACCTAACCGTAAATGTCCCTCAGCACAGCCAGCGAGCGCACATTGACGGAAGACTCTGTGTGATGCTCGATGTACTTGAGGATGCACTCGGCGATCTCGTTGCGGTCGGAGCCTCTTAGAGGGAGCAGCATCGCCTCGCCGAAAGAACTGGTCAGCAGGGACTTGATGTGGTCGAGATGCTTGCCGGAGAAAGGAGCCAGATCTATCGTGTCGGGATTGAAACCGAGGACGGCGCAGAGCTCCAGCAGGAACCAAAGGTGGAAATTGGCGAAGTCGCTCTGCAGGGCATCAAGCGTCAGTATGGATCTCTTCAGCCAATCCATCAGCCCCTCCTCGTTCGTCTGGTCCTTTATCACCCGGAACAGCACCTCACTCATAAAAAGTGTCATCGTGTTCTTATGAATATTCCCGCGCACGCCCACGAGAGGGTTGACGCTGACGAAGTTGCGGGCGAACCAAAGATCCGACTTCGGGTTCCGGGTGACCTCCGCCTCAAGAATATTCAAGGGCAGGAAAAGGGCCATCGCCGTCTTGGGACTCACCTTGACAAGGAAGCCCCGCCTTCCATATTCCCGACTGATCGTGTGCAGGACGATGGAATTCTCGCCGACCTTGGTGTGGCCGATGACTATGAGTTCAGCCTTTTCGCGCATCTGGCAACAACTTGCATCTTTTCCGGCAGCTTATTTTTGCCGCCCGTTAAGCCACTGCGCCATCGCCCGGAGCGCCTTGCCTCGGTGCGAGATTTCGTTCTTCTGCTCCTCCGTGATGTCGGCGGCGGTGAGTCCAGGATATTCATCAGGTATGAATATAGGGTCGTAGCCGAAGCCTCCCCTGCCGGACTTTTCCCGGGCGATCGTGCCTTCCATCGTGCCTTCGAACTGATGCGCCTCCCCGTCCAGAATGAGGGTAACGACGCTGCGGAAACGTGCCCTGCGGCTGACCTCCCGCCCGGTCGCCTCCAGTCCAGCGAGTTCGGCCAGCACCTTGTCCATGTTCAGATTGAAGTCCTTGGACGGTCCCGCATAACGTGCCGTATAGACTCCAGGCGCGCCGCCGAGGGCATCCACCTCCAGCCCCGTGTCATCCGCGAAGCAGTCGCAACCCTTTCTGTCGTAAATATACCGCGCCTTCTGGAGCGAGTTCTCCTGAAGCGTCTCCCCCGTCTCCGGAATGTCCTCCGTGATCCCGAAATCCGCCGGAGTAACCAGCTCGAACCCTTCCCCCAGAATCTCGGAAGCCTCCCTCAGCTTCCCCCGGTTGCCCGTCGCGAAAACTATTTTTGTCATATATCGAAAATCTATTTCTGACTGTAAACTTACATAAATATCTACAAAATACGATATTTTCTTATCGCAACGCCCAAAACAACCCCGAAAGGGATGATTTTCCTGTAATTTTATTATATTTGTACCCTAACGGGATTAATAATCGAGTTTATTATGAACATCGGAGAACATATTCGTGATAAGAGGAAAACTTTCGGGCTGACCCAGGTCGAGCTGGCAAAAAGATCCGGGGTAGGAATCAGGTTTGTCCGGGAACTGGAAAACGGCAAGAATACTGTACAATTGGACAAAGTCAATCAAGTGCTAAGACTCTTTGGAGAAGAACTTCAAGCACATAAAATCAATGAATGATGAAAAAGGCTGACATTTACATCGACGACACTTTCTGCGGGGTTCTGACAGAGGATTCCGAGGGCTATCACTTTTCTTATGACGGCGAGTATCTGAAATCCGTCAGTGCCAAGGCCATCAGCCCGACAATGCCGCTGACTGAGACCGAATATTCAAAAGAAATGATGTTCCCGGTCTTCGATGGGTTGATTCCTGAGGGATGGCTCCTTGACATAGTGCACAAATCCTGGAAAATAGATCCGAGAGACAGGATGTCACTACTGTTGGCTTGCTGTAAGGACTGCATCGGAAACATCAGCGTAAGAGAACATTATGGAGACAGGTAATAAATGCCTTTGCTGCGGAAAGGCTCTAAAAGAAGGAGAAAGGGGATATCATTCCTCGTGCGCCAGAAGGCTGTTTGGATGTGTTAAAGTACCTATATTACCATATTCAAGAGACAACATTTCTGAGCTGGCGTTGGAAGTCATAAAATCCAGCACTTCCGTGACTGGCGTCCAGGCTAAATTATCATTGGATATCAATAAAGGAGGACGCAACGAGGAAGATAGACTGACAATTGTGGGACTGTGGGGTGGATATATTCTCAAGCCACAAAGTCCTGTCTATAAATCGATGCCGGAGTTAGAGAATGTAACGATGAATATGGCGGAAGCCGTCGGGATCAGCACCGCCAGACACGGATTGATCAGGATGTCAGACGGTGAACTTGCGTATATCACCAAGAGGATGGACAGAGGGTCGAAAGGGGAGAAATACTCAATGCTGGATATGTGCCAACTTACAAACAGACTGACAGAACACAAATACAGAGGCTCCTATGCACAACTTTCAGATGTTGTAAAGAGATACTCATCCGCTCCGCTTCTGGATGTCCAACGCTTCTGGGAAATTGTGTTATTCTCGTGGATCTCAGGCAATTCAGATATGCACTGCAAGAATTTTTCACTGATTTCGACAAATGGCTCCGACTACTGTCTGTCACCGGCATACGATCTTCTCGCCGTACTGTTGACAGGAATCGAAGACAACGATGAATTAGCCTTGCCTTTGACTGGCAGCGGAGTTGAAGACAAAGGCGGCATCGCCGGATTTGGAAGAACAGAATTCGAAGAGGCGATGACAGCGGCAGGAATCGATGGCAAAGTCTGTGGATGGATTATCGACAAAATGATTTCAAACAAGCAACGTTGGTTTGAAGTTCTTGATGTGTCATTCCTTTCCGATATATTGAAAGAAAAATACAAATCACTTATAGAAGAAAGGCTGTCAAGACTAAAATAGACATATCTTTCGGAAAATGCTTAAATTTGCAGGGTTGGCACGGGTGTTGCGCTCGTGCTTTGGCTTCGCCACGAGGGCGGAGCGGAGATATTCAGGAATATATTCAAAGAATATGAAGATTAAATCATTGATAGCGGCTTCGCTGGCGGTAGTGGTCAGCACCGCGGCGTTCGGGCAGTCACAAAGTTTCAAGCTCGGGAAATGGACCGAAATCCAGAACTCTATACTCAAGGAGCTTAACCGCTCTTACGTGGATTCTCTTCCTGTGGACAGGATCGAAAGGGCCGGCATCAACGCGATGCTGGAGAGCCTGGATCCTTACACTGTTTACATTCCGGAGGAGGAGAACGAGGACCTTATGATGATGATCAACAAGTCCTACGGCGGCATCGGTGCGCTCATCTACAAGCCGGAGAAGGACGGGAACGTCATCATCAACGAGCCTTACAAAGGGTCACCGGCGGAGAAGCATGGATTGAGCTGCGGTGACGAGATTATGGAGATCGACGGGCAGAGCACCCACGGACTGACCAGCCAGGAATGTTCCGACAGGATGAAGGGCAAGCCTGGCACGACAGTCAAGTTCAAGGTGCTGAAGGTGCGCTCAAAGGAGGTTGTGGACATCATCGTCACACGCGAGAGGATCCATCTTCCTGACATTGAATATGCCGGGATGCTTAACGACACTACCGGGTACATCTACCAGAGCGGCTTCACGGAGAACGTCTCCGGAGAGTTGCGCAACGCCTTTCTGAAGCTCAAGGGCCAGGGTATGAAGAAGTTGGTTCTCGACCTTAGGGGCAACGGAGGAGGTCTGATGAGCGAGGCTGTGGGCATCGTGTCCCTCTTCGTGCCGAAAGGCTCTATGGTCGTGTCCTCGAAAGGCCAGGCCGCCGGAACCGAGATGCACTACAAGACAACATCCGAACCACTTGACACGGAGATCCCGATCATCGTGATGGTGGATTCCGGATCGGCATCGTCCTCCGAGATCGTTACCGGAGCCCTTCAAGACCTTGACAGAGCCACGGTTATGGGCACAAGGACCTTCGGCAAGGGGCTTGTCCAGAGCATCCGCCCGCTGCCTTACAACGGACAGTTGAAAGTCACCACGGCGAAATATTACACCCCGTCAGGCCGCTGCGTCCAGGCGATCGACTACTCGCACCGCAACGAGGACGGCAGTGTCGGGTATATACCTGACTCACTGACACACGAGTTCAAGACCGCCCACGGCAGGACGGTGCGTGACGGCGGCGGCATCACCCCGGACGTCACCATCGAGGGACACGACTACAGCCGCCTGACATATTCACTCGTATATTCAGGGATCATTCAGGAATATGCCCTTGATTATGTCCGTGAGCACGCCGATGCTGACGAGGATTTCCATCTTGCTGACAAGGACTGGGACGGGTTCGTGGCCTTCGCCAAGACAAAGGAGTTCGACTACCGCTCCAGCGCGAAGACCTACTTCGACCGGATGAAGAAGGAACTGGAGAAAGACGGTCTTTCAAAGAATATGTCAGCGGAGCTTGACGCCCTCCAGAAAGCCCTGGAGATGGACAAGGAGACCTTCCTGAAGCTGAAGAAAGACGAGATCGTTCCGTTCATCGAGGAGGAGATCGCTGTCCGCTACCACTTCCAGGAAGCCGGCATCAAAATCCGTCTCCGCTACGACGACCAGCTCAAGAAAGCCCTCGCCAGCCCGATGATCGAGATATAGCAAGCAGTGGAGGGCAACCCTCTATAAGATAATCGCTTAACTCATCTCCTCCAGTTGGTTCCAACTAAAGGGAGAGTGATAAAGGCCTATCAATCAGCGAGTGGCATCGCACCAATTGATTTACAAAGACTTCCGAAAAGTTGCCAGTCATTTTGAGAGGGTAGCGATTACGAATAAATTCATAATCAAAACATTACGGATCACACCACCGAATAACGATAATCACCGGATCAGGCGAAATGCCAGACCCGGTGATTTTTGCGTAAAGGATACCAGACCTATTCCTTGAAGCCGTTGATGTCGCAGAGGCTGTTTTTCGATTTGTATGTTTGAGGGTCTTTCGCCTCAAGCACATTCCTCTACTTCAAGTACATTTCTTCTAGCCCCCCTTGATGACGGCGATAGGCTCAAGAGTCGTCACGATCTTTGTCAGGTCGCTCTGGTTGGCCATCACCTCGTCGATATCCTTGTAGGCTGAGGCGGCCTCCTCAAGGTCCTTCGGGCCGCGGATGGCGTGCACGATGCCCTTGACGTTGAGCTTGGCGATCTCCTCCTCAAGGCTTAGGGTACGCACGGCCTCGGTGCGGGACATCGCCCTGCCGGCTCCGTGGCTGCAGGAGAGGAACGAATCGGGATTCCCGAGACCTTCCGTGATGTAGGACTTTGTGCCCTGGGAACCCGGGACGATGCCGATCTCACCGACTCCTGCCCTTGTCGCTCCCTTACGGTGAACGATGACATCCTCCCCGAAATGGTTCTCCCAGGCCGCATAGTTGTGCGCGATGTTTATCATAGGTTCAAACTCAGCCTCCGGAACCACATCCTTGATCACCTCGCAGATACGGTCCATCATCAGTTTCCTGTTGGCCAGCGCGAACTGCATGCAGTACCGCATCTCGTTCCAGTAGCGTCCGCACTCATCGGACTTCACCGGAAGGAACGCCAGACCATTGTCCGGATCCGTCTTGGAGAACCACATGGCGTTCAGCCTCTCCGCCAGACCGCTGTAGTGGTCGCAGACCAGCTTCCCAAGATTGCGGGAACCGGAATGGATCATTATCCAAAGCCAGCCATATTCATCCTTCTGAAGCTCGATGAAGTGGTTGCCGCCGCCAAGGGTGCCTATCTGCTTCAAGGCGGATTTGTACTGATTCTTGACGATAGTCATCGAGTCTATGTCAAAGCCTTGCGGCATCAAGGACTCGTCCTGCGCGGTCTTATGCCTGTCCATCCCCAGCGGAATCCTCTTGCGGACGCCACGCATAATGCCTTTCCTCAAGACCTCAGCCGTGATGTCCTCGACACGTACATTGGTCTTCACAGCACACATTCCGCAGCCGATGTCAACTCCCACGGCGTTCGGAACCACAACTCCCTTCGTGGCGAGCACTCCCCCGATCGGCATCCCTACCCCGGCGTGCACGTCCGGCATAAACGCCAGATGGTGGAACACGAACGGAAGCGCCGCAAGGTTGTAGATCTGCCTGTATGCTATCGGGTCAAGAACCTTAGCCCAAATCTTGACCGGAGTGTCATTGATCAAAAACTCGTTCATAGTCATTGAATATTAAAGAGTTTATCAAAAAAATTCATCAGCTATATGCCACCGGCCCAGTGGGGTCCGGTCATTTTCTGATAACTTCAGCAAAGTAAAAGGCCAATCGCGCAATGTTTTTGCGTAGTGAGAAAAATTTACGAAATTTGCCGGAATTGTTACTGAATATGCCTGCGAACAAGAACGCCCTGCTGCGCTACAAGACCATCGACAAATGCCTGAGGAACCGCGCGAGACGATGGACCCTCGAAGACCTCGTCGAAGCCTGCTCCGATGCGCTTTATGAATATTCCGGCAAGGATGAATATCTTTCCGTCCGTACCATCCAGCTCGACATCCAGAGGATGCGCTCGGACGAGCTTGGCTACAACGCTCCGATTGTGGTCCGGGACAGGAAATACTACACCTACGAGGATCCGGAATATTCAATCTCGAATGTGCCGCTGACGGATTCGGACCTGGGGCAGATGAGGGAGGCCGTGGCAGTCCTGAAGCAGCTGTCCGGTTTCGGTGGGTTCTCGGGCGTGGATGACATCGTCGGGCGGCTTGAGGACTATGTGAACGCCGTGAGGGAGGAGCGGAGACCGGCCATATTCCTGGAATCCAACGAGCGGCTGAAAGGCCTGGATCTCATCTCTCCGCTCTATGAGGCGATCGTCGCCCGCCGGCCAGTCCTCCTGACTTATCATTCCTTCAAGTCCCCGAGGGCCAAATCGTTCATATTCAGTCCTTACATTTTGAAGGAATACCGCAACCGCTGGTTCGTCTTCGGCAGAGGCGAGCGGGACAACTACGTCGTCAACCTTGCGCTTGACAGAATCGAGGCCATAGAGGCCGCTCCCGCGGAGGCGAGATTCATCCCGGACGAGAAATTCGTTCCAGAGGAATATTTCAGGAATATGATCGGTGTGACGAAGATTCCGGGGAAGGGCGACCGGGAGACGCTTGTCCGGTTCAAGGCCACGCCGAAATTCGCTCCGTACATCGAGACCAAGCCGCTGCATTCCAGCCAGATGGTCGTGGAGCGGGACGAGGACGGTTCGGTGACGTTCCAGCTTGATGTCTGCTTGAATTTCGAGTTGGAGAAGTCGCTGCTGGAGTTCGCCGACGGGGTGAAGGTTCTGCGGCCGAAGTCTCTTGTGCGGTCGATCGCGGCGAGGCTGCGTCTCGCGGCTGGGCAATATGAATGAATTGCAATTATATAATGATGTTATTATCTTTGCCTTCCACAAATTGAATGACCTAATGACTGACAAGCGAACACAGAACATCAAACAATTCCTTTCGGAACTGTCCGGAAAGGCTTTGGCGTATCTTTTCCCGGGAGTGGACAAATCAACAATTGATGAACAATCCCATGCACACCTGACAGAAGCGGACGTCGCGTATTCTAAAATAGAGTCTCCATTCCCGATGTGCCCACAGCCAAAGGTTCCGGCAGAGGAATCCATCGACTTTGCACAATGGCAGGTTTATTCCGATGCTGTAGATTTGCCAGAGATCGGATGCGGCTCACTACGTCCTTCTGTCGAGGAACGCGAAAATCCATGGATTAAACCTGACTTCACTCGGAAGGCTGCCAACCCAAAGTGCGGCCGGAAGAAAAGAAATATCAATTTCATCCGGGAAAAGCGATACGAAAGAGTTAACGATGATTTATATGACGAAGACCTAAGGCAGTATAGTCAGATTGAGGAACCTGCCGTTCAGGATCTTGAGCCGGACGAGCAGACCAAGGCTATCCTTGCTGAGATAGAGAGGCTGCAGAGAAAATACGGAATCACGATCGAGGAGCTGGAGGCCGTGATTGCCTTCAGGGTGAAGCTAAGCCGCCTGCGCATAACCGAAAAGAAAGCGATTGTGCTGGAGGATTTCGACCACAAGGAGGTGAAGATGGACACGCTGACCAAGGCTGTTTTCCTGCTTTATCTCAAGCACCCGGAGGGGATACGCTACAAGGAACTCTCTGACTATCAGCAGGAACTTGAGGAAATATATTCATCAATCACAGGTCGGGATGATCTTGACAGCATCCGGAAGAGCGTGTCGGATCTTTGCGACCCGCTGAACAACTCCATCAACGAGAAGGTGTCCAAGGTCAAGAAAGCGTTCAAGGATGTGGTGAATGAACATACCGCAAGATTCTACTACATAGACGGGAAAAAAGGAACGGCCAAGAGGATCGTCCTTGACCGTAGCCTTGTACTTTGGGGGTGATGGTTAGTCTGATGAGCGAAGGGTCACTTCGACAGGCTCTGTGACTCTACTTTCCTTCCTCGCCGGCATCCTCATCAGACGAGCCTGAAAAGAAGTCCGCGACATCGGCAAGAATGGATTTACCGAGATGCATCCTTTTTGCGAATTTAGCCTGAGACTCATTGAATACCATCGACATACACACCATTCCCTCCGGCGTGGCGTCATAGTTCATCGCGTTCTGGATGTTCAGATCCCTCGCCACCTCGACGGCATCCTGGTTAGCGCCGATGTAGGCGAACGTCCAGCCCTTCTTCCTCTGCATCGCGACAAGATTCTTGACGGCCCTTCCTGAATATTCTTGGGAGGAGTTCTCCATCCCGTCCGTGATGATGGTCACCAGAACTCCATCGCCAACCTCAGCCTTGCGGTCAAGTTCCGAGATGGCCTTCCCCATCGCATCGTAGAGCGGAGTGCAGCCGCCAGGCCGGTAATCCTTCTTCGTCAGATCGGCCACTTCCCCCACCGGCACACAGTCCCTGCGGGTCTTCACGCCACTCATACCTTCCCCCTCGAACGTCACGATGGACACGAAGTGCCTCTGCTCCGGGTACTTCTCTTGGTTCTGCCTGATGCCGTTGATCACCTCGTTGATCCCGCTGAGCGCCTGATTGTAGATCGAGCTCATCGAACCGCTCTCATCCAGAACGATGAGGTTGTAGATCTTCATTGTCTTGTTCTCTTCCATAACTGTATATATTAAATTAGGTGAATTGTGTCCTACCTTGTTTCTGACGCAAAGATAGCGACGCTTCCTCGCATCACCGTAACGTCTGCAAGGCTTGCAGAATCCGGGCGTATTTGGCAATAATTTACTAATCAGAGCTTTAGCTATTCATCTTCAGTCGGCTTGCACTAAAGACAAAAGGCTAAAAGACCGAATATCAACGCGACGCGCTTCACTGCCATATTTTTGCATCAACGAAGAATATCTTTGCACCGTGAAAAGATGTTCAAGGAATATGGAAACAGGTGGAATAAAGGGAAATGACTCGCGGAAGACTCTGCTGGAATGCCTGAGCTCGATTGTGGTGAAGACCGCGACCGGAGCCGAGGACGAAAAGAAGTTCAATCCGAGCGTCTATGAGGATGCGAAGGAAGACATCTCGGAGGCAGGAGCGGTACTCGGGACAACGGAGAGAGAGACGGTCGTCTTCGCCAATATCCTGGAGCAAAGTTGCGGTCGTCATATCGGGATGGACGATGTGGCCAAAGAGATGGGAATCACTTACATCAAGTCCATGACCTACGAGGCCGAACTAAGCTCTCTGGAAAGGAAGAAGCTGATAAGAAGAAACGAAGACGAGGAGATACTGGTCCCCACCTTCGTCAAGTCGGCACTCGCGCAGAACAAACCCTACGAGAAAGAGGACTATTCCGGACTGGACACAGCCGGGGTTCTTGAGCGTTTCAGGAGAATGTTCAAGATGCGGCAGAAGGATGAGATCAGCGAGAACGACCTCATGAGCGAGTTGGACACACTGATGACAGCCGAAACGCAAAGTCAGTTTGTCCTCGAATGCCGTGACTTGGGATTCCGTGGAGAAAGCGGGGAAATGAAATACTACGACAGGCTCCTGTTCTACTCACTGGTCTATTTCTTCATCTTCGACAATGATGACAATGTGGGATGGAGCGACTTCGATGGCATTTTTGAATACGCATACTGGAACCAACGCAGGATGAAAAACATGTTCAAGGAAAGGAAACTGAAAGTCGTCACTGAAGGAGTGATCGAGCCGGTCAACGAAGACGGAATCAGAAGTCCGGAATATTTCCACATCAGCAACAAGGTCAAGGATGTCATATTCGCCGAGCTCGGAGGAAGCGGGGCCGACAAGGAATCGAACGGGATGAACACAATCAGACACAACGAGATAGTGGCAAAGGATCTGTTCTACAACAAGGAGAACGGCGCTCAGGTCTCAAGGCTCAGGAGCCTGCTTGAACAGGAGAGTTACAGCAAAACCTGCGAGAGGCTTAAAGACAGGGGACTTAGAAGCGGTTTCACATGTTTGTTCTACGGAAGTCCGGGAACAGGGAAAACCGAGACCGTCTATCAGTTGGCAAGGCAGACTGGCCGGGACATCATCCTCGTGAACGTTCCTGACATAAAAAGCTGCTGGGTCGGCGAGTCGGAGAAGAACATCAAAGGCCTGTTCGACCAGTACCGTAAGAAGGTAGCGAAGTCCACCGTGGCTCCTATTCTGCTTTTCAACGAGGCGGACGCCATCTTCGGAATCCGCCAGGAGGGCGCGACACGGGCGGTTGACAAGATGGAGAACAGCATCCAGAACATCATCCTTCAGGAAATGGAGAAACTGGACGGAATCCTGATCGCGACCACCAACCTCACAACCAATCTGGACAATGCTTTCGAGAGGAGATTCCTTTACAAGATCCGGTTCGACAGGCCGGACGAGAAGGTCAAGGAACAAATCTGGGCTTCGATGCTGCCAACCCTCAGCGAAGAGGATGCGCGGGAACTGGCTCACGGTTTCGACTTTAGTGGAGGCCAGATCGAGAACATAGTGCGCAAGAAGGAGATCAAGTTCATCATAGACGGGGTCGATGCCGGCATGGAAGAGATCCGGGGATATTGCCGCGAGGAGATGATCGAGGATGCCGGCTCAGGAAGGAAGAAGATCGGATTCCGATAGCGCGCCAAGAATCTCTTAAACAAAAAACTCCAAGGATCCGGAATCGAAGCACATCGACTTTCGCTGCCATATTCTTTCAGCCAAATATATTATATTTGCATCTGGCAAACCTTGGAATAACGACTCGCGTGAACTTTGACAAAAGCGACATGGTTGTCATGACAGACTTCAAAATATTCATGGATAATGGCAAAGAATTTTTTCAAGAGATACATCTGGCTGGTTGATCTGATCAACCGCAGGAAGTATGTGTCTTTCAAGGAGATCAGCGAGGCATGGATGCGCAGTCCGCTGAACGAGACAGGAGACCCTCTGTCGGAGAGAACCTTCTTCAACCACAAGGACGCCATCGCCGGGATGTTCGGGATAGAGATTCTAAACGACAGGAGTCTCGGATTCTACATCGGGCGTTCGGATGTCGGAAGCGACGAGACAAGCGACTGGATGCTGCACACACTGTGTCTGAACAATGTGCTGCACGAGAACGCGGACATGAAGGATCGGATACTCATGGAGAAGGTCCCGTCAAGCGAGAGATTCCTTACGGACATCATCAGCGCGATGCGTGACTTCAGGGTGATACGTCTCTGCTACCAGAGTTTCCGGCATCCGGAGCCGTTCTGCTTCAACGTACGTCCATATTGCGTCAAGTATTTCAAGCAGAGGTGGTACCTGCTCGGCGACAGCGACTTGGGGCTGCGGATATATTCATTGGACCGCTTCGTGGACATGGAAGAGCTGGAGGAACATTTTGAGATTCCGAAGGGTTTCGACGCGGAGGAATATTTCGGGAACTACTTCGGTGTCATCATCGGGGAGGAGCCGGAGGACGTGAAGATACGTGTCGTGCCGGACCAGGTAAAGTATTTCCGGACGCTGCCTATGCATGGGTCTCAGAGGGAGACGGCGCAGGAGGACGGAAGTTCGGTTTTCAGCTACCACATCGCCCCGACCTTAGACTTCGTGCAGGAGATCCTCTCGCATGGAGCGGATGTGGAGGTGCTCGAACCGGCCGAGTTACGCGAAAGTGTCGCTGACATCATCGCAGGAATGGCATCGCGTTATGGGCTTCCCGTTTCCCGATGAATCAGCCTGAATAAAAGTTACAAGGACCTCGCTCTATGGGATTTCCATTGCGGATAGCGATGGGCTTCCATAGATTGACGAAGATGATGAGAAAATAATCGCTATGACAGATTTCGCCGCTATTGATTTCGAGACGGCCAACGAGTGCCCGAGCAGTGTCTGCTCGGTGGGGGTCGTGGTGGTGCGAGAAGGTGAGATCGTGGACAGTTTCTACAGCTTGATCCACCCCGAGCCTGAATATTACAAATGGTTCTGCCGGCAGGTTCACGGCCTCGGGCCGGACGACACTGACGACGCGCCGGTGTTCCCTTTCGTCTGGGAAAAGATCGAACCCTTAATCGAGGGACTGCCTCTTGTGGCTCACAACAGCCGTTTTGACGAGGGCTGTCTTAAGAGTGTCTTCAAGGTCTATCAGATGGATTATCCTGACTATGAATTTTTCGATACCCTTGCGGCCTCACGGCGACATTTCGGTTGCGCCCTGCCCAACCACCAGCTCCAGACCGTCGCCGCTGCCTGCGGGTACGACCTCACGAATCACCATCACGCTCTGGCCGATGCCGAGGCATGCGCCGCCATCGCGATGAAAATCCTGTAGCGACCTCTGGTTGACACCAAGGCTGCCTCTTGTCACATCATGCGAGGAACAGGCATGTTCACCCTGCAGACAGCCCCATTAGTCTCCACAGCCAGACTTGTTGAAGGATTGTAAAGCACAACTATATGAATATCAATCATCAAGCCTTTTGCCTTTAGGATGATTCAGCTAAAGGGGATGCGCTAACATATTCATTGATAAGCATTTGTCCGCCACTCGCTCTGTATCAGCCGGTGGGTGGTAATATATTGACTTACAATAATCTGATGTGGTCTCTTTAGTGCAAACCGACCTAAGGGAAAGCGTTAGGATATTCATAGATAGCGAATTTCGCTCCACTGCCGTGTTTTAGCAGCAAAAGGTTGTTACTTTGCATCAACAAAACAAAACGAGTATGGAAAAGATCAATTTATGCGAGGGCGTAGTCGCCCAGATGATGGACACAGAGGCGTGGGGCAATGTTTCAGGGGACTTCCCTTTCAGCGAGGCTCAACTGGAGAAATATGCCGACAAGCTTGACTGGAAAGAGGTCTCCGGCAACACCAACATTTTCTGGAGCGTCCAGATGTTGGAGAAGTTCAAGAGAAGAATCGACTGGACGGCCCTGTCCCGCTGCCTGCAGGAGGAGAACGTTTCGGCTGAGCTGCTGGAAAAGTTCAAGGACAACTGGAACTGGGAGGAGCTCTCTGACAACAACTGCCTCACTCCTGAGCTCATCGACCAGTTCGCTGACTACATCAACTGGAAGGCTCTGATCAACAACTGGAGTTGCTGCGAGAAACTGGCGACCGAAGAGTTCATCCGGAAATATTCCGACAGGATCCCAGCCTGCGACTTCAAGGACTCGAGGCTCTGGAGAGAAATGGTCGAGAAGAAGGAGAAAGAGATCAAGAAACAAATCTGCCTGTGCTAAAACTTATTCATCGTGGAGGACAACAATCTGTCACTCAACGAATAGACTGCACCTCCTCCCATTCTCTAACGGTGGGAGGATGTGCATTTATTATACTATCAAACAGTCTGTTAGCCTCCACGGCACGGCTTTGATGTATGTCTTTGTCTTTGACCTGCACCTTTCCCTTCCCGAGAGCCATCCTGATCGATTCTATTTTTCCGGCAATCTCTTCATCCGGCACAACGTTACCTTCGGCTGCATATTCATCCAGCAAAGGGCTCAACTTAGCGGCATACGAAGAATAAAGCACGATCTCACCACGCTGTCATATTCAGATTGCTGCAGGGGACTGTATTTGAATATTAATTCATACAGGGCGCTGACTTATAGTCTCCGTCGCCCGCCTGCTGACGGAAGTTCCACTCCGTAATTAAATATGCTTCAAAAGATGACGAGCCTTTCTGCAATTTTCCGGCAGTAAAATGAAGCGACTTTACGAAGTGAACATAACCGACACCATTCACATTTGTAAAAGCGATTTTATTCGAGAAATTCGCTTTTATAAAAGTGATTTTGCATATTTGCGAAAACATGATACAATTATGCAAAGTTCTGACATACAACCGTTGGTGAACTATTATCACTGGAAAATAAAACAAGTGAATCTGAATTTTAAAAGATACCTTTTCAACCGAATCAACTGGGATGCCAGAATTATCGGGATAAAAGGAGCCAGAGGAGTTGGAAAAACCACGCTTCTTCTCCAACGGATATTGGAAAAATATAAGGACATCGACGATACGTTTTACATCACTCTGGATCATCTTTGGTTCAGGAACCATTCTCTTGAAGAACTGGTTGAATACCTTTACACCCACGGCATCACGGAAATCTACATTGACGAAGTTCACAAGTATAAGGACTGGAGTCAGTCTCTGAAAACCTTCTACGACGAGTTCGCAGATCTGAGAATTGTGTACACCGGTTCATCTATGCTTGATATAGAAAAATCAAGCACAGACCTCGCAAGAAGGCAGACACCATACCGCCTTGACGGATTGTCTTTCCGGGAATATCTCAAATACACAGGTGCCCTTGAATATGAACCGCTGCAACTCTCGGACATCCTTCAGAACCACGTTGCTACAGCTATGGACATCTGCGGGAAGACGAAGATTCTCAAGATGTTTGACAAATACCTGAAAACAGGGTATTATCCATACTTCACCGAAGCGAAGAATGATTTTCTGATAAGATTGGCAGAGACGGCCAAACTGGTGATTGAAAACGACTTGCCGGCAGTCCTTGATGTAAATTACGCGACTATTGAGAAGACACAGAAACTTCTCATGATCATTGCTGAGCATGTACCGCTTAAACCGACAACCGAGAAACTGGCCTCCTCAATAAGCTCGACACGCGACTCGTGTCTGAAAATGATGTACCTGCTTGACAAGGCCGCCATACTACGACTTCTCACCACAGAGCTAAAGAGTTACAAAAGGCTTGTGAATCCGGAGAAAATCTATCTTGACAACACAAATCTGATGTATGCTCTCGGTTCCAACGTCAATGAGGGCAATCTCCGGGAAACGTTTTTCTTCAACCAAGTCGGCAACACCCACGATGTCCGCTCAAGCCATGCCGGAGATTTTCTGATAGACGGGAAGCTGAGAGTGGCAGTTGGCGGGCCATCAAAGGATTTCTCGCAAATAGCCGACATTCCTGACAGTTTCCTTGCCATAGACGGCATTGAGACAGGTTACGGAGCAAGAATCCCGCTTTGGCTGTTCGGGTTCCTGTATTAGTTTTTTGATTTGTCTAAGTAACGTGAAAAAAATAACCTGCTTCAGATTAGGAGAAGATTTTCGAGGATAGATCTATTTTCGAAGAAGGAGTGTGCCGGTGGCACATGACTGATGAGAAAACAGATATAGACCGAAAAGATTCCTTAAGATGAGGCAGGTTATTTTTTGAAGGTTACTAAAAGGTTCTTTGAAGTGAAAAAACTTCATTATCTTACCGCTACCTCAGTCAGATAGCACCGCTTCTTCCAATCATTTGACATAGTAGCCGGACTGGATCTCAAGTGTCTCACCTCTCTTGACGGCGATGTTCTTTCCGGTGCAGGAGGTGCCTCCAAGTTTGTACTGGACAATGTAGGTGCCCTCAGGGAGGCTGGTCTCGTAGCACTCCTGATAGGAGTAGACACTGCCTGACGGATCGAAATGATAGCTTTTAGGATCACTTATGCTCTTTGAGTCAATAAAGACGATGTCCGTCATGTACTTGCCTTTCTCGCTGTTGACGAACTTCACATTGCCGCAAGGAATTCTGTTCGGAACCGGGAGGTCGATGAAAAACTCCTTCTTCTCGATGGACCGGTTCTGGACGCCCGGCAGACCGCCAGGATTATTGGTGCAAAGGTCACGGTAGTTCATCTCGCTCAATGTCACCTTCATACGGTAACGGGTGGCGGCGTCGGACTCCACAGTGTTCTCCACACTCCAGACCCAACCGGAATGGAAATCAAAAGTGGCTCTGGATATGGCCGGAGGCTGAGTGTTGACCAACTCCGGCAGGTTCTTCACCTCCAGTTTGTAGTGGATGTTTCCGTCAGACGAGTTGTCGATGATGGACAGGTCCCTGATCTCACGCGTCCTTGAACTGCTGAAGTTGCAGCCTGAGCTCAAGGAAAGCCCGGCGCCGGCGGCGCCACCGGACAAACCGGCCTCGAACGACCATGTCACACCGGAAGTGTAGGTCTGGGAGTTTATCGTGGTTGAAGGGGACGGAACCTGATTGAAGCGGACCGGAACCTGATTGCCTTTGTCATCGACCAGGGAGATGTCCACATTGTAGCCGGTCAGGAAATAGCCCATGAAATCGCCGGTCCAGCCATTCGGCAGCACCTTGTTGAACTTACCGGCGTACATCCCGGACGAAGCCACCGAGAACGTGGCGTCAACGATGTAGAAGTCCCCGATGTAGTTGCTCTTGGACGTTTTGAACGCATAGAGCGGGATGACCGAGTAGTACTGCTCGAAGCGGCCTTCGCCCGTCACCCTGAACTCCTTCTTGCCGTCCTTGAAGATCAAGCCATTGTCAATCTTGTAGTCATGGGACGAGAACAGATGGATGGACTGGAGCAGGTCGTCTCCCGAGGTGTTCGCGGAATGCGCGTCACCGACCCATGACACAAGGCCGTTCAGGTTGGTCGGCGGGAAATCATCCATTGAGAAGACCTTGCCGCTCCTGTGGAACGCCACGAAAAGGCAGTCGTTCAACGTCTCGGCGGACAGAAAACCGATGTTGTGCCGCGAAAGGAACGTCAGCAGATCCGAAGTCGGAGAGACCACGACCACCGCCGCCCCACGCTGGTAGGCGCTCAAGATCTCATCGTCCTTGACATCCTTCTCGCTCACAAAAACCACCTTCGCCGCCTCGCAGGAGACCCTCTTCCCGGTGAATCTTGAATATATCAACTCAAGGATGTCGCCATCCAGTTCAGACAGTACACAGTAGGGCAGGTCCGAGGTGCGGTTCTCCTCGACGGGCTCCGGCTCCGGTTCCGGATCGGGGTCAAGGCCTGATTTCTCTCCGCAGGAGGCCAGCAGGCCAAAAGCCGCGCAAAGCGCAAGTATATTCAGAAAATCAATTATTCGTTTCATGGTCATTGGATTTCATTCAGAAGGTTCATGAATATATTCATAGTTTTACTTGAAGCCGTAGCCGGTTGATAGTCTCACAGATCCTCCTGGCCTCACTCTGACAAGTCCGGTGTAGTTGCGTTTCCTGGTATTGCCTTTCGCGTCCTTGATGTCGCATTGCAGCTCGTAGTCGCCGGCCACCAGGAACAGGGAGCAGGTGTTGCCTTGGCCATAGACGCTTCCGTCATGGTAGCTTCCGGTCTCGGGGTGGCTCTTGTTGTACAGCCTGACATTGGTCATGAAAGTGCCCTCCTCGCTGTTCGTGAGGTCGAATTTCCCGGTCGGCCCCCTGTTGGGCACAGGAAGGTCCTTGGTGACGGAATACTTCTTCTGAACGAACTCAAGATCGTGGTAGTCAACACTTCCCGAGTAGAAATAGGAAGCGCCGTAGACAAGGTTGTAAAGATCTATCACAACCCTGTACTTGGTCTTCACGTCGTAGTCCTCCGCCGGGACAGCCCACACCCACTGGCTATAGAAATTTACGGTCGAGGTCGAGACAAGCGGAGGGTCTGTGATTTTCAGGGATTTCAGGCGAGGAAGATTGTTGATCTCGTAGTCGTAGCCGACCGTGGAGCCTTCGTGCCTGTTGAGCACATCGCAGTCGCTTATTGTGCGGGATGTGCTTGAGGAGATGGAGAATCCCGTGTTTGATGAGATCATCGGAGACGTGCCGCCGGTGATTCCTCCGCCGATGGAAAAGCTCCAGCCGGTCGTGTAGCTGGTCGAGCCGATGACGGTCTCCGGTGTCGGTGTCTGGACAAAACGTCCTACTGGAGTTCCAGCGGTGTTTAATATGTAGATGTTAGAACTGAGAGACTTGAGATAGAAACCGCATATCCTCGCTTTCACCAAGCCGTGCGTCTTGGTGAAATTCCCCGTGTACATCTTCCCCGACACGACAGAAACGGTGGAGGTCATGAGGTAGTAATCCATGGCCTCCGAGTCACCACTCTTGAATCCGTGCATCGGTGTGACCTTCAACTGCACATCTATGGAAAACTCGCCCTCAAGGTAATCGTGTTTGGAGGCCGCTACGTTGGTTATCGTCTCCTTGACTTTGTCAGAATAGGTCGTGTACAGGCATGACTCCTCCCAGAAAGAGGACGGGTCGAAGTTGCCGGCCACGTTCAGGATGGCGTTGTTGGTCCAGGAGACAAGGCCGTTGAGGCATTCGTCCACCTCCAGACCCTCCGCCGGAGTCCGCACGGCACAGTGGCCGGAGCGTCCCTGCTGGAAAGCCACACAAAGGAAATCCCCCGCCTCCACACCGAGTTGTTCAAGCAGGTTTTTTGACGGATCGCAGACAACCACGACGCGCCCCTTGAGTGTGTCAAGTCCGGAATAGCCGGCCATGTCCGTGACAATCACCTGTGCGTTGTCAGCCGAAGGAGCCGTCTCTTTCAGCCGGCCTTTGACAGCGTCCGCGAAGTCCTTAGAGAGGCCTTCCGAGACCCATGCCGGGAACGCGATCTTCTCGCCGTCGGCGAGTGAGGAAGGCTTGCGGTAGTCGCCTTCAATGATGACCTCGTCACCGTAGTCCGGACTGTCCTTGGAACAGGAGACAAGCGTAAGCACGAACGCCGGTATGGCCAGATAAAGTAAAAGAGAGTGTTTCATGGTATTACAGTCTGTAAGGCAGTTTGCGGTTGTAGTCCTTGTCCACACAGATAGTCGCCGTCTTCTTTGTGAGATTGTAAACGACTGACCATTGCGTGTTGCTTGTGATGTCTCCTCCCTCGGATTGCAGATCTGTGTGCACGGCATCAAGCAGAGACATGCATTCATCTTCCGTCATCACACGGTTCTTCTTTTCCAATGTCTCGTGGAGCTTGTCGTAGCGCTCTTTTCCTCCTCCGACATTCCGCCATCCCTCGGACAGATAGAAATTGGTGACGTGGTCGGTGTCAAGCAGGTTCATCGTCCAATCTTTCGCTGACGGATCACTCAGCGGCGGCACCTCTCCCGGGCGGTAATATTCCACGACAACGCTCTTTCCGCTTGCGTCGGCGATCAGGAAATGATAGTTCGAGTCCGAATTCTCACCGTCCGCGAAAAAATTGTGGGACCGGAAAACCTCCACGGCTTGCTCAACGCTTGTACACCTGTCCAGAGCCAGCCTGATGGCTAATGTCGGGACAATGTCACTCTTCCCGGGGTCATGCTGTACCGCCCCGCCGGTACCTCGAAGAGACAGGACACCTATGAACAGTCCCGCATCATTCATACCGTCCAGACAGCAGTAGATGGATGCGGTCACAGGGATGGAAAGATCCGTCTTCCCGTCCGACAACGCACCGGCCACATAAGTGTCTTTGTCCAGAAATGGAAGGGCTGAGATGCAGATGGACTCATGCACTCCTTTTGTGACATTGTGTACAAGCACATTGGAAGACGACACGAATCTATAGTCAAAGTTACGTCCCACCAGCACGTCTCCTTCCGGGGACTTGACACAGAAAGCACTGCATCCGAAATCCACGCCACCGTCAGCCTTGCCCAGCGGAACTGTTGTCAGCATCGGCACCACTTTTCCGAGAAGTTGCATGCTGGAACTCGCCCCTCCGCTAGACATGACCTCATCGATGTGGTAGTCCGAACTATATTTCACTGAATATAAATGCCCGTCCGCCAAATTCTTCAATGTGGACACCATAGCCTTCTGATCATCATTCCTCAGATAATCGGCAGGGTTTGCGGCGGTTTCGGTTTCTCCCTTATCACAAGAGGACAGAAAGAAAACCGAGACTGAAAGACAAGACACAAGATAGATAAGACGCTTCATCGTTTTGATATTGTTTGAAACATACCCGGAAGCCTCAGGGTGGCTCACCACGCCCAAGGAAGAAATTTGTGAGACAAAAATACTAAATGAAGCACCCGAAGAAAAGACGGCTCCGACTAATTTTGCCGAGCCGTCAAGAAATTGTCGTACGGACAACCTTATTTTGTCAAATCAGCATTTTTTTGCCGAACCGATAAATTGCTTATCCGCCATTTTGTCGGGGTCATACCCTCTCTCTCCTTGAAGGAAGCATTGAAATTGCTCACGGAAAGAAAGCCTGATTTTTCCGCGATTTCGGCGATGGACCTGTCGGGATTCTCCAGCAAGGCGCGTTTTGCATAGTCGATTCTCATTCCGCAGATCCATTCCCGGAAAGTCACCTTGTAGGCCTGATTGATGAAAGCGGAAAGATACGTCCTGTTTGTGTACAGGGTTTTGGAAAGATCCGCTATCGTGAGTCCCGGCTTCAGATAGCCTTCCGCCTCCACCCATTCCTGCACAAGACGTTGCATTTCAGGATTGCAGGAGAACGTTTCTGTCACAGGAAGATCCGGTCCCGGGTCACTTTCGATGGCATGTTCGACGGTTTCATAAAAAAGCATGTAGTTCTGGTAACTGACATACAGATAAATGTAGAACGGAACGGAAGACAGCACCCAAACAAAAACAAGATTGTCAGGAAGGAAGGTCAGCACAGAACAACCGATGCCGAAAATGAGCATCCAATATGTCAGTACCGACATCCATCTGACATAGGTCGCGATATGGTCAGAATAGGTGTCATCCATCTTTTTGACGGCCTGATGGTAGGCCTTGAGCAGGTGTGAGGCCAGAGAGAAACCATACAGAGCAAGCATCAGGGCTAATGAATATATCAGGCCGGCTTTCAGTGTGCCGTCTTCGCTGAACAAGAGCGCGGAGACGGACAGGATGACATATAAAAGCCATGACAGACAATGTCTCACAATGATCTTCCGTGTGATGTAGGAGCGGTTCAGAAGTGTGTGCAGAGCCGCGACGAACAACCCGTAGCCGAAGAAATACGTTGAGAGATTCATCACAATCGCTGCATTGACGTTAACCTGCCTTATGTCAAAGCACAGATGGACGGCATAATTTGCCGCCAGCACCAAAAGCGCCGCCCCCATTAAATACCTTGACCGCAGGTAGTTGGCGAACAGCCTCTTGTCCGGGACCTTCCCGAAGAAGAACCTAAAGACAAAGAACGCCATCAGGGTCAAGGCAATGCATAGGGAGTATCTGTACAGATCGATGTTCATGGTGTCAATGCGATGGAATGCCTTTACTCGATGCAACTGGTGAGACAGGTCATCGAGGCGTCGGGACGGAACTCGATGCCGGTGGAGGTGGCGGGGATGAGAACGGTCTCGCCCTGACGGAGGATCACGACGTGCTCCTGGCCGTCATTCTCATGGTCAACAAGGCTGCCGCCTCCGGCAACGCACATCACGACCACAAAAGAGTCCAGTTTAGAGAGATCCTTGGCGCAAGGCTTGTCCAGGTCGAAGAGCGAGGTGGTGAAGTACTTGCAGCTGACCAGTTTGGTCTCGGTGTCCTTGACACGGGAATATTCAGTCCTGTAGTCCGGGTAGACATCGTAGTCGATGGCCTCCTTGGCCTGCTCGATGTGCAGTTCGCGGGGCTTTCCGTCAAGACCCAGGCGACCATAGTCATAGATCCTGTAGGTCAGGTCGGATGTCTGCTGGATCTCGGCGACGAAGGCTCCGGCCCCGATGGCGTGGATGCGGCCGGCAGGGAGGAAGAACACATCGCCGGGAGCGATCCTGTAGCTTGCAAGCACGTCGGTGATGGTGTGTTCGTTGACTCTTTGCTCATATTCATCGGGAGTGATCCACTCGGTCAGACCGCTCAGCAGATGGGCTCCCTCGTCGGCTCCGACCACATACCACATCTCGGTCTTGCCTTTCATCCCAGGATGGGTCTTCGCGGCAAGCTCGTCGTTCGGGTGGACCTGGATCGACAGGTCGCTTCTAGCGTCGATAAATTTGATCAGGAGCGGGAACTCCGTACCGGTCTTCTCAAAAACCTTCTTGCCGACGAGTTCAGGACCATATTCATTCATCACATCGGTCAGGCTTTTGCCTGCAAGAGAGCCGTTGGCTATCGTTGAGACATGGCCCGGGACAGCTGAGATCTCCCAACTCTCCCCTATCTTGTGCCGCTTTGTCTTTACGCCCTTGAACGGGGCGATCTTTTCTCCGCCCCACACCATCTCACGGAGATAGGGCTCAAATTTCAGAGGGTACATATTCGTTAAGTTCTTTTTAAACAATTATTTATCCAGCTCTGTCAATGCGAACGCATAGGCTCCGAGCGAGATGGCCTTGCTGGCTCCGATCTTGGAACGCATCACGCCGACGCGCTTCTGAGGGTCGTAAACCACCTCACGGTCGCTGCCATAGACCTTCAAGGAACGGGCCTCACCGCGGGCGAACTGATCGAACTCCGCAGGGTCGTCGAGGTTATAGACCTTCATCTGAACCCTGTTCAACTCATCGCCGTTGAGCTGGTGCATCTTGCCGCGCATGGTGCGTAATATTCCTGGCATCAGGTACTTGTGGTTGTTCATCACGCCGCCGCCGATCACGATCAGGCCGTCGATCAGGGTGACCGCCGTGGCCATCGCGTCGCCCGCGACCTCGCCCATCTTGTCGAACGCCTTGATCGCGGCTTCCTTGTCGCCAGGCCTCTTGCCCTCGCAAACCTCGGCGAGATCCTTAGGCTCAAGACCGTGGTTCGGATTGCCGGTCAGCTCACCGTAAACTCTCTTCACGGCACGGATCGAGGCACCGTCCTCGACGATGATGTCCGGCATGTCAGGATGCTTGAGGCAGAAAGTCTCCACGCAGGAGTTATCGCCACGGTTAAGCTCACCGTTGATGACAGTACCGATTCCCAGACCTGTGCCGAACGTGTAGCCGATGAGGTTGTGGTAACGCTTCGCGCTGCCGGCCTTGGAAAGCCTTTCGTTGATTTCAGGAAGCACGCCGCCGAGAGCCTCTCCGTAGGCGTAAAGGTCGCCGTCATTATTGATATAAACAGGGATTCCAAAAGTGTCCTCAAGGAATGGTCCGAGAGCGACACCGTCACGGAAAGACGGGAAGTTAGGAAGATAACCGCCGATGATTCCGTCCGGGTAATCGGCCGGGCCAGGGAAGCAGAAGCTGATCGCGACAGGTTTCTCCTCTACAAGTTCCTCTTCGATCTGACGGAATCCCTTGACCATCGTGCCGAGGCAGCGGTCAAGGTTGTCGGCGTTGGACGGAAGTGTGATTGGCTCACAGCAAAACTCACCACCCTTCATCGCGCCGAAGACCATATTGGTGCCGCCGGCGTCAAGGGTCATAACAACTCTGCTGTCATTTCTTATATCAGACATATTCTTGTGTTTTTAATTATTGCCGAACCTCCTTGAATATTCAAAAAAATCAAGTCTTTTCGTTGCAAAGATAATCATTATCCGTCTTTCGGGCTCACCGTTTGCAGGGAAAATTCGTACCTTTGCACCAATCCTCTATTCTTCACCACTTGTGGTGAAAGCAAGTACCTCCCCCGAGGGGAGGGATTTAGGGTAGGGGTAACGTGAATGAATGTGGGTGGGCAATCACCTTCGGACGTGAGATAAGGTAGTTTACAGCGGGTAGTTGCCTACTTGCGAGAGTTGAAGTTATCTATGCAGAAAAGAAGAAATCGCCAAGGTGGCGAGAACGGCGGTAGGAAGAGCCGCGACAGGAAATTCGGTGCCAGACAGAAGAGCAAAAGAGTGCTGGAAGAGGTGACCGGCAAGGTTCAGATGACAAGGGACGGCTATGTCTTCGTGATCATTGAGGGCGAGCCGGACAATGATGTGTTCGTCAAGGCGTCCAAGACTCGCGGCGCGTTGAACGGAGACACCGTGAAATGTGCGGTGACAAGCGAGAGAAAGGAAGCCGGAGAGGCTAATGGACGTGGCAGGAAGGACGCGGCCAGACGCCGCGAGGGAGAGATCATAGAGATTGTAGAGCGCAGCCACAAGCCGTTCGTCGGCGTGCTCCACATTGTCGGCCGGCAGGCTTGGGTGCTGATGCAGTCAAGGAATATGCCGTACGACATCAGCATAGATTTCGACACCCTTCCTGAGGGTGCGAAAAGAGGGATGAAAGTGGCGGCGCTGATAGACGGATGGGACAAGGGTGAGCCGACTCCGAAAGGCCACATAGTGGATGTGCTCGGAATGCCGGGCGAGAACGACACCGAGATGCACGCCATCCTCGCTGAATATGCCCTGCCATACAGGTTCGAGCCGGAGGTCGAGAACGCGGCGGATCAGATTTCGGACCAGATCACCGAGAAAGATCTCAAGGGACGTCGGGATTTCCGTAACACTCTGACATTCACCATCGACCCTACGGACGCGAAAGACTTCGACGATGCTTTGTCATTCAAGAAACTGGACAACGGCAACTACGAGATCGGAGTCCACATCGCCGACGTGTCCTACTATGTGCTTCCAGGGACGATCGTGGACAAGGAGGCACAGGAGCGCGGCACGTCAGTCTATCTGGTTGACAGGACAGTCCCGATGCTTCCGGAGAAACTTTGCAATAAACTCTGCTCCCTACGCCCGCACGAGGACAAGCTGACATTCTCGGTGGTTGTGGAGATGACGCCGCGCGGCAAGATCGAGAGCCGCTGGTTCGGACGTACCGTCATCTGTTCGGACTATCGTTTCGACTACGACGGAGCCCAGCAGATCATCGAGAGCGATGGTAAGGAGCCTGCGGATCCGGCCATCGGTCAGGATGTCAGGGAGGCCATCGTGACGCTCAACAAGCTGGCATTGACACTCCGCAAGCGTCGTTTCGCTTCAGGAGCCATCAGTTTCGAGCGTCCGGAGATGAAAGTCGAGGTGGATGCGACCGGAAAGCCGATCAGGGTTTACGAGAAAATCACCAAGGAGGCCAACTGGCTGATCGAGGAGTTCATGCTTCTTGCGAACCGTTCCGTGGCCGAGTTCATCGCCACTTCCGGCAGGATGGACGGCAAGGCCGACAAGAAGGCCAAGACCTTTGTCTACCGTGTACATGGCGAGCCTAACACGGAGAAGATCGCGAGCCTCGGCCAGTTCGTCAGCAACTTCGGCTTCAAGTTCGGGCCGAGCGGCAACGGACGGGAGATCGCCAAATCCTTGAACACCTTGCTTGCCGAGGCAAAGGGCACACCTGAATGCGACGCATTCCAGATGATAGCCTTGCGCTCGATGGCCAAGGCGATCTACACCACCGACAACATCGGCCACTACGGCCTTGCGTTCAAGTTCTACACGCACTTCACATCCCCTATCCGCCGCTATCCTGACACTATGGTACACAGGCTGTTGGCCCTCTATCTCGACAATGCCGAGAGTCAGAACAAGGAATATTACGAAGCCCAGTGCCAGCATGCCTCCGAGCGCGAGCAGATAGCCGCGAACGCCGAACGCGACAGCATCAAGTACAAGATGATCGAGTTCATGCAGGACAAGATAGGCAATGAATATGAAGGCTCGATCTCCGGCCTCACCGAATGGGGTATGTACGTGGAGATCAAGCCTACGATGATCGAGGGTATGGTCGCCCTGCGCGACGTGAAGTCCGACTTCTTCGAGTTCGACGAGCAGAACTACCTCATCCGTGGCCGCCGCACCGGCAAGGTCTTCCGTCTCGGCGACCCGGTCAAGATCCGTGTGAAGGCCGCCAATCTGGAGCAGAGGCTTCTGGACTACGAACTGGTTGACGCCACCACAGACAATGGCTCCTCCAATGATGGTTCTGGCAACGGTTCCAACCATGGCCCAAGCCACCGTTCCGGCAATGGGGATACGCGCCACGTCCTGGATGGAGAGGGTCGTTCCAACCATGGCTCCAGCCACCGTTCCGGTAAGGGTTCAGGTAAGGGTTCCGGCAATGGGTCTGGCAAGGGTTCCGACAACGGTTCCGGTAGCGGTTCCGATGACGGCAAAGGCAAGAAAAAGCCTTTCTACGCCACCGTCGCCCACAACGATGACCAGCCTAAGCGCAAGTCATCCAAGGACAAAGGCCGTCCCCACAAGAAGTTCGGCCCCAAACCTTCCCGAAACGAGAAGAAGAAAGCCAAATAATTCTTTGGTTTAGTACATAGCAATCTCAAAATGTGGCCGTCACGTGCGGCCACATTTTTTTGTCCAGTGTACGCCCTGTTGGCCGGATAAAATGTAGAAATCATACACTTTGTCCGGTCAAATCGCGATCACCGGACGAACAGCGCTAAGGAAGCAGGTGACGGTGAGAATCTTACAAAAGGCTTTCAGCCACATAACGAGTCTGTCGCGGCAAAAGCCAGATCGGGCTGTTCTTATTTCGGGTGCAGAAGAGGCTGCTTTGCACCCGATATGACTATCTTATTGGTTTTGGGGTGCGAAAAGCCGCTTCTCGCACCCGATACGGTAATTCGAGCTATTTCCCCGAACCTTGCCATTCAGCCCATAACATAAAAGGTCGAGCCTATAACACAGAGAGTGACCGCAAGGGAAATAATGTCATTGACAAACAAATCACGGCCAAGAGGCAATCCCACATAATCGCCTTAATATAAAGACTATAACATGTAAATAGTCAACGTACCTATAGTAATGTTGAAAAAATAAGTTGCGTCAATCGATAAAATTGAATCACCCTGAACATCTATATATTGCAAAATTAAAGTGATGCAGGTTATTTTTTACATTTCACATAATAGCCTCAAAAAAAGTGAAATTTTTATCTGACGATTGTGGTTGCCTTTCTTATCATTAATGGGGTTGTCTCTATCTTTTGCAATTGGCGGGAACGGTCAGGGCTGTCTGATGGCCATACAGTATAGATGGATGTCCCTTAGGAGGGGTTATCACATCAGGTAAGGAACGGTTGAGAGTGCCATAAGCGCTTACAGGGCCGATGACCGTTCCCGTCAATTGCAAACACCTGAGATGCGCACCGAATACACCATTGCAGACAAACACCTGAGATGCGCCCTGAATACACCATTGCAGGCAAACACCCGAGATGCGCCCCGAATACATCGAAAATACCCTTGCAGACACTTGTGGTGGGGGAGACTGTCTTAAAAGTAAAAGTACCCCCAGTGAGGATTGAGAATCCGTTGTCGCCCCTGTAGTGGGGTACAGACTTTTCTGCTCTCGCCGAGACTTTTCAGACAGTCTGTGTGTGGTGGGGTTTTCACATAAAAGAGAAAAGCCCGGTCCATCGTAAAGACAGACCTGGCATTTTCCCTTGTTATATGAATCACAAAGAGGAGACGCAATTACTTACGTCTCCTCTTCGTGGTCCCAGTAGGGCATGATCCTACGACCCCCTGATTATGAGTCAGATGCTCTAACCAACTGAGCTATGGGACCGATTCCCGACCTTGATGGCCGGGCATATTGCTTGAACGGATGCGGCCTCTGAGACCGCTCCGTCCTCAATCTGAATTATCAGACTTTGATCTCAACCTCAACGCCGGAAGGAAGCTCGAGCTTCATGAGAGCATCAACGGTCTTTGCATTGCTGTCGTCGATGTCCAGAAGCCTGCTGTAGGCGCTAAGCTCAAACTGCTCGCGGGACTTCTTGTTGACGAAAGTCGAGCGATTGACAGTGAAGATCTTCTTGTTGGTAGGAAGCGGAATAGGACCGTTCACCTTAGCACCAGTAGCCTTCACGGTGTCCACGATCTTAGCGGCTGACTTGTCAACCAGCATGTGATCGAATGATTTGAGTTTTATTCTGATTTTTTGACTCATATCAAAAATACTTAATTACGATTTAACACTTACTCGTCATCATCAGAGAGCTTGTAGCCGCTCTTCTCGATAACGTCCTTGGCCAGGTTGGCAGGAACCTCAGCGTAGTGGTCGAAAGTCATCGTGCTGGTCGCGCGGCCGGATGAGAGGGTTCTGAGAACTGTCACATAACCGAACTGCTCGGCGAGCGGAACGAAGGCCCTTACGATTCTCGCACCGTTGGCGGTGGAGTCCATAGCCTGGATCTGGCCGCGACGACGGTTGAGGTCACCCACGATGTCACCCATGTAGTCCTCTGGAGTAACAACCTCAAGGGACATGATAGGCTCAAGGAGAACAGGCTTAGCCTTCGGGCAGGCGTGGCGGAATGCCAGACGGCCGGCCATTTCGAATGAAAGCTGGTCTGAATCGACTGGGTGGTAAGAACCATCAAGCACGGTAACCTTCAGAGACTGAACCTCGTAACCAGCGAGAACACCGTTGGCCATAGCGGCCTTGAAGCCCTTCTCGATGCAAGGGATGAATTCCTTAGGAATATTACCACCCTTGACCTGATTGTCGAACTGAAGTCCGGTAACGCCTTCATCGGCAGGTCCGATCTCGACGATGATGTCGGCGAACTTACCACGACCACCGGTCTGCTTCTTGAAGACTTCACGATGCTGTACTGTAGCGGTGATGGCCTCTTTGTAGTTAACCTGCGGAGCGCCCTGATTGATCTCGACACCGAACTCACGACGGAGACGGTCCACGATGATGTCAAGGTGAAGCTCACCCATTCCGCTGATGACTGTCTGGCCGGTCTCGTGGTCTGACCTTACGGTGAACGTAGGATCCTCCTCAGCGAGCTTGCCGAGGGCGATGCCAAGCTTGTCCAGGTCGCCCTGGGTCTTAGGCTCGACAGCGATACCGATAACAGGATCAGGGAATTCCATCGATTCGAGCACGATCTGATGATCCTCGTTGCAGATGGTGTCTCCTGTACGGAGATCCTTGAATCCGACAGCGGCGCAGATGTCTCCGGCCTCGACGAACTCGATAGGGTTCTGATGGTTGGAGTGCATCTGGTACAGACGCGCGATTCTCTCCTTCTTTCCGGTGCGGACGTTATAGACATAAGTACCGGCGTCAACGCGTCCTGAATATACCCTCATGAAGGCGAGACGGCCGACGAACGGATCCGTGGCGATCTTGAACACGAGAGCGCAGAACGGCTGGGCTGCGTCAGGGAGAAGATCCTCTTCCTCACCGGTCTTAGGATCGGTACCTTTCACAACACCCTTGTCAAGCGGAGAAGGAAGGTAACGCATCACAGCGTCAAGGAGGAACTGCACACCCTTGTTCTTGAAAGAGGAACCGCAGCATGCTGGAACGATCTGCATAGAGATCGTACCCTTGCGAAGGGCGGCGATGATCTCCTCCTCTGTGAGGGAGTCAGGATTCTCGAAATACTTCTCCATGAGAGCCTCGTCACATTCGGCGGCAGCCTCGACGAGCTTGTCTCTCCATTTCTCGACTTCTCCGGCCATGTCCTCCGGAACGTCCTTTATTTCATAGTTGACCAGTTCCTCACCGGAGTCATAGTAATATGCCTTGCGGGAAACGAGGTCGATGATGCCCTTGAACTTGTCCTCAGCTCCGATAGGGAGACAAATAGGAACAGCCTTGGCACCGAGTTTGGTGTAGATTTCCTCAACGCAAGCGAGGAAGTCAGCGCCGACACGGTCCATCTTGTTCACGTACGCGATCTTCGGAACGCCGTACTTGTCCGCCTGACGCCAAACAGTCTCTGACTGAGGCTGAACGCGTCCGACAGCGCAGAAAGTAGCGACAGTTCCGTCGAGCACACGGAGCGAACGCTCCACCTCAACGGTGAAGTCGACGTGACCCGGAGTGTCGATCAGGTTGATCTGATAAACGTGACCGTTGTAGTGCCAGAACGCTGTGGTGGCGGCGGAAGTGATGGTGATACCTCTCTCCTGCTCCTGAACCATCCAGTCCATTGTGGCAGCCCCTTCATGTACCTCACCGATCTTGTGAGTCTTTCCGGTGTAGTACAGAATACGCTCGGATGTGGTCGTCTTTCCGGCATCGATGTGGGCCATGATGCCGATGTTTCTTGTGTAAGTAAGATCTCTTTTAGCAGCCATCTGCGAATAAAATTAGAAACGGAAGTGGGCGAATGCCTTGTTGGCCTCAGCCATCTTGTGCATATCCTCTTTTCTCTTGAATGCACCACCTTCGTTATTGTAGGCGGCAACGATCTCTGCACAAAGTTTTTCTGCCATTGAGTGGCCGGAACGCTTGCGGGCGAAGTTGATCATATTCTTCATCGACAGCGAGACTTTCCTTTCCGGACGCAACTCAGTAGGCACCTGGAAGTTTGCACCTCCTACACGACGTGACTTCACCTCGATCTGAGGGGTAACGTTTTCGAGTGCCTTCCTCCAGATATCCAGAGGAGCCTTGTCAGAATCCTTCATCTTCTCGCCTACCATGTCAATGGCATCGTAAAAAATAGAATACGCGATACTCTTCTTCCCCTGCAACATAAGATTGTTCACGAAGCGGGTAACCTCGACATCGTGAAACTTAGGATCAGGAAGTAGAATCCTCTTTTTAGGCTTCGATTTTCTCATTGTGAGTAAAAATTAAAGGTGATAAAGATTAATGAAACGGACTACTTCTTAGCGGTCTTCTTCGGTCTCTTGGCTCCGTAGAGGGAACGGGACTGTGTCCTTCCTTCCACGCCAGCTGTGTCCAAAGCTCCTCTAAGGATGTGGTAACGCACACCAGGGAGATCCTTCACACGACCTCCGCGGACCAGCACAATGCTGTGCTCCTGAAGGTTGTGTCCCTCGCCCGGAATGTAGGCATTGACCTCTTTGGAGTTGGTAAGGCGTACCCTGGCGACCTTTCTCATCGCTGAGTTAGGCTTCTTAGGGGTCGTCGTGTAAACACGAAGACATACGCCCCTCTTCTGAGGACATGCGTCCAGCGCGCGTGACTTGCTCTGAGCGACAATGCTCACGCGTCCTTTGCGAACTAATTGTTGAATTGTAGGCATAAATGATTGTAAATCTAATATTTATGTTTCCCCCAAACATTTGGGGCTGCAAATTTACGGATAATTCTTCAATTTACAAAGCGGAATGCGAACAGATTCACCATTTTTCAGATGGAGAAAATCCGTAGGTCCGGAATGGTGCGGTAGCCTTGTCAGGTGGTCTTCCGGTAGCTCAGGACAGCCCAGGTGGTCGTGAACGCGCCCAGACCGGCAAGGCTCAGCAAGTCCGGCCACGTGTCCGCCAGCGTGCAGCCCTTCAGGACAATCGAGCGCATCGCGTCGGCGAAGTAGCGCAGCGGATTGGCATAGGTGATCGCCCGCGCCCATCCCGGCATCGACTGGATGGGTGTGAATATTCCGCTCATCAGCATGAACACCATACTGAAGAACCAGATGACGAACATGGCCTGGCGGGCATTGTCGCTGTAGTTGGAGATCAGCAGACCGAAAGAAGCCATGACCACGATGTGGGCGAATGTGAAGATCACTATGTCCAGCAGGCTTCCCCGGCAGCCATAGCCGAACACGGCATACGACAGGCCAAGACAGGAGAAGACCATGAAGAACGCCACGGCCACATAAGGGATCATCTTGCAGAGGATGAAGGCGGTCTTGCTCACCGGGGTCACGTTGATCTGCTCGATGGTGCCGCGTTCCTTCTCCGAGACGATGTTCAAGGCAGGAAGGAAGCCGCACATCATCGTGATGGCGATCACGATAAGCGCCGGAATCATGAAAGTCTTGTAGTCCAGGGACGGGTTGTAGAGATAGCTTTCCCGGGTGTCGAAACGGGTTCCGGCAGCACCGCCCTGGGATTCCGCCCCCGAAACCGAGGCGACATATTCAGTGACAAAGGCGCTAAGGTACTGGGAGCCGATGCTTCCCCTGGTGCCGTTGACGGTGTTGACCTTGATCCCGACGGGAAGCGGGTCGTCGGTGCCTCTGTCCGACTCAAGGTAGCGGGCGAATCCGGAGGAGATGGTCAGAATGGCGTCAGCGCCGCCGCGGTCCATGACAGCCTGCGCGTCTGACGGAGACTCGGTCTCTTCCCGGATCTTGAAATAGCCGGACGAGGCGCATTTCTCCGTAAGCAAGGCCGACTGGTCAGACTGGTCGCTGTCCACGATCACCAGACTCAGGTTCCTCACCTCCATGTTCGCCGCGAAAGGAAAGACCAGGATGATCAAAAACGGGAAACAGAGAACCATCCTCGGCATTCCTGGATCCCTTAGGAATTGCTTGAACTCCTTCTTCAACAGATACTTCCAAACTCTCATCTCACAACCTTGTCTTGAAATTCTTGATACTTACCACCAACAGAAAGACCATCATGCCGGTCAGGACGGCGAACTCCTTGGCGACCGCCTCAAGGCCGGCTCCCTGGATCATTATCTTCTTCACCATGATGATGAACCACTTGGCAGGGATGATGTCGGAGAGCATCTGAAGAGCGACCGGCATGCTCTCGCACGGGAATATGATGCCGGACAGCATCATGGTCGGCATTGTCAGTCCCATACCGCACAGCAGCATCGCTGTCTGCTGTGTCTTGGAGAGGACTGACACAAGCAGTCCGAGTCCCAGTGACGAACCGACGAAAACAAGCGACACCAGGGACAGTAGTGTCAGGCTGCCATGGATCGGCACCCCCATGACAAAGTGGGCCAGAAGCAGGACGCTGACGAAATTGACGACCGACAGGGCAAGGTACGGAATCATCTTGGAAAGGATTATCCAGAACGGCTTGACCGGAGACACAAGGAGCAGCTCAAGCGTGCCGGTCTCCTTCTCCTTCACGATGGACACCGCCGTCATCATCGAGCAGATCAGCATCAGGATCAAGCCCATGACTCCCGGCACGAAATTGTAGGACGAGTTCATGGCCAGATTGTACATCAGCTGGACATTCGGCCTCATCGAAGCCTTAGGCTTCCCGGCAAGGCTCTCAGACAATGCCAGTTCCTCGCTTTGAAGCACTCCCTTGATGTAGCTGGTGACCACCTGGGCGGTGTTCGGGTCGGAGCCGTCGCTCACGATGCGGACGCAGGCCTTACCTTCCGAGCCGGCCTTGCCGTCAAAGTCCGTCCCGAAGCAGAGCGCCGCGGCAGCCTTGCCTTTGCGGATCCTGTCCCGGGCCGGAGCGAAAGATCCGTGGATCTCGCCGACGGCGAGGTACTTGTTGCCCTCGATCCTGCTTATGACACTGCGTGCCAAAGGGTCACAGGCATCCCCGACCACATCGACGACGGCGTTGCTGACATCCGTGCTTATCGCGAAGCCGAACAGGATGATCTGCACAACCGGCATCACCAGAACGATCAGGGTGGTCCGGAGATCCCTGAATATGTGTCTGAACTCTTTCTGTATGAACGCTATTACCTCTCTCATGCCTCTCTCTCGGCCTTTCCGGCGATTTTTGTGAACACCTCATCCATGTCCTTGGCCCCGTAACGCTCCTTCAGGGCTGCCGGGGAATCCAGCGCCTCGATGCGCCCGTCCACCATCACGGAGACTCTGTCACAGTATTCAGCCTCATCCATGTAGTGCGTCGTGACAAAGACGGTGACACCCTTGGAGGCTGCCTTGTAGATCATTTCCCAGAAGTTCCTTCTCGTCACGGGATCCACACCGCCCGTCGGCTCGTCAAGAAACACGATCTCGGGATCATGCACCATCGCTATGCTGAAAGCGAGCTTCTGCTTCCATCCGAGCGGCATGTCCCTAACGAAGGAGTTACGTACATTCTCCATCGACAGAGCCTTCAGCATCCGGTCTGTCTTCTGGGCGATCCGCTTGCCGTCAAGCCCGTAGATGCCAGCGAAAAGCTCGATGTTCTCCCACACCTTCAGGTCGGGATAGAGGGAGAACTTCTGGCTCATGTAGCCGATGTGCCGCTTGATCTTCTCCTGCTCGTTGACGATGCTGTACCCCGCGACATCGCCCTGTCCGGATGTCGGACGGCTCAATCCGCAGAGAATGCGCATCGCCGTGGTCTTGCCGGCGCCGTTCGCGCCCAGAAAACCGAATATCTCCCCCTTGCACACTTCAAAGGAGATGTCATCCACCGCGGTGAAATCCCCGAACTTTTTGACCAGATGGGAGATGCACACAGTCTTTATGTCCTTGTCCATAACGTCAGGCAATTTAGGAATATTCAAAATAAACTTCCTGTCAAACGCATTATTCCGCACCGGAGGAGCCTTCCGCGGCGGAAGAGGAAAGCCGGATGAAGCAGTCCTCGATCCCCGGAGTCATCCTCCGCACGTCGCAACCTTCGATTCCGGCACTCCGAAGAGCCTCGGCGAGTGCGGTCTCATCCGGCCCGTCGTCGGTGACAGACACGTGGCACGCGCTGCCGAACGAACTGCAATCCAGCACTCCCCTCACACCGCGCAGCGCGCCGAGCGTCTGGAACATGTTGCCGCCGCTCACTGAATATATCCGGTTCGGGAATCGGGAAATGATCTCCTCCGGACTGCCGAGCCCGATGACACTGCCGTCAAGAATCATGGCGATGCGGTCACAAAGACTGGCCTCGTCCATGTAAGGAGTCGAGACCACTATCGTCACGCCCCTGTCCCTGATCTTTTTGAGCATAGCCCAGAACTCCTTGCGGCTCACGGCATCGACACCGGTGGTCGGCTCGTCAAGGAACAGCACCTCGGGATTGTGGACAAGGGCGCAGCAAAGCGCCAGCTTCTGCTTCATTCCTCCGGAAAGAGCGCTCGCCTTGCGGTCCTTGAACATCTCGATCTGTGAATATATTCCCTTGATGGTCTCGTAGTTCTCCTCGATGGTCGTACCGAACATCGTGGCGTGGAACTTCAGGTTCTCCTCGACGGTAAGATCCTGATACAAGGCAAAATGCCCTGGCATATAGCCGATCCTTCCCCTTATCTCGCGATAGTCACGCACCACGTCCAGCCCGATCACCGTCGCGGAACCGGAGTCAGGGAGGGTCAGGGTGGTCAGGATCCTGAACAGGGTGGTCTTCCCCGCTCCGTCAGGGCCGATGAGGCCGAACAGCTCACCTTTCCGGATGTTGAAGCTTATGTCCCTCAAGGCTTTGACCGACTTGTAGGACTTGTTTACATCTTTAATCTCTATCGCAGTGTCTCTGTCCATGGCTACCTCCTCACATAGGCGTACATTCCAAGACGAAGGGTTCCGTCATTCGGCACGGCCACTTTGACGGCATAGACCAGATCCGCCCGCTCGTCACGGGTCTGGATGTTCTTAGGGGTGAACTCCGACTGTTCGGAGATCCAGATCACACGTCCCTGGATGCGCTTCGGTGAGGCGGTCCCGTCATCCGGAATCACGGTCACCGTGTCGTTCAGCTTCAAGCCGGACAGCTGCGCCGAGGAGAAATACGCCCTGACGTACATCTGGTCCAGGTCGGCGACCTTGAAGAGCGGCTTGCCAAGGGTGACGAACTCACCGGTCTCGGCGTAGCGTGTCAGCACAGTCCCGGAGACCGGAGCGACGATGCGGCATTTCGCGAGCTGATCCTCAAGCCTGGCGAGCTGGATCTCATAGCCCTGGACCTCGGATCTCACGGAAGCGTTGCCACGCTCCCAGCTCTGGGTCTGTGCGGCTATCTGCGCCTTGAGGACGGCGATCTTGTCCGTGAGGTCATCCACCTGCTTGCGGCTGGTGGCGTTGCCTTCCAACAGTTTGGAGTACCTTTCGTACTCACTCTGAAGGTTTTCCAGCTGGCTGAGGTTCGGCTGGCCTTGCTTCTTGATGTCCACCAGCCTGGACGACGATCCGGCGATGCGCTCGCGCAGCTCCATTATCTGAAGGTAGGTCTGAACAGAGTCCAAGGCTCCGAGGAGCTGTCCCGCCGTCACCACCTCGCCTTCCTCCGCAGCCATGGACAGGACACGTCCGGCATTCTCGGCGGACACGGTCACCTGAGTGGCGTCAACCTGACCGCATGCGTCATATTCAATGTTCTTTCCACATCCGGCGGCGACCAGGGCCAACGCCGCGAAAACAAGTCCGCTTTTCATATTCATAATCATTGTCATATTCTTTGTCATTGTACTCCAAGTGTTTGCCGCAGGTCAAGCAAGTCCATGATGTAGGTCACCTTGTGGACATTGTAGCTAAGGCGCGCCTTGAACTCCTCGTCCAGCAGGGAAAGATAGTCGTTGACCGCGATCACACCCTCCTTGTACTGCCTCTCGCCCGTCTCCCTGATGCTGCCGCGGAGGGAGATTATCTCCTCGTCGCGCCTGAGGACATCCTCGTCCTTCTCCACCTGGCTCCGTTTCTGGACAGCCTCCATCGAGGTGTTAAGCATGAAGGACTCGCGTGTCAGCTCAAGCCTGCGAAGATCCGAGTCCGACTTGCGCCGGTCGTTCCTGAGTGTGTAGAGCGCTCCGAAATCCCACTGGAGCCTGACACCGGCCACGAAGTACGGATCGAAACTGCCGGAGAGCATGTTCAGTCCCGGACGGCCGTAGCCCGCCTGCAGGTTGAGGTTCAGACGCGGCCACAAAGAAGTGTTGAGCAGATCCTTCTGCGCCTGCAGCTGCACCGCCTGGGCATCATAGAGGGCGAGCTCGGGACGCTTGATCTCCATCGCCAGGTTGCTTTCCGGCTCCGGCTCGACAAGGGTCAGACCCGTCATGTCCTGCCCGGTAAGCAGACCCAGCATCCGCAGATAGGCCTTCCGGTCCGTCTCCAGGGCGGCCTGCTGCTGCTCGCAGGTAAGGATGTTCACCCGGATCTGGTCGAGATCCGATGGCCCGGCCATGCCGCCGTCCACCAATGTCTGTACCTCTTTCTGATTGCGGGAGAGGTTGGACACCAGCACGTTGTTCAGCTCTATCTGCTTGTCCAGCAAGATGATGCCAAGGTAGATCGACTGCACCTTCGAACGGATGGAGTACATGTTGACCTCCAATTGCCTACGCTTTACCTCGGCTCCCGCCTTGATCTGACGGCCTTTGGCCGCGGTCGCTCCTCCGTCCCAGATCTGCTGGGTGAGGTCGGCGGTCACTCCGTACTGGTCATGCGGAATGTCAAACTCGAAGCCCGGCATGTCAAAAGGCATCTCGACCACATCGGACTGCCAGGTCGCCTTGGCGGAAATGTTCAGCCGCGGCACCCAGGCAAGCGAGGCGTTCTTAAGATCATAGCCCTGACAGGCGTCGATCAACCCCTTCTCCTTGATCTGAGGATAGTTCTCGTAGGCCATCCTGACACATTGGTCAAGAGTGGTCTGTGAATACGCCTGTACGCAGACCAGCAACGCCAGAGCGAGTGTTTTCCATTTTAACTTCTTCATATTCATAGGATTGTCACATTATCACTTGAACAGGCGGCAGACAATCAGTTCCACAGCTTCCTTTTTGCGCGCCTCCAGGTACTCCGCCCTGCGTGTGCCTTCCACTCCCAGCACATTGCTGACGAGAGGATCAAAGAAGAACGGAGCCGCACACACACTCACGATGTCGCCGATCAGTTCCTCGAACGTGATGTTCCGGATCCTCCCGTTCACGACTTCCGACTCCGTTCTTTTCCTGTGGGTGTCCAAGGCGGAGGACATGTAGCTTCCGATCTTCGACACGTAACTCTCCATCAGGTCAGGGCGTTCCTTCGCGACCTCAAGCAGCAGCGACAGCTGTCCGCTGTGGGCGCTGAAGAAGTCGAAGCAGATCTCCGTCGTCTTCCTGATAAGGTCGGGCTGGAATATGTCCGTCACCATTATCGACTTGAGACTCTGTAGGATCTCCTCCAAATAGGTATCAAAAACCTTTAGGAATATCTGATCCTTCGTCCTGAAATAGTAGTGCAGCATGGCATGGGTGACACCGGCCTGTGCCGCTATCAGCGTCGTGGTGGCGCCTTTGAATCCTTTCTCGGCGAACAGCATCTCCGCCGCCTTCAGGATATCCTGTTCCTTGTTTTCTTTTTTCGACATTGCCTTTGGATTAACAATATTGTTTAACACGACTGTTAACACAGCAAAGATAGTGTTGTTTCTCAAACAATCAAAGATATTCCTGAAATATTTTCAAAAACGTTGCAATTCTCAAAAAATGGCTATCTTTACCTTATGAATAAGAGAAAGCACATCATCACCGTTGCCGCCGTCCTGGCGGCTGTTTCTATGAATATGACCGCTCAGCCGGCCCAAAGAACCCTCTGGAACGACGGATGGACGTTCACCAAGGACGGGGAAAGCCGTGTCCTTGACCTGCCTCATGACTGGGGTGTGGACGGGCCGTTCGTGCAGGAGTACCCCGGGGAGACCGGGAAACTGGCCTGGTGGGGCAAGGCGGAATATTCAAAGATTCTTTCCGTGACGGCGAAAGACCTTAGGTCGGGAAAGCGGTTCCTCCTCGATTTCGGCGGAGCGATGTCCTATGCCAAGGTCTTCTGCAACGGGAAGGCCGTCACCGAATGGCCGTACGGGTACGCCTCGTTCCGCGCGGATCTGACTCCGTTCGTCAAGGAGGGGGACAATCTGGTCAAGGTCACGCTGGACAATCCCGGGGAGTCCAGCAGATGGTATCCCGGAGGAGGAATCTACCGGAACGTGTACCTGACGAAGGCCGGCCCCGCTGGCGTGGCGCAGTGGGGGACATTCGTCTCGACGAAAGGAAATGATGTCAGCATCGGGATCACGCTCCGCAACGCCGGGAAGGCTGTGGGAGGAACAGTGAGCACGGAGATCGTCAGGGTCATCAATCCGGGTTCTTCGGTCACCGGGCCGGTCGAGGTGATCGTGGACGGCAAAACGAGGAAAGCCATAGTGACCAAACTGGACGCTGTCACGGACGGCGGCGAGGTCATCCAAAAGTTCAAACTGAAAGACGCGCGGTTCTGGAGTCCAGAGACACCTGAACTCTACCAAGCCGTCACCACCGTCACCACAAAAGGCGAAGGGAAGGACGTTTACCTGACCACATTCGGACTCAGAGACCTGGAGTACAAGGCCGACGGGCTGTACGTCAACGGGCAGAGGACATTCATCAAGGGAGTCTGCCTGCACCACGACGCCGGAGCGCTCGGAGCCGCCTGGAACGAGACGGCGTGGGTGAGAAGGCTGAATATGCTCAGACAAATGGGCTGCAACGCCATCCGCACATCCCACAATCCTCCGGCGCCGGAACTCCTCGACCTCTGCGACCGGATGGGATTCCTCGTGATGGACGAGCTGACAGACACTTGGACAATCCCGAAGAAAGAGAACGGCTACGCCAGACTGTTCGACGAGTGGGCGGACAAAGACCTGAAGGCCATGATCCACAGAGACCGCAACCATCCGTCAGTCATCATCTGGAGCATCGGCAACGAGACCGGCGAGCAAGGCTATCCGGAGAAATACGGCATCGCCTACCACCTCACGGAAGTGTGTCATAATGAGGATTCCACAAGACTTACAAGCTTCGGCAGCGACAATCCGTGGGCCAGCGGACAGGATTTTCGCAACACGATGGACATCTACGGATTCAACTACAAACCGCATCTCTACGGCAAGTTCCACGCGGCCAATCCGGGCAAACCGTTCCTCGGAAGCGAGACCGCATCGACCGTCAGCTCAAGAGGTGTGTACATATTCCCGCCAAGCGACAAGGAAGATGGCGCCTTGGACAATTTCCAGGTGTGCTCGTTCGACATGTTCACCGTTCCGTGGGGGCAGCTGCCTGACCAGGAGTGGGCGGAGGAGGACAGGAACCCTTCCTGCCTCGGGGAGTTCGTCTGGACCGGATTCGACTATCTCGGCGAGCCGACACCTTTCAACGCCGACCTCACAATCCTGACAAACTTCCACGACGAGGAGGCCAAGGCCAGGGCGGAGAAGGAGCTGAAGGAAAAAGGAGCGATCGCGACCCCTTCCAGAAGCTCGTACTTCGGAATCATCGACCTCGCCGGCTTCCCGAAGGACAGGTACTGGCTCTACAAGTCCCGCTGGTCGTCAGAACCCGTCCTGCACCTGATGCCGCACTGGAACTGGCCGGGACGCGAGGGGAAGATCACCCCGGTGCAGGCCTACACGAACTGCGCCGAGGCGGAACTCTTCGTCAACGGGAAGTCCTACGGCAGAAAGGCCAAGGGAGCCAACGAGTATCGCTTCCTCTGGGACAACGTGGTCTATGAGCCTGGCACCGTGATGGTAGTCGGCAAGACCGCGGACGGAAAGACCATCGAGAGCGCCGTCGCCACAAGCGGAAACCCGGCGAAGATCCTGATGGCTCGTGAATATGGCAGCGGACCTTCAACGAAGTTCGGCGGCGACTGCGCTCCGGCACGTTCACGGACATATTCATCGGAAGACATTGTCTTCGTGGACGTAAAGGTCGCGGACAGGGACGGGAATATGGTACCGACAGCGTCCGACAGGCTGAGGTTCAGCGTCTCCGGCCCGGGTGAGATCGTGGCCGTGGACGCCGGCGACGCGACCTGCCACACGCCGTTCCGCTCCGATGAGATCAAGGCTTTCGGCGGCCTGGCGAGCGTCATCGTAAGGCGCACGGGCACCGGAACCGTCATCCTGAGAGCCGAGAGCGAGGGACTTGAGGCGGGAGAGACAGAATTGTGACTGAACAAACATATTCATTAATATTTATGAGGAAAAATTTCGTACTTGCCTGCGCGGCGCTGCTCCTTTGCGCGCCGGGTTTCGCGCAGACGCAGAAAGCCAACTACGCCCTCGCCGAGAGATTCTCGGCCAAGAGGGTAAATCAGATGGTGTTCTCCACGCAGATCACCCCTAACTGGTTCAGGGACAGCGACAAGTTCTGGTACAGTTGGAGGACTCCGCAGGGAACCCGCTACTACATTGTGGATCCTGTCAAGGGCACCAGGACCGAGGTGTTCGACATGGACAGGCTCGCGATGCAGGTGACCGAGTTCGTCCGCTACCCGTTCGAGGCCAAGCATATTCCTATCAGGGATTTGAAGTTGAAGGATGACAAAGAGTTCACTTTCAGCATCATCTCCGGCCTCAAGAACGACAGGGACACGACCTGTTTCCGCTACGAGATCGCCACCGCCAGGCTTGACACCGTGGCCAAGGAGAAGGACAAGTACCCTCGCTGGGCCTCCGTCGCCCCTAACGGTGAGTTCGGAGTCTTCGCCAAGGGTTCCAACCTTTGGGTGATGGACTCCACAAGCCTTCGCAAGGCGGCCAAGGACGAGAAGGACAGTACCATCGTGGAGCATCGTCTGACCACGGACGGCATCCGACAGTTCGGCTACGGCTACGGCAACTACTCCGGCGACACCGAGGCCGACTCCACCAAGAGGCACTATCCGGGCGAGCTTGTCTGGTCTCCGGACTCGAAACGTTTCGCCACGATGAAGTGGGACGTGAGGAAACTGGACGACCTTTGGGTGATCAATTCCGTCAGCGGCAAACGTCCGGAACTGGAGACCTACAAGTACCAGATGCCAGGGGAGCCGGGACCGAAGGGCTACCTTTACCTGTTCACGATGAACGGCTCGCGCGACGGAGCCTCCTTCAAGGAGATAAAGAGCCAGGCGTTCAAGGATCAGGAGGTGTCACTGCAAGGCGCGAGGAGAACGGCCAAGGACAACTATCTGGACTACTGGAAGAACGAGTGGCTTGGCGACAACACCGGGTTCTACATGGTGCGCCAGAGCCGTGACCTCAAGAGGCTTGATCTCTGCCGGGTGGACGTTGACTCCGACTCCACCAAGACCATCATCTCCGAAAGGGAAAGAACTTACGTGGAGTACCGCGCTCCGTTCCTGATCGGTGGCGGAAAGCAGATCCTCCACTGGTCCGAGCGCAACGGATGGGCGAACATCTACCTCTACAACAGCGACGGCACACTGGTCAGGAATCTGACCGAAGGGGCGTTCCATGTAGAGGACATCCTCGGGGTGAACGAGAAGGAGGGCTACATCCTACTGAGCGCATGCGGAGTCAACAAGGACGAGAATCCTTACCAGATGCACACGTTCAGGGTTCCGCTCACGGGCGGCGCTCTCCAGCAGCTTGACATGAACGACATGGACGTGCTTTCGACGGCGAGCGACGACGCCAAGTTCTTTGTGGCCAACTATTCGAGAGTGGACTGGACACCTGCCGTGGCCCTGTTCTCGGCGACGGGCAAGCGGATCGCCGATCTGGAGACCGCCGACCTCAGCCTGCTGTTCGAGGCCGGCTACAAGTTCCCGGAAAGATTCAAGGTGAAGGCCGCCGACGGTGTCACCGACCTCTACGGAGCGATGTACAAGCCTTACGACTTCGACTCAACGAAGGTCTATCCGATCTGCGACTATGTTTATCCGGGCCCTCAGGTGGAGGCGAACAACATCTCCTGGAGCAGGGGGTTCACCCGTACCGACAGGCTCGCCCAGATCGGAATGATCGTGATCACGGTCGGCAACCGCGGCGGACACCCGAACCGCTCGAAGTGGTACCACAACTACGGCTACGGCAACCTGCGCGACTATGGTCTTGAGGATCAGAAATATGCCATCCAGCAGCTCGGTGCGAGACATCCGTTCATCGATCTTGACAGGGTAGGCATCCACGGCCATTCGGGCGGCGGATTCATGAGCACGGCGGCCATTCTGAAATATCCTGATTTCTTCAAGGCGGCTGTCTCCTGCGCCGGCAACCACGACAACAGCATCTACAACCGCTGGTGGAGCGAGCAGCATCACGGTGTCCTGGAGAAGATCGACAAGGGCGACACGACCTTCGTCTACAGCATCCAGACCAATCCTGAGATCGCCTCCAACCTGAAAGGCCATCTGATGCTGGTGCACGGCGACATCGACAACAACGTCCACCCGGCCAACACCATCCGCGTGGTCAACGCCCTGATCCGCGCCAACAAGCGTTTCGACATGCTCATCCTCCCGGGCCAGCGCCACGGCTTCGGCGACATGAATGAATATTTCTTCTGGCGCATGGCCGACTACTACGCCGAGTGGCTGATCGGCGACTCCGAGCGCTGGAAGCCGGACATCACGCAGATGAACAACGACTAGGCCCGTCACCCAACCACCTCGACAGGCTCAGCGACCGGAATTCCTCTGGTCACTGAGCCTGTTCAATTTACAGCATTTATAGCCCCGTCACCTCCGGGAACAATAATGTCTAAAACTGTCGCCACAGAGTGCAACTCGGCACCCTTGGGGAACAATAACGCCTAAAACTGTCGCCACAGAGTGCGACTCGGCACCCTTGGGGAACAATAACGCCTAAAACTGTCGCCACAGAGTGCAACTCGGCACCCTTGGGGAACAATAACGCCTAAAACTGTCGCCACAGAGTGCGACTCGGCACCCTTGGGGAACAATAACGCCTAAAACTGTCGCCACAGAGTGCAACTCGGCACCCTTGGGGAACAATAACGCTTAAAACTGTCGCCACAGAGTGTACATCGGCACCCTTGGGGAACAATAACGCTTAAAACTGTCGCCACAGAGTGCAACTCGGCACCCTTGGGGAACAATAACGCCTAAAACTGTCGCCGGTGTTATTCTGAGCCGAGATGGCGGAGGAGCCTGGAGCGGAGGGAGCCTTTGCCGTAGCCGGTCCAGATGTCGATGACCTTGGCTTCCGGGGAGATCAGGACGAAATGCGGGATGCCGTTTGCCTGATAGGAGGCGGAAAGTCCCGCACCCATAGGCTTGAATTCATTCCACTCGACACAATCTGACTTTTCCTCCTTCAAGACTATTTTCAAGACTTTTTTCCAGGTTTTCTCACCATCCACACTCAGTCGGACAAACGCCAGCCTGTCAGCGAACTCCCTTGCAAGCTCATTGCCCTCCGGAATGGATTCCATACACGGCCCGCAGCCCACACTCCAGAAATCCAGAAGGATGTACTTGCCGGAGAACTCAGACAGATGATGCACATTGCCGTCCGTGTCATAAAGGTCGCCGTCCACGAGATCGTCACCTACCCCGACAACCTTCCTCGGACTCAAGGTCGCGGAGATCACCTCTCCCTGCCTTGTCTTCAGATCTTCCGGAGTAAGTCTGGAATAAAGCTCGTAGACCAGAGCCGAATCTGCCTTGCCGTAGCCGCCACTTAGCATCATGGCATGCAAAGCCAGCTCGTCAAGCCATTTCGTCGTGACAGGAGCCGTCCTCATATATTCAAGAACCTTATGGTTGGCGATGCTGTCCAGCGGTTTGCAAAGCCTTCTGAGCGAATCCACTTTCCTCCATGCGGCCCGTCTTTCCTCACCGCTGAGGCTCCTGAGTTCCCTCAACATGTCAGCCTCTTCAACGGCGTAGACCTGAGACTCCCTCTTTTCCGGAAACTGGACTGCCAGAAAATCATTCTCGGCCTTCTGCTCCGGAAGACGACTCTTTACCCTCCATGTCAGCAGCAGGTTGTCATCACCCGTGACCGTGACCTTCACGCCCGGCTTCACCCAGACCGGAAGTATATTATTAGGGAAGCCCTTGCCGAACGAGCACAGCCCGAACTGAACCGCTCCGCCTGAGATCGTGTCCCGGAATTCGAAACGACCGCCGATGACCGTATCCTGGGCCACGCGGACCGCCAACCGGCCATCGCTCCTCATAAGACTAATGACCGTGCTGTCGGGAATATTCCTGACCACTCCTTTGATAAGATACTCATCCACACCTACTGCCTGCCTGGAGCATCCCGCCGACACAACGATCGCGGCAATCGCCGCTACTGTTTTCAAAACTTTCATATTCATAAGGTTACCGTGCGTAAAATCATGCTTCCCGCGCACGGGAGGGTGTTTTTTGATGCTGCCGTACGCAAACAGCATGAATCTGCGCACAGAGGATTATTATTTCTTGTCCAAAGCACTGAGAAAGAAGTTCTTCTGCGGTGAAGAGGAGATACGGGCCTGAAGGTCTCCAGCAATATCCATTAATCTCTCAGTCTCTAGCCTTTTTCAGCCGGCAGACTCCCGCATCTCCGACCTCGGCTTCGCAAATTTACATAATAATCTGTGATTTATACGCCCGTCCCATAAGTAAGCGTTAAAAAATAAGTTGAGAAAAGACATCTAGACCGAAAAGATTCCTTAATCTGAGGCAACTTATTTTTTTCATGTTACTTAAAGGAGATATTTGAAGAAATTTCATTAGATTTGTATGGGTAAATAATTGTGAGGAGTGAATACTTTTGAGTCATTATTCGTGAACTATCAACCGAGGCTTGTCACCTATGCCGATAGCATTGTCAAGGATCATTCCATAGCGCTGGACATGGTGCAGGACACATTCTTCACATTCTGGAAGAAGTATTCCGGACAGGATGAGAAATCCTCCGCCCGTCTGTTGTTCGCGATGACAAGGAACCGCTGCATAAACTACCTCAAAAGAGAGCGACTGCTGAACTACGTGGATCTATCATTTCTGGACAGCATCCAGAAAACGGAGAAACTCTTCGGCCTTGACTTCTATTACGATGCCCCTGATTCCCCTCTAATACGGAAGGAAGTTGAGAATCAGGTCGAAAAGGTCTTGTCCCTTTTGCCTGACAGGTGCCGTGAGGTGTTCGTGATGAGCCGCTTCAAGGGAATGAAAAACCGAGAGATCGCCGAAATGTTAGGAATATCCCAGACCGCTGTCGAGAAGCACATCAGAAGAGCCTTGGCATCCTTCACAGAAGAAGCGAAAGAACAAAACTCGCCTGCGTTCAGCTGGTTTGTCCTTTCGCTCCTTATCGGATGTTCATGACAGGATATTCCTAATACTTCCGAAGAATGTCCGCGACCCGCTTTCGGTAGTTTGGATCAGCAGTCTTGCGGAAGTGGCCTTTGCGGTGAGTCCACCAGTCTTTCTCGAATCCGCTGACTTTCTCCGAGAATCCTTCCTGGTCAAAGTCCTTTCCTTTCCTGACGGAGTCCTCACAGTAATCAAAGAACATATTCCATCTGGCCAAGTAGAAAGATGACATGAGTCCCGACCACTCACGGCTTGCATAGTCACCAAGACTGCTGCCACGGTCGCCCCAAGTGGTGACAAGGCAGCGCGCGTTGCTTTCAAAATAGTTCTTCTCCCTCTTGTCGGCGCCCCAACTTCTCGCGTCCGAGATCCATCCGCCCAACAGGAAAGAAGGCTCGCAGGCAAGCAGAGCATCCATGTCCTTGAAGATCCCGTTGATTCTCCCGCGGAGAGCTTTCATCCGTACAGGATCTTCGTCATCAAAGGCTTTGGAGTATTCCAGGACCTCGTCCTGAAAGACATTGGCAAGATACTGTCTTGTCATGTTCACAAGATCAAAACGCTTGGCGGAACTGTCGAAAAGGAGTTCCAGCGCTTTTTTAAGATCCGCGTTCGGGAAGCCGCACCTTTCTTCCGATGTATGGCGGCACCGGCCAAGAGCCGGACGGAGGGTCATCGGGGAACGGTGACCCTTGCCATTATAGATCTTCCGCGCGAGCATATTCCACGCCTCCGCAGCTGCCGCGCTTCCGTCCGCCCTGCGTTCCGCGAGAGCCGAGGCATATTTTTCCGGAGTCAGTCCCCTGCCATAGCTCCATGCTTTCTCAAAGACATAGTCAAACATGTATGGATTGCAGTCGAATCCCTCAAGGGTGCCACCCAGTCCACATATTCCCGGGCCTGCCTCAGTCAGGACATTCTCTATCTTCTCATGCGTGTCGGCGAAGTTGCCTTTGAGCATAGAGTTTCCTCCAAAATTCCCGAGGTAGCACCAGATGAAAGGAACGCCGTAAAAGCTGTCTGTCATCTTCCAAACCTCCTGATAGTCACAGTAGTAGTCCAGCAACATCGATCGTTCGGCAGGATAAGATGTGATGTAGGACTTTATCCTCTCTCCCGTCCAGTCTTTCCTTTGGTAGTAGAAAAGCCAAGTCATCTGGAGCCACACGGCATCCTTGTCAGCACTCACCAATGACTCGCAGACCTGCCGGCCGACCCTGGCAAGGTAATCCGGTTCCCAGGACGGCGGAGTCACCTCGTTGAACAGATCGATTCCATAGATGTGGTCAGTGCCATACATCTCTTCCTGAATCTCCAGAAACCTTTTCTGGATTCTTGAATATAATGGATCCATAGGATCAAGGAACCAACAGGTGTATGGTTCCTTGAATCCCGCCCATTCTCCCAGAGAACGGATGTCAGCCTCAGGGAAAACGCGCTTGACGGCTTGCGGCACATGTCCCGCGAAGGCCGGCAGGACTGTTCTCATGCCAAGCTCCCGTTCCCGGCGGACAATCTTCCTCTGCAGTTCCTCCTGTCCATCAAGCCATGACACCGGAAGCGGCCCCTGCCATCTGTCAATGTTCTGCATCCGATGCCACGGAAGATGTGCAGGGCCTGTGAAATAGCCTCTGATCTCATCATCGGTCAGACCAAGTTCCGACCAGACCTTGTACCAGACGCTTTCCTGTCCCGTGATCGCAAGCGGGAGGTTTATCCCGTTCAATGCCATCCAATCAATGAAGCGTTCCCATTCCTTCCAGCCCCACCACGGAAGAGTGTAACCGAAAGTACAATAATTAAGGAAGAAACGGTTGGCCACCCTCGCCTCTGACGTGAACGGTTCTCCGACCACCGGCAATGATGACGGCAAACGGACAGGATCGTGACTGTACCATGAGACATCAACCTTGCAGCGATACCTTAGGTACCAGTTCAGTCCCATAGCCATCGCCGGCGCGCCAGTTCCGCTGACAAGAATTCCGCCGCCGGAATCCTCCACGGTGAAAAATTCAGCATCAGCCTTGTTGCGGCTTACATCCTGAAACCTGATCCGGTCACATTGTTCTCCCAAGATTCTCCTGGCCAATGCAGTCGCGGCCTCAGTCGAAACGGAGGCGAAAACAGAGTCGGTACAGGCAGCCATCAGAACCATGGCCAGCATGAGACGAAGTTTCATCAGACCTTGAGGAAGCATTTCTTGCGATAAAGGAAATAAAGGAATAACCAACAGACAGTGAAATAGCCGATGTTCATCACGAGTCCCGAACAACTTTCAGGGACAATGCCGGACAATCCTTTGAAAAAGAAGCCGGTCACAGGCCAGAAACCTATGATTTTCTGCGCCATGTAGATTGTGATGGAGTTCATGCCGACAACTTGGAAGAACACCGTGCCTTTCCTCCAGCCCTTGACATCGATCAGATAATAAAAGACAGCGAACAGCCCTATCGACCACGCCCCGCACGCAAGGACGAAAGTGCTGGTCCACAATTTTTTGATGACGGGGAACCAGTGAGCCCAGACTACAGCCACGATCGCCATGACAATGGCCGCCGCAAGCATGTTCAAAGTCTTTCTTTCTCCGGTGGCGGGCGATTCCTTGACGTAGCGCCCCGTGAACATTCCAAGCATAGCCGTGACGACAGCGGGAATCGTGCTGAGGATTCCTTCCGGGTCATATACTCCCGGCTTGTAGATGTTGTCCGGAAGCAGAAGCCTGTCGATGTAGAAGGCTATGTTCCCCTCTTTTGACAAGGAATCCGCACCTGCCGGAGCATCCGGGGCTACGACAAGTTTGAGAAGAAGAAAATACCCTATAAGGATACCGGCAGCGACACCCCACTGTGTCTTCTTTCCGGTGTGGCAGTACAGGATGGCCGCCAGCATCCAAGCCAGACCGATTCTACCAAGCACACTTGGAATGCGGAGAGACTCGAAGTGAAACTGGAAGAAACCCTCATAGACCAGTCCGAGGAAGAAAAGCGTCAGTCCACGCCGGATGACATCCAATGTTATCGACTTATCCGACAGTCCCTTCGAGCGTTTTTTCTCAAGGGAGAACGGGAATGTCATACCGGAAATGAACAGGAACAGCGCGAAGATCGTGTCGTGGTGATGCAACCCGATCCAGTTCACATGGTTCATCTGCTGAGCCAGCCAGCAATCCTTGCCTCCCGGAAATATTCCGCAGGCCTCCGCGATGACAGCGCTCAGCCCCATGATGAACATCATGTCAAAGCCCCTGAGCGCATCCAACGACAGGAGTCGTCCGTTTGAGTTCGCCATATACCCTAATTATTCAGTATCGTCAGTTTCCAGTTTCCTGTCGGCCCCCAAAGGTAGCCGGTGTATAATATTCCTTTACGGATCTTGATGCCTTCAGCCTCGAAATAGCCGCTCTTGGAGCCCAACTTAACTATTCCGGCCTTGTCATCAATGAACGCAAGGCTCTGCTGAGAAAGCTCGACCATCCCGTTGAAAGTTATCACTGAGACCTTTGCAGTCCTCTTGCTTCCGTCCCCGGTGAACCAGTAAAGACGTTTCTTGTAGATGCAGAAACCCTGCATCGGAGCTCCGTCGTTCAGTTCGACACTATTGATGAAAAATGAATATTTCGGCTTGAGGGCGCTCAGGTCATGAACAGCCACGTCGGGGCTGATGGTCTCGATTTCAGCGACAGGACCGCTGCCTCCGCCTCTTACAACAGTTCCGATGTTCACGGTTGTGACAGGAACCTTCTTAGCCTCCTTCAAGGACCAGACCACGACTTTTGTGTCTTTTCCCGAGACCTCGCCACTTGAGTAGAGGATGCAGAGATTGTCGTTCTCCGTGTCGGTGCAGACCAGAAGATTCTGATAAGGCCCGACATAATAGTTGTCCTCGCAATCCTCCGGCATAAGTGTCACGCCAGGCTGGTACCTGACCCGTGAGATGATCTTTTCCGCGTAGTAGTCCCCCTCACCGCCTAACCTGCTGGAATAGTTCGATGTCCAGACGTAGGCATCTTCGCCGTCCTCCTCGACCGACATGTTCGTCCCATGGGCGGCGTACCAGATCTTCATCTCCTTCCGGTACTGTCCCGAAGGGGTCATCCGTTGGAAGTACAGTGCCGAATGACGGGTGCCGCATGCCAGGATGTCACCGTTCTTGAGAATGTCGAAGCATTGCATGCCGACATCACCGCCCGCGATAGACAACGCATTGGCATACACGATGTCATCCGATAATGTTTTTCCGTAACGGTCGGACGGGATGTCCGGCTTGTCGGTCTTGACGATAGTGTTTTCACCTCCGTTGCCATAGGATGAGGCATGGCTGCAGGCACACTGCGAAAACAGCATGCCCGCGACCAATGAAAAAATGAGATTAATTCTGTTCATTTATCCAATTGAGTTCCTTGCGAATAAACAAATCATTTCGTCCACTCCTCCGGCAAGGTGTCTGTCCACTTTTCCGGAAGGATGATGGTGACCTTGGAAGCCTTGGATGCGTTCACGGTCGCCTCGTCAACGGTGCTGGCATCCGTATTTCCTGTGTTCAACTGTACACTGGTGAACACGTTTGACACATAACCTTCCCCTCTCACCATGGCGAAGACATCACCTGTGTTGGCGGATTCCTTGATCTGGATGGTCGGGTAGAATCCGCAGACGAGGCCGGCGGCATAAGGCTTGTCGGCTTTTACGCTGGCGTGCGAGCCGACATAGACATTGGCGGAGTTCGTACATTTTGTGATCACGATGTTGTCCGCGCCACGGCCGATCAGACCCGCTCCGCCTTGGGTGGTATAGCCCATCACCTTGCCTTTGTTGTGGCAATCGGTCATCTCCAGAGAGTTGTACACTGTTCCCATCAATCCACCGAATGATGCTGAATATGCAACCTCGCTGCGGCAGTCAACCGTGCCTTCGTTGCGGCATCCAGTGAGTTTCATGGAGCCTTCGCCCCCATCGCGGATAAGTCCGATGAATCCACCAACCGCATCACCTATCGCCTTGACCGTGCCCTTGTTGTAGCAGTTCTTGGCGACAAGCATCTTCCCTTTAGCGACCCTCACAGCACCTGCGAGACCTCCGACGTTACCGTTACCTTTTTTGTCCGCTCCGTTTGTGAATATTATGTCGCCAGCGTTGTAACAGTCCTCATAGTAGCCACACGCATAACCCGCGATACCTCCGAGACCGGCGAAATTGGTCTTGCCGCCACCGAAGTCTGCTTTGATGTTTCCGGTGTTGTATGTCCTGTACATCTTGACTCCCGCACCGTCCGACTTTCCGAGAATGCCTCCGAACCAAGCGTTCCCGAGGCCGATCTTGTTGGTGCTGATCGTGACATCGGACTCGTTCGAGCAATCGTAGATCTCAAGTCCGTCATTGTCCCACACGTCCGCGATGAGACCTCCGAAGAACATCACCGCGACGAGGGAGAAGTTTCCACGCACATGGCAGTTCCTGTAGGTTCCTCCGGCTGTCTCATCCCCGACCAGTCCACCGATCATCGTTCCCTGACGGGTGTTCCCGATCTGTGTCTGAGTGTATTTCACGGTAGAGATGACGTTCTCGAACGTGGCGCCGTTGCTGTAGGCGGCGATGCCGCCGGCTCTGTCGTTACCATCCGTGATGTTGAATGTTCCGGCGATCTTGAGGTTCTTGACGGTACCGTCGCCTTTGACGGTCTGGAATATTCCCGCATCACCGGAATTGGATTCGATCCTGTAGGTGATTGTGTGATTCGCCCCGTTGAACACTCCGGAGAACCCAGCATTGACATAGAGGGATTTAGGTGTTCCGGTGAGGTCTATGTCAGAGTTGACGATGACCTCGCCTCCATCCTTCCAAAGCGAGCAGTCACCGCCTTTCATGTAAGCCTCGGCGAAAGCAAGGAAATCATCGGCATCATTGATTCCGAGCATGGACACCGGCAGTTCCAACTCTCCGGTCTCTCCGGTGTCCGAAGTCAGATCGAAACGCACTGTTCCGGATCCGGTGAAGCCTTCAGCGGTGGCAGACGGCGCGGTCACAGTCAACGTGGCCTCGTTGTCGCCCTTCTGCAGATCGACATTCCATCCGGCAGGAACATTGGTGATCGTCACCTTGTCGATGTTGGCATATTCAACGGACTTCATCGTGCTTGTGGAACCGTGCGCGACTCTTTCCAGTCTATCCGCCTCGAATTTGAGAACAGGAGCCGACGCAAGAACCTGCACGCTGAACGAAACCTGGCTTCCCAATGTCCCTCTCTTGCTGACAGGGGTGACCGTGATTGTGCCTTCATGCTCGGCGGTCTCGTCCTTCAGGGCCGGAGCGGTGATGTCAACCTTGCAGCCTTCCCTGTCAAAGACGACCGTCCAACCTTTAGGAGCTGTGCTTTCAATGCTCCAGACATTTGAGAGCGAGGCCGGAATATTCATTGTCTGGGCATATTTCATGTTCAGCCCTTCCGCCACTCCATCAAGAGTGAACTCTACCGAGGCATCAGTCACCGAGACATTGATTGAGCGGGTCAATGTCCTTCTGTCGTAAGAGGTTACATCTATCTTGACCACACCGTTCTCCGCAGCCGAAATGTTGTCTCCGGCAGGAGACGAGATGTGTATCTTCTTCTCTGTCGCCGCAAAATAGGCGTCCCATCCGGCAGGAGTCGTGAACTCCACCTTCGAGACTCCTTCCGAGCTGACAGGGAATGCTCTGGCCTCATCGTAGAAAAAAGTCTGGGTTCCGCCAAGCTCCGTGCCGGCGTCACCGTTGATGTCGAAAGTGAAAGCCTCCTCGGCCTCCTCGGCCTCCTTGTCGCATCCGACCGCCATGGCCAAGGCCAGAGAGACAGTCGTTAATATTTTCATATAATTCATTTTCATTGTTATTAATATCCTGGGTTCTGTACTAGATTCTTATTCTTGTTAAGCTCGCTCTGAGGAATGGCAAGCCAGTAGTTCTTTTTGTCGAACTGTCTCTTGGCCTGCTGCTCGGCCTCCACAACCCTGTAGAAATCATCCTGAGTCTTTCCGCTGACATTCCAGGCCTTAGGCTGTCTGTTCAGCAGATCCTCGGCCTCTTTCCATCTGCGGATGTCATGATAGCGCCGTCCCTCGAACATGAACTCTATCGAGCGTTCCTGATGGAGAACCTTGCGCAGATCGTCTCCGGTAGGGATTCCGCCGACAATCGCCCATGAATCCTCGAACTTAGGAAGTCCGCACCGTGTCCTTACCTTGTTCAGATAGAGAAGACTTGTGGAGCTGAGGCTTCCGTTATATTCAAAGTCGGCCTCCGCATAGCTCAGGTAGAGTTCCGCCAGACGGAGGTACGGGTATGAGTAGGGAATGGCGTTCTTGGTCTTCTTCTCGTAGTCGTAGTAACTGCTTTTACGCACCCACTTCTGGCAGAAATAGCCGGTGCAGCTCTGGTACTCGGTGGTCGGTGAAATCCATCCGTGAAGTTCGCCGCCTCTCGCGTGGAGGGTGATCTCCTTGCTCTCGATCTGGAACTGTCCTCTGTCGTAGCCGACCGATGCGTAGAAACGAGGATCCCTGTCTCTGTGAAGGAGTACCGTGCTGTCGCCTGGAGCCACACTGTACAGATCCCTGTCCTTGGTGAGCGGATCCACATCCATCGGCAGACCGTTCTTGGAGTAGTACATCTCCACAGCCTCCATGGTCGGCACGAGTGTAGCCTGCCAGCTCATCTGGTCATTCTGCACGGCGCGTGGAGTGGAGCAAAGCTGGAGGTTCCAGATTTCTGTCTTGTCGCCTTTGGCCATAAGATATTCCTGGCCGTTCCAGTCTTCCTCCGTGAATGCATTGTAGTAATTATCCTTCCCTTGCGTCTGGATGTCTGATCCCGGCTTCTGGTTTGTGGTGTAAAGGGAGTAGTTCTTTTCCGCTTCGATGATGGCTTCCTGACTGGCATCCATGGCACGTTTCCATTTTTCCCTGTCGCTGACAGTGCTGACAAGCTGTGTCCCGTCCGGATTCTTGAAGTCAACCATGTCCGGATTGCCGTTCACAAGCGGAGACGCGGCCCAAAGGAACAGTCTGGCCTTGTAGGCAAGTGCCGTGGCTTTGGATGGAGTCCCCCATTCCTGTTCGATCACAGACTCCGGAAGCAGTCCGGCCGCCTTGTCGTAGCACTCAGCGATGAAGTCAACGCACTCATCAACAGGTCTTCTGCTCGGGAACATCTCGTTCTTATCATCGGTGTCGAAAGGAATGAACCTCTTGATCAGCACCGTCGGCCCGTAGTAGTCGAGCAACGTCTGGTGGTAGTAGCCGATCATGAACCATGCCTCGCCCTCGTACCTTGAGGCGGCCGATGCGTCCAACCCTTTGACGTTATGAATATTGTCGATGAAGTAATACGCGTACCGGATGCCTCTGAAAAGATCATAGTTGGTTCCGTTCGTCCTTGCTACCGGAGCCCAGTAGCCAAAATATGTCTGGCTTGGATTCTCCTCATTGTAATGAAGACTTTTACCGGGGAACCAGTAGGAGGTGCTTCGCGGGCCTGACATGAAGTCGTCTCCGGCGAACTGGTCCGGTGATTTCGTATAAGAGAAGAGTACCGGCATGTACTGCATCATGTTGAAGCGGAATTTCTTCGCTTCGGCCGGTGTCTTCCAGATGTCGTTCTCGGTGGCCTTGCTCTTCGGGACAACATCCAGATAGTCGCAGGAGGTGTAGCCCAGCGTGAGCGCGGCGAATAATATCAATTGTATTTTTCTCATGACGTCAAATGTTAGTAGTTGAACTGGATGCCGATGTTGAATGTCCTCTGGAGAGGATAGGTGAGACCGTTGCCGGAGCCTTTCTCAGGGTCCCAGTACTTGAACTTGGAGAAAGTGAGAAGGTTGGTACCGGAAAGGTAAACCCTCATCATCTTCCAGGTGTAGCCAATCTCGGCTGTCTTAAGCCTGAGGAACGCCGCATCGCGAAGGTACAGGGTGCTGTTCACAGTGTTGTTCACATTCCATCTGTCGGACAGCCTTGGATAGGAAGCGTTTGGATTCGGGTCGCTTTCGGACCAGTGATCCTCCGCATGGTACATCATGAGACCGTTGCCCGGGTCCGTGGCCGTTGAGAACGGATGGTTGTCGTACATGAGCAGAGACCGTCTTCCAAGCCCCTGGAAGAATGCGGACACATCGAAAGACTTGTACTGGAGCGAGAATCCGAAACCGTACGAGAGTTCAGGGGTGGTTGTCTTGTCTATCCACATCTGGTCATCGTCATCGATCTTGCCGTCATTGTTCAGGTCTTTGTACTTCGCGTCACCGGCCATCAGAGGATAGAGGGTGGCGAGAGAGGACTGGTCAGGAGAGTTCCGGATGTCCTCGTCGTCCTCGAAATACCTGTCGAAGACATACATCTTCATGCTGTTGATGGAATGACCTTTCTTGTACTGATAATCATATTCATAAGAAGGCTCGTCCATGAATTCTATCTCATTGTGCGCATAGGTCAGCGATCCTCTCAGGGAAAGGATCAGCCCATTGGAGAAAGCCTTGTTATAGTCCAGCGAGGCATCGATTCCGCTGTTGTCAACCTTGCCGATGTTACCCCAAGGCGTGATGCCGGAAAGGCCGAATGAAGACGGCAGAGACTGCCTTTGCATGAATATTCCGCTACGTTTCTCATAGAAGTAGTCCACTATGAGGTTGAGCTGCCTGAAGAGCCCAAGCTCCACTCCGATGTCCAGTTTCCTGGAAGTCTCCCATGTGGCTGTGGCGTTGCCGTAGGTCGAGATCTTCGGGCCACTCTGCCCGTTCAGGCTTGGTCCAAGGGCTATTCCATAACTTGAGTTCATGTTGACTGTTGAAAGGTAAGGGAATCTGTCCGCCGTGCTGGAAGAGATCACATCGTTGCCGACAAGTCCGTAGGAAGCCCTGAATTTAAGCAGGTTGACTTTGTCTTTGAGGGTTCTCCAATATGGCTCGTTGGAGATCACCCAACCCGCCGCGATGGACGGGAAGAAGCCGAAGCGGTTCCCTTTCGCGAAGTTTTCCGATCCGTTGTAGCCGAAATTGCCTTCGATCATGTAACGCTTGTCATAATCGTAGGTGATTCTGCCTGCAAGACCTTGCTCACGGTATGGCAGGGAAGCATATTCATTGGCGGCCGCGATGTTCATGACCCTTTCTTTCTGGTGATAGAGGAAAGTCGCGCCGACGGTGTGCCTGAGGAATGTCCTGTTGTAGTCGATCTTGGCCTGGAATGACAGCTCGCGGAGTCCGTCATTCGCTCTTTTGGTGTCAAGGTAGGTGTTGCCCTGCTCCGTCTGGATCATGTCCAGAACATAGTTGCCGTTCTCGTCCACGCTAAAGTCGTGCACCCTGTAAAGGAATGGCTTCATGGAATGGCTCACGGCTGAATACACCCTGTTGTAGAATGTCGCCAACCCATAGGCACGGAGTCCCTTGGTGATGAAGCTGAGATCCTGATCCACCGAAAGAGCGGAGGTGAAATGTCCCCGGTATTGGTCTGAATAGCCCTTGCAGAGTTCGGCATAAGGGTTTGTGCTGTAGCCGGTCGTCCAGCGAGGGGCTGTGCCGAAACGGACAAAAGTGTCATCCTCCTCGGAAGGCAGTACCGGAGCGAACTCGCATGGCATCGCTTTCAGGCTGTAGTTGAACAGCGTCTCCGTGCCTGTCACAGGAGTGTGCTGGAAATGAAGCTGGGTGTTCATTCTCAAGGACACTTTCGTGGTCGATGTCAGGAAGGCGTTGATGTTGGCCTGGAAAATGTATTTCTGGGAATTGATGTTCGTGTTGAAATCGGAGAAATCCGGCTTCTGGAGGATTCCGTTCTCATTGTGGGCAGCCACATTCATGAAGTAATCCACCTTCTTGCCTCCACCTGTCATGTTGATGTTGAAGTTCTGGTTGAAAGTCCTGTCCTTGAACAGAAGATTGTACCAGTCCACGTCCGGATAGGCGTACGGATTCACATGGTTCATGGTGTTCGTGATTTTCTCCTCGGAGTAGTAGGCATCCTTTCCTCTGGTCTGAAGAGCCTCGTTGAATGTGTTCATGAAGGTGACGGCATCGGCAGCTTTCGGAATTTTGGTGGCCTCGGAGGTACCGGTCTCGACCCTTACATTGATGGACATCCTCTCGGCGTTGCGTCCGCTCTTTGTCGTGATGATCATGACTCCGTTGGCTCCCCTTGAGCCGTAGAGAGAAGTCGCTGTGGCATCTTTAAGAATCGAGAAAGACTCGATGGTCTCAGGCGCTATGTTATTGAGCATCTGGGCTGTGACCTCTACACCGTCAACGATGTACAACGGGGATTGCCCGCTTCCGAATGTGGATATGCCACGGATCCAGAACGTAGCTCCGTCCGCCACACCCGGCTCTCCGGTGGACTGTACGGAGATCACTCCGGCAATCCTTCCCGCGAAAGAGGTGGAAAGGTTCGATGTGGACGCACGCAGCTCACTTGGCTTCACAGCCTGAACGGCTCCCACAAGACTCTCTCTCTTCTGCGTACCGAATCCTACAACCACCACATCGTCAAGAGTGTTGGCGACTTCGGACAGTGTTATGATCCGGATTTTGGACAACTCCTCCACAGTCAGTTCCTTCCTGTCATAGCCGATGCACTCGAAGGTCACCGTCACGGCTCCGTCCGGAAGCCGGAGGTCGAAGTTTCCGTCCACATCCGTCACCGTTCCGGTTGTCGTCCCGGCCACATAGACACCCACACCGACTATCGGCTGGTTGTCAGAGGATGAGATGACCGTCCCTTTGACGGATCTCACGTTTTCTTTACGGACAACGGAATTCTGGACCTTTGAGATTGTGACGTACTTCCCGTTGATGGAATAATGCATCGTCGGCCCAAGAATCTTGTCCAACACAGAAGTGATCGAAGCGTCCTTGAAGGATGCCGTCACCGGAATGGTCGTGTTGATCTCGTTGCTGTCGAAGATGAAATGATAACCCGTGCGGGCTTCCACCTCATCCAGGACGGCCCCTAATGTTGTAGAGGAAAAGTTCCCCGTGACCTTCTGCGCGCTCATCGCCGTTGGCAGCAAGAGACATAGCGCCAGAATGACGATAATAGGTTTGTGTCTCATGAATGTTACTGGTTATTGTTTTTGATTTATGTAATAGACTTTATTGCCCTTGCGGATGCTTATAGGAAGGATGTCGGACAGGACTTTAAGGATCGTGTCCACAGAGTCATCCTTGCTGAAAGACACGCGGATGGTCCTGTCACCCAAGGACTTGTCCTCAAGGATCAAGTGGGTGTCATACTCCCTTTCGAGCCGTTTCAGAAGTGATGAGAAAGGAATATTGCTGTACTTGATTATCCCGGAGGTCCATCCGCAGTAGTCTCTGACATCCACTGCTTCCTTTGTGAGTCCCTTGTCCCCGATCGTGACCAATTCTCCCGGTGACACGAGAGTCTCTTTCTCTCCGGTCTTGAACAGAATTGAACCTTCCACCAACGCCGTGAACGCCTCACCATCCTGCTCGTAGGCGGAAATGTCGAACTTTGTTCCCAGGACCGTGACAGTGCATTTGCTCGTATTCACGTTAAAAGGCCTCTCCTTGTCATGAGCGACCTCGAAATAACCCTCTCCAGAAAGGAAGATGTCCCTGGTTCTTTTGTTGAACTCCGATGTGTAGCTCAGCCTTGACCCTGCGTTGAGCATCACCTTGGTTCCATCCGGCAAAGCTATGTCAGTCCTTCCACCCGCCGGGACATTCACGACATATTCTTGAACCGCCGCGGCAGGGATCGCCGGATCGGATTCCCCTGTGTGGATTCTGAACATCACCACGGCAATGACGACCGCCGCGGCAGAGACCGCGGACACAAAACGCCATGCCCGGCGTCTCTTATAGGACTTGATTGTGGCCTTGACATCCGCCAAGGACGCCAGCACCTCCTCTGAAGGCTTGTGAATCTGCTCCCAGAACTTTTCGTATTCACGAAACTCTTTCAATTCCTCGGGAGTGGCGGTTATCCTGTCATAAATCTCATTTATCTCTTCCTTGGTCGCCTTGCCCTCAAGGAAGCGGTCATATAACTTTCTGATTCTTGTTTCCATTCTGTAAAATCGGACTTGTTACATATTATATAACACAGAATGCAGGATTTACCTAACCTTCCCGGATGATTATTTATCCGCGTGGAGGCTAATTTCTTATGAATGACTATATAAACGCACCTTACTCCCCCTGAGAACCGGCAGGAGTACATTCTTTTATGAAAATGGAAATCAGTCGGTTAACCTCCACGGCTGCATTATCATTTCTTGTCCAAAGCACTGAGGAAGAACTCTTTCTGCGGAGAGTCCGAAGCTGAGATGCGGCCTTTCAGACGCCAGACACGGTTGTAGATGACACTTTTTTCCTTGCCCATCAAGGCCGAGATTGTCGTGCTGGAGAACCCGGCGGCCGTGAAACAGAACAACAGGAAGTCGTCCTCTTTCCAAGACGGAAAATCGCCACGGAGACGGGACATCACATTGTCCATGGTCTGATCGAGCATATTCTCAAGTCCCCTCTGCGTCTTTCTGTCACCGCGAAGGCCTTCGACGATGGATTTCACCTCCTTGAGGATCTTCGGCTGCAAGTTGTCCGTACCTTCATAGACATAGTACTGCTCGCAAAGACGTTCAAGGACGTTGAAACGGTCTATGTCTTTCAGTCCGGCCTTGCTGACCGGCCTTGAGAGACGGGCCTGAAGGTCTTCTGCGATATTCATAAACTTCTCCGTCTCAAGTCGTTCCGCTTCAAGTTTACGCCGTGCCTCCGCCCTACGGACGAAATAGATAGCGGACACGGCGGCGAGTGCCAGCAACGCGCCAAGGGCCAGAACCCAAAGTTTCAGACGCGCGGCCAGAAGTCTCTCCCTGTCCGCCTCGGCCTGTCCTTGAATATAATCCCGCTGGCTTGCGGCCACAGCCTCGGGAAGAGCGGCCGACTGGGTCCGGTTGGCATATTCCATAACCTTTTCAAGGGATGCGAGAGCCTTCTTTGAATCTCCGCCACGGGAGGAAATCTGATATTCACGGAAATTCACGTCAGCGATTTCCGCATCGGTCTCAGCTGTGGCACGGGCTTCCAAGAGCCACCGTTGGGATTCGGAAGACTTTCCCGCGACAGAATAGGCATAGGCCAGGATTCCTTTGTCGGAGGACGAGAGAGGGAAATCGAGATCCCGCGCCGCGCGGCTCAGAAGATCAATCGCAAGCGCCGGATCCAAGGTGTCCTTACTCATCGCAAGAGCGGCATAGGACTCAAGGCAGCGCGCCTCCAGAAGAGTGTCCCGCATCTCGTGGGCATCGAAAAGGACGCTTTTGAATATGTCCTCAGCGGCTCCGTACCGCCCCAGTCCGGATTCCGCCTGACCTATCTCCAACAATGCCTGTTGGGACTCGCGCTGAAAACCGGCTACCTTGAATGCCTCGGCGGAGCGCGCGAGGTACATCATCTCGTCCGTGGAGTTGCCGGAAGCGTTGCATGTGTGCGCCATGTCGTAGCATATCCGGGCCACACGCAGGGTATCCGCGGCCTTGACTGAATATTCAAGAGCCTTGATGTAGGTGACTATCGCGGCTGGAAAATCCCCGTCGTTGAACTGGTTGCGTCCGAGGCAGTAAAACGCCCTCCCCTTCTGGCCATCATCGCCTCGCCTGTCGAACCAGTCCGCCATCTTCCTCACATCCTTTGTCTCCAAGGTGTTGACGTAGCCAAGCCCCTGCTCGACCTCATCCAAAGCCTTGTCCATCTGGCTGAACAGTCCGGTGTCGCATGAAGACAGTGCCACAATGCAGGCGACAGTGATAATCAGGTAACTTGCTGGTTTCATCGGAAATGGTATTTGAATATCGGGATCAGGCGCATCAGGGTCAATCATTCCATCCCTGCGCCAGGATCGGATGCTCCAGACCATCCGGAGAAACCAGAACGGAGCCGACCTCCGGCTGGGCCAGATGGCCTATTATGTCGAAAGTCTGGAAGTCGCGGCGGAACTTCTCGGCGGACAGAATCGGAATCGTGAACAATAGCCTGAAGTCATCACCTCCGTTCATGGCGGCGGAGACAGGATCGATGTCCAGTTCCTTGCCGGAAGAGAAGCTGTTGCCCTCGAAAGGAATCTTGTCGGCGTAGATCTTCACGCCCAAGCCTGACTCACGGGCCAGTCTCTTTACCGCGTCCGAAAGGCCGTGGGAGACCAGATAACCGTGTGACGGGTAAATCTGAGCGTCCTCCAGCCTGGTGACGGTCGAGGCGCTGAGTTCCGGCTTTAGATAGCTCCCGATCAGCATCTTGTATTTCTCAAGCTGAGGCTGGACGGAATCATCCTTGGTCTTGTCGAACCCACGTTTCTCACGCTCCAGAATCTGCTGGCCGAGGAAAGCCGCGCCGAGACTTCCCGACACGCAGACCAGATCCATGCTTCTGGCCTTTACCGTGCGTCCCTTCGTCAACTTGAATTCCTCCCCGATTGCCGAGACACTGATTGTCAACCCGTTCGGTGACGGAACCAAATCCAGGTCAACCGCCGAGAATCCGTGTTCCTTGGCGGCTGTCACGACTCCGAGCCAAAGATCCTTGATGTGGCTGAAATCCAGTTTGGCGGAGACGCCTAACCTTACGGACAACAGCCGTGTGTGCGACATGGATGCATATATTTCTCCGGCCACGGCCACAACAGACTTGTAGCCAAGATGTTTAAGAGGGAAATATGTCAGGTCGAAATCCATCCCTTCCACAAAAAGCCTTGAGGCGGAAGATAAAAAACTCCCGGCCGCCGGCTCAAAACCAATTTTTCCCTGTCGAGAGAAACCACTACCCTCGAAAAGCAGGTCGATAGCCTGCGTTTTGCCATATTCATTAAATGTCTTTTCCGCCATGATCGGTAATATTTCAAATGATGGTTAATAACACGGTGAACCAATTATTTTCTTCACCGATTTATCTTTAGGCAAAATTAGCATAATTTGTTAAATTTGTAGTCCACATATTTTCTTATGAATATAATAATTAGAGATAATGTTATGAAAAAAGTGATTCTTGCCCTCATGGCAGCCCTGATGGTTCTGCCGTTCAGCGTGGCAGCAAAAAAAAGAAAACCTGCCGACATCAATGTGATTTCCTACAACATCCGTGTCGGGACAGCCAAGGATGGCACCAATTCATGGGAATACCGTTACCCGGTTTCCGCGATGATGATCATGGACCAGAAACCGGACATATTCGGACTCCAGGAAGCCCTGGATTTCCAATTCAAGTACCTTGAGGAATATTGCCCCGACTACAAAGGCATCGGAGTAGGCCGCGAGGACGGGAAGCACAAAGGCGAGCACATGGCCATATTCTACAACAAGAAGACTGTCAAGCTGATCAAATGGGGAACGTTCTGGCTTTCGGAGACTCCGGAAAAGCCTTCCATGGGTTGGGACGCCGCATGCTTCCGCTCAGCCACATGGGCTTTGATGAAGGACAAGGACAGCGGAAAGAAGTTCTACTATGTGAACACGCATCTTGACCACGTCGGCTGGGAGGCCCGCAAGAACGGACTTCAACTGATCGTGGACAGGATCGCAAGCATCAATCCGGAGAACTACCCGATGATCCTCACAGGAGACTTCAACATGAAGATTGACCGTCCGGAATTCGATGACCTCAAGAAGGTCATGCAAAACGCGCGCGAGGTGGCCGTCAAGACAGACCATCACAACACCTACAACGGGTGGGGCAAGGCTCCGGCGGACGAGATCATCGACTACATCTGGTTCAAGGGATTCAGCAGCTGCACTGAATATCAAACCATCACAAAGCCGTATATGGAAAGGACCTTCGTTTCTGACCACTATCCTATCAAGGCCACACTAATTTTTTAATGCCAATCGTTCCGCAAGAACATGAATATATTCAAAATGAAGAAGTTGATCACTATCACCGTGGCCGCCGCGCTGGCGGTTCCGGTTTTTGCCCAGGGAGCCTTGAAGCAGGATTCTCCTGAGCGTCACGGGATGAATCCGGAGAAACTCGCCCAAGTTGACAGAGTCATCAACGAAGCGATAACGGCCAAAGAGATTCCCGGAGCCGTGCTCTCTGTCGTCAGGGGGAACGACATCGTTTATCTGAAGGCCTACGGCAACAAGTCCGTGGTGCCGACGGTGGAGCCGATGACGACCGAAACGCTCTTCGACCTCGCCTCCGTCAGCAAATGCGTGGGCACGACGCTCGCCTTCATGCAGTTGATCGAGAACGGGTACGTACGCCTCACCGACAATGTGGACAGGTATATTCCTAATTTCAAGCCTTGGAAGGATCCGGAAAGTGGAGAGACCGTGGACATCACCATCCGCGACCTTCTGTCACACTCCTCCGGCTTGACACCTTACATCAACGCCGACACGTTCGTCAAGGAATATGGCGGAAACGACCCAGAAAAAATGGAGCAGTACATCGCCACCGAGATCAAAAGGAACTTCCGCCCGGGCACCGACTTTATGTACAGCTGCCTGAACTTCGTCACCCTTCAGAGAATCCTCGAAAGAGTGACCGGAGAGAAGCTTTATGAATATGCCCAAAAACATGTCTTTGATGTACTCGGACTGACGCACACCTGCTATTTTCCGTTGATCTACACTCCGGCGGTCAGCAATTCGGCCGAACTGGCCGGACTCTGCGCTCCTACAGAGGTTCAGGCTGACGGCAAGCCACTGGTAGCACAGGTTCACGATCCGATGGCCCGCAGGATAATGGGTGGTAATTCAGGCAACGCCGGAGTGTTCTCCAACGCCGAGGATCTCTCCGTCATCTGCTCCGCCATCATGAACGGTGGTGTCCTCGTGGACAAAAAGGGCAGGATCCTGGAATCCACAAGAATACTCAGCCCTCTGACAGTCAGGCTGATGGCCACAATCCCTCCACAGAACGATCCTTCAGTGGGCCGGGCCTTAGGCTGGGACAAGAAGAGCTCGCACAGCGGTCCACGCGGCGACCTTTTCAATCCTGAGACCACTATCATGCACACAGGCTACACCGGAACCTCTATCGTGATCGATATGGAAAGCAAGACCGCTGTCATCCTGCTGACCCACAGGGTTCACCCTCAGGATAAAGGCGGCGTGGGCCGTCTCCGCGCCCTCGTGGCCAACATCGTGGCCGGCTCCATCATTCAGAACGACTGAATATGACCGTTCACCGTCTCATAGGATCACCGCTTGCCGCCATCATCTTTTTGGTGACGGCAGGCACTGTCTCCGCCCAGACCCAGAAAGAACTTCTGGATGAGTTGGACAGAACGATTGAGGAGGCGGAATCCTATGTCTCGGCAAAAGAGGTACGCATAAAGACCATCGAAAACACTCTCCACTCACGTGGAGTCTCTCCTGAAAGACAGTACCGGATCTACGGTGAACTGTTCGATGAGTATCAGCCTTTTAATTATGGCAAGGCAGTAGAGACTCTTGATAAACAGATGGAGATAGCCATGCTTCTTGGCGACAAGAGCAAGCTGAATGATGTCTATCTCAAGGAAGCGATGCTGAACACGGCCGCCGGAGAGTTTCTGGAGGCCAGGAATGATCTGGCGCGGGTTGACACGACCATATTCACAAAAGAGCAGGAAATCGCTTACTGCAATGTCCAGCAACGGTTCTGGTTCGATTATGACGAGAACCAGAAAGGTGCTGACAAATCCATGCTTAGAAAAGTGGCGTATTACCGTGAGCGCCTGCTTGCCTTGGCGGACCCTTCGAGCAGCCTGAGCCGTTATGTGACAGTACGCAAGTACATCGATGAGAAGAACTTCGCCCAGGCGGACTTCATCAACAGGCACTCGCTCTCAAGAATGGATCCCGCAAGCCACGACTATGCTAACCTGGCATATTTCCAGGCAAGGATCTGCGAGAGCCTCAACCGCCGGGAGGAGATGAAGAACTGGTTCATCCGCTCCGCTATGGCGGACATCAAGACCGCCACCAAGGACAATGCCTCGCTGTTCAGTTTGGCGGACGCCCTGTTCAAGGACGGAGACTACGCGAGGGCTTTCAAATATTCAAGTTTCTCCCTTGAGGACGCGATCGCCTTCGACGCCAAACTGCGCCAATGGCAGATCTCCGCGATTCTTCCAGCCGTGCAGAAAAGCTACACGGACATCCAGCAGACCCATCAGAAAAAGACAAGGAATATGCTTGTGGCGATGTATGTGCTGGTGTTCCTGCACAAGAGTGCGGACAGGAAGCTGACCGCCGGACCGATTTGGGATTTCGACTGGGGTGTGCTTTCCTACAATGCTTCCCCACAGGCCAGAAACGGTCTGGTAAACAGGGATTCCTTCTGGTACGCAAGGCTGTTCGATGATCCTGATTTCAAGGCCGCGGTCAAGTCCCGGTGGAATGAACTGCTTCCGCAGCTGAAGACAATTCCTGCCTTCATCGATGAGATGGAGAAGACGCTTCAGACCTCGGCTGAGCTGAATTTCAAGATGTGGGATCCGGCAGAGGACGCATCGCAGAACGGTGGTGTGATTGTCAACGGAGACGAGAGGATGACGTACAACGCAGCCGTGGAGAGATTGAAAAAGATTTACGAAGAACGATTGGAAATAATAAGCAAGAATCTGTAAATGAAAACATTAAAGTACTTGATAATGACAGCGGCGTCCGCCTTGGCGATCTGCGGCTGCTCTGAGAAAGACGAGACTGAAAAGAAAATCGACGACCTTCTTTCGCGGATGACCCTGCACGAGAAGATCGGTCAGATGAACCAGCTTTCCGGCGGAGACTGGCTGACCGAGGCCGCCGAGAAAGGCGAGATAGGTTCCATCCTCAACTGTGTGGATCCGGCTGAGATAAACAGGGTCCAGAAAGCCGCTGTCGAAAGAAGCCGGCTGGGAATTCCGATCCTTGTCAGCAGGGATGTCATACACGGCTTCAAGACCATATTCCCGATTCCGCTTGGACTCGCGGCCACTTTTGATCCGGAGTTGGTTGAGAGTGGCGCCCGTGTCGCAGCCGTTGAGGCCGCTTCCTGCGGAGTGAGATGGACATTCTCGCCGATGCTGGACATCTCAAGGGATCCACGCTGGGGCAGGATCGCCGAGAGTTCCGGAGAGGATCCGTACCTTGACGCCGTAATGGGCACCGCTATGGTTCGTGGCTATCAAGGCAATGGGGATTCAACCTCCATTGCCGCCTGCCTCAAGCATTTTGTAGGCTACGGGGCGACCGAAGGAGGCCGTGACTACAACACAGTCGAACTCTCCGAAAGGACTTTGCGCAATGTTTATTTCCCTGCGTTCCAGGCAGGTGTGGACGCCGGTGCGATGACCCTGATGACTTCGTTCAACACCATCGATGGAGTCCCTTCCACAGGCAACAAATGGCTGCTTCAGGACATATTGAGAGGAGAATGGGGTTTCGACGGAATGATCGTGACCGACTGGAACTCTTCCGGCGAGATGATTATGCACGGATTCGCCAAGGATCTAAAGGACGCCACCGATCTGGCCGTCAACGCCGGAGTAGAGATGGATATGATGTCCTACGGCTACATATCCTTCATCGAGGAACTGGTCAAAGAAAAGAAAATCAGCGAGAAACAAATCGATGACGCTGTCAGAGACATCCTTCGCCTGAAGTTCCGCCTCGGGCTGTTCGACAATCCTTACGTCAAGGAGGAAGGCTCAGGAGATGTTCTCTACGCCCCGTCACATCTGGAGGCCGCCAAGCAAAGCGCCATTGAATCAGCCATCCTTCTGAAGAACGACAACGCGGCTCTTCCTTTGAAGGATGCCAAGACTCTGCTCGTGACCGGTCCTTTGGCCGACGCTCCTTACGAACAGATGGGCACTTGGGCCTTTGACGGGGACGAGACTCATTCCGTCACCCCTCTGGCAGCTCTCAAAAAGGATTACAACGTGATCTACGAACCGGGGACCGCCTTCAGCCGCGACAGAAGCATTGCAGGAATCGCTAAGGCAAAGGCCGCCGCGTCAAGGGCAGACGCCATCGTGGTGTTCGCCGGAGAAGAGGCGATCCTCTCAGGCGAGGCGCACTGCCTGTCCGACCTGAATCTTCAAGGTGCTCAGAGCGAGCTGATAGCGGCAATGCGGCAGACCGGCAAAAAGGTCATCGTGGTCGTGATGGCCGGCAGGCCTCTGACCATCGGCCGCGACCTGGAGAACTGTGACGCGATGCTTTATTCGTTCCATCCCGGCACAATGGGTGGCGAGGCGATCGCCGACCTCCTGAGCGGAAAGGCCGTTCCGTCCGGAAAGACTCCTGTCACCTTCCTAAAGACCGTCGGCCAGGCTCCGATGTACTACAACCACCTCAACACCGGCCGTCCGAACACCGGCACCGAGACCCTCCTGATGGACCTTCCTCTCAAAGCCGGCCAAACCTCCAACGGCTGCACCTCCTACTACCTCGACAGCGGCTACGGCCCGCTCTTCCCGTTCGGCTACGGCCTGAGCTACACCACCTTTGAATATTCCGACATAGCTCTCGACAGCCGTGAATATACCGCCGCCGACACGATCAAGGTCAAATTCACCCTGAAGAACAGCGGAGAATATGCCGGCATTGAGGTCGCACAGCTCTACGTTCGTGACCTCGTCGGATCCATCGCCCGCCCTGTCAAGGAACTCAAAGGTTTCCAAAGGGTTGCGTTGAACGCCGGCGAATCAAAGGTCATAGATTTCTCGCTTCCTGTCTCCGCCCTCGCCTTCTGGAACATCAACAATGAATATATTGTCGAGCCCGGTGATTTCCAACTCTGGGTAGCCACCGACTCCGCCTCCGGCGAGCCTGTCGGATTCACTGTCAGATAGTCTGGAATCTATAGGTTTCTCAGGCAAATAGTCTTGTCATTTAGATTATGTCTTTGTTGGCCAATTACCACAAAGACATAATCTAATTCTTATCACCCACGGCACTAAAACCGGGATAATCGCATAGAATCTGTTTTGAGTTGTTTGAAATGTTCTTTGATGTGAAAAATCTTCAAAAACAGCTTCTTAGTCCTGTCTCAAAGTCTCAATCCTCTCCGGAGACAGCCCTGTGGCAATCCCGATCTGTTCAACCGGGATGCCTAACGACAGCATAGACTTAGCGACTTTCTCTATACCCTTCTCTACGCCTTCCGCCGTGCCTTGCTCGACACCGGCCTTAAAGCCTTTGCGGTAGCCCTGCTGCTCGGCACCTTTGATGTACGGGTGCATCTCTTTTTCTGTCATCATATCGCTGAAATAGTTGTCAATCTCCTGGTCGTCAAGGCCGCTGACACGCATCGCCCATTCCAACCTCTCAAACTCAGCGTCTTTCTCCGACCTCGACTTCGCAAATATAGCGAAATTTCTGAATATCCGGCACCATGCTGCCACAGGACTGTCATATTCATCAGTGTAGCGCATTATCCTCGGCAACTCCAACAGATAGAACGACATACGGTCGCCGAACGGCTCGGCCGTCTCGATCTCACGCAGTCTGTAATGGTACAGGATCTTTCCCTCCGGCGAGTTCGGATGCTCGTCCTCATAGTTCATTATGCAGATGACCTTGACAGGTGTCAGGGCATATTCCTCATCCCCGCGCTTCACCTGTCTGGTCACCAGCCTTGAGCCGTAGAAGAGCAGACGGTCGCGCTGGTCGAAACGCGAAGCCTTCTGCATCTCGACCAGAATCGTCCCGCCCGGCGTCCGGCAAAGAAGGTCGAAGAGTATCCTCTTGTCCTGCGGAGATATCTCCGTCAGTTCCGTGTTCCGGAACTCAACCGACATGATATCCTCCTGAAGGATGTCATTGAGGAGCCGGACAAGCAATTCCGGGTGGTTCTGGAACAGATACTTGAACGCCCAGTCGCAGGTCAGGTCAAGATACTCCGGCGTGGCGAGCCGCTGTGCGTAGGCATCCTTCTCCTCGTCGGTCATCCCGATGAACCGCCCGTCGTTCTCAATCAGCCTACGGCAGTGGCGGTAGCGTTTAAGGTACTGCTCCTCCTCTGACACTGTGGCCGAGCTACCAGCGGTTTTCTCCGTGGCTTTGCAATCTGTGGTCTCCTTGTTAATAACTTCCTCCTGTTCAATGGTCTCTTGGTTAATGGTAGTCTGGTCATCGACCTTCCGCCTGACGGCACATTTTCTCTCTGAAGTCCTCATAGTTGAAGTGAATCATGTCTGTTTGTCAAAATGTCCCGCGATTTCTCCCGGAACACGACCGCAAGTTAGGCATTCCTAATGAAAGGAAACAGAAAGAAACACATTCAATTCATAAAAAACAGAAATATTTTCGGTGATACCCCCGAAGAAACCACTACTTGAGGCTTCTTTGACACGGCTGCCACCTTCGGCAAAGTGCTTTAGCTTCACCGTTGGCCTTTAGGCACTCCAAAAACCCTCCGGCAACGCATTGAGCCATATTCGTTTCCCAAGAGTGTTCCGCAACACTCTTGAGAGACGTTCTAGCCCGAAAACGTTGCCCAAGCGCCACCTCCCTAAGTATGCCATGCCACTTCACAGCAATAAGATTCCTAAACTCATATGCGAGAATCCAATTATTCCCGACAAAGTGCATTTTTACCATAAAATGATTATCATAAAATGATAAAATGTCATATTTACAATGTAAGACATTATAACTTTGATAGATACATCAATCACGACAGGGTACGCCGGAGTCCATTTTTTTTTGCGGCAGGGTCAAAGGGACAAGCGAAGTATCAAATCAGTTCGCGGATGATTTCGTCGGAGGTGAAGAGGTGGTCTTCGGGGATGCGGATGCTGGCGCCCTGCCTCTCAAGAGCTCCTTCGCTCAAAAGGGCGTCAACAACAGTGCTGTCTGTCAATGAATATAATTCCGTGGCTTTCAGGCCTTTGTCGGTGCGGAGGGAGAGCATGATCCTCTCTACTCTGATGTCCTCGGGCGAAAGGGTCTCGGAGGTTCTTGAATATGTCGCCGAGGAACCGTCCGGACTTCTGTGCGGGAGTTCCTGGCTGTTCCAGGAGCGTACATTGCCGGTCAGGGAATGGGCACCGGGGCCGAGGCCGATGTATGGTGCCCGGCGCCAATAGGCGCTGTTGTGGACGGCTTCGAAGCCGGGCTTTGCGAAATTGGAGATTTCGTAATGATGGTAGCCGGACCGCCCAAGACATCTGCACAGGATGTCGTACTGCCGGCGACATTGTTCCTCGGAAGCCTCAACGTAACGCCCGTCGGCTACCATCTTGGCAAGGGCGCTTCCTTCCTCTATTGACAGTTGGTAGGCCGAAATGTGCTCTGGAGAAAGTTCCAAGGCCTTTTCGATCGTGTCTTTCCAGGTCTCGTCCGTCAGTTGGGATATGCCAAAGATCAGGTCAATGCTGATGTTCCGGACTCCGCTTTCGCGAAGGATATGGAAAGCCTTGACGGCATTCCCTGCATCGTGGCGGCGGTTCATCCAACGGAGAATGTCATCGTTGAATGACTGGATGCCCATGCTGATCCTGTTCACACCCAAGGCAAGAAGTCCGCGGACATATTCACGGCCTTTTTCCACTATATCTTCGGGGTTCACTTCAACGGTAAACTCATCGAAGAGTTCTGTCGGGGTGGTCACTTCGACAGGCTCAGTGACCAGAGAAAGCTGTTCAGTGACCAAAGAAAGCCGTTCAGTCTGGGAAACCGCACCGACAATCCGTGACAAAACATCAAGAGGAAGCACCGATGGGGTGCCTCCTCCGATGTATAGGGTGTTGACCGCATCCTGTGCGGACATATTCATTTCCAGTTCCTTCCGGCGGTCACGAATCTCAGCGATGACGGCATCTGCATATTCATTGAACACCTGTCTGCTCCGGCATATTTCCGAATAGAAGTCGCAGTAAGTGCAGAAACTGCCGCAGAAAGGGACGTGAAGGTAGATCACAGGTTAGCGGAGCAAGAGTTCAGTCTTGCCGAGGAACGCCTGAGAGGTGTAGGCCTCAACCGTGTATATTCCCGACTGATAGGAAGGAATGTCGTTGAGATAGATGCTCAGGTCAACCTCCTTACCCTCGTAGTCAACCTCACGGGAAGCGGAGGCGACCATAGTCTGGCCGTTGAACGAGAACGAGGTCTGCGTGCTGTTGGTGAGAAGGATTCCGTCCGGATCCTTGACGCGGAGATAGACTCTCACCGGTCCCTTAGGAGCCAGGTCGTTCTCGACAAGGCTCAGGGAGGCCAGAAGTCTCACTACCCTGCTGCTACGGTCCGTAACCTTGTCGGAAGCGTTGTAGGCGGCGACGCTCAAGCCTCTGGACTTGATCACGGAACCGGCGGCCACCTGACCGGAAAGGTTCTCGACCTGTCCCTTGAGGTCAGCGTTCTCCGCACGGCTCTCCGCGGCCTCGCGGCGCGCGGCGGCGGCATCGGCTGTCAGCTTGTGGTTCAATGTGTTGAGCGAGTCAATCTGCACTATGTAGTTTCTCATGATGCTGCGCAGGGTTCCGAGTTCCTTCTCGTACTGACGCATCTTGCGGCGGTTCGTGGCCTCGGTCTTCTGGATTCTCTCTATCAACTGGTTAACCTCTTCCTTGGAGGAGTCCAGCTGGCTGTTGATCGATGCATAGTCAGACGAAAGGCTGTCGTAGTCTCCCTTGAGGGCGATCATCTGCTGGGTAAGGTCGTCCTTCTCAGCGTTAAGGTCCTTTACAAGGCTGGACTTCGAGAACCAAATGTAGGCAAGTCCCGCGGCAAGCAGCACCGCCACAGCCACAAGAATCCACATAACCTTCTTGAGGCTTTCATTCTTTCTTTCCTGCTCTTCGCGCTCACGACGCTCGCGGATAGGATCAATTTCTGCCATAGTCTTTCGATTTAATGATTAATGACACAAAAATAACAAAACTATTTCATATCTTTGCTTCGTTAGCAAAAATCGGACTATTATGAAATATTTTATCAGAGCTGTCAAATACTTTTTCTACTTCACCATCCTGTTTGTGGTCATAATGGCGGCGCTCGTGTTCATCGGAGTCGTCAAGGCTGATGTCAGCCTAATGTTCCGCGATGGCTATAAGTCGCTGTGGCAGATAGCCTTGCTATTCGCTTTCGTTTCAGCCTTCTACCCAAGATTCGGTTTCATCAAAAGATCAGTCATATTAAAAGGTGAATATTCCGACCTCCGTGGCGGGATTATTGAATATATGGAGATGCGCGGCTACCGCCTCGAAAGCGAGGATGGCGAGAATATGACATTCCGCCTCCGCTCCAAGTTCAGCGCCCTTTTCAAGATGTTCGAGGACCGGATCACAATGACCCGCGAGCTTGGCGGCTTCGAGGTGGAAGGCCTGACCAAAGAAGTGGTGCGGATTGTCGGCGGACTGGAGTACAAATTCCGGGTGCTGGACGAGGAGTAATCCACATTTACGGGAAATGAGTATGCTCGATCGGTGCTGCCGGCACCATTGAAGCACAGATATAACACTCTAATATTCAAAGATTATGGCAGAAGAACTCAAGACTGTCGCAAAGTTCGAAAACGCGATGAGCGCCCACATCACAGCGGGTATGCTCAATGAGAACGGCATCCCTGCCGCAGTGTTCGGGGAGAACTCCTCCTACGTCTCACTGAACTATGTAGATCCTGTCGAGGTAAAGGTCAACGCCGCCGACTACGACGCCGCTATGGCCCTCATCAACTCCAACGACAAGGCAGAGTAGCCCTATTGAATACGCTGACAGGTTTTCGGTGCCCCCTCCCTTTAACCTGTCGGGTGCGGAATATGATATTTCTCACCCGACAGTTACTTTGTCAGCCCTCGCGGGTGCAAAAAAAACCTTCTCTCACCCGACACTCATCGTATTTTGTACCACAATAATTGCCTAGGGCCATATCATTCCATAAACAGTTCATTCATCCACAATGGCGAATGTTTATCATTGATAATTCTCTTAGTAAATATACTTTAATATTCCTATATAATTGCTATTTTTGCATTTACACCAATAACAAAGCCATTATGACAATACAAGATCTGTATAATAAATGTTGCGATTCTCTAGATGCTAGACCTCTAAAAAAGCCCGGCATAAGAAAGAATGCCTTGAATAAAGTACTGGTATACTTAAGGACATCTCCATTCTTTCAGGATGGACATCTATCTCTTCCTTTAGACAAAGAAAGAGTTAAAGAGAGTTACAAGAAATACAAAGACAAAGAGTTAAACGATGCTGAAAATAGTGTGATCAATCTTATTTATAAAATATCAGAACCCAATAATACACAACGGCATCAATCCTGTCAGGTCTCAAAAAGGCAGGCACGTGAAGTTGAAGCAACTGATGATCAACACAACTATACACTATTTGAAAAGGATTTGGTCAAAGGTAACTTTTTATCTGTTAATGCCATTGATAGTTCACAAATACCACAAACATCTGGACTATATTGCATAAAAATACGCAAGGGGGTTAGGTTTCCTCAAAACTATGGAAAGATTAGAGATGATGGAATCATCTACATTGGGAAAGCATCCAAATCCTTACGTAGCAGATTATGGGAAGAAGAACTCAAGCATAAAAGGCCTGCGACTTTCTTTCGCGGCATAGGAGCGATGCTTGGATTTCTTCCCCCCATAGATTATCTTTATGGGAGAACGTCCAGAAATTATAAGTTTTGTGATTCCGATGAATGCCAAATCCGTAAATGGATGGATTGTTCATTATTTGTTAATTTCATTCAAGTAGAACCAGACAAACTGGGTTCTATAGAAAAGGCTTTTATCAGGAACTATGCTCCTTTAGTAAACATCCAGCACAACCCTAATGCAAGCGATTACATTAAAGCGGCAAGGAAACGATGTGTTGACCACGCAAAACGTAAAATATAATTTATTCATTAATTTATTGATTAACAACACTTAGCCAAAGGAGGAACAGATTATGGTAATAAGGCCGATAATAAATGTGCGGTCAGACAAGCTTTCGCACGGGTTCACCGAAGCCGTCAAACTCTGCAGAGAGCTAAGTTCCGATAAAACGGGAGTTATTCTGGATCTTGCTGAGGTTCATTTTGTGTCACCTTCATTCCTACTGCCCGTTATTGTATATATGCACCAACTCGGTTTCCCGATCAATATGATTAATATCGGGACTTATCTATCAACTGTCAGTTTTTCTGACGGTGGTATAGACGCAGCGTCATTCGCCAGATCTTCGGCATTCAAATCTTATATGGAGTCGTATTCATCCAAAAGTTATATTCCAATAATAAAATTCCCTACAGATCTTGACGGCAGCGATAAACGCAATACGATTCTGCAATGCATAGACAACATTTTGAGTCGGCAAGTACCCTTTGCGAATAATGTCATACTAGCATTAAAATATGTTATCGGCGAAGTTGTTGATAACATTATAGAGCACGCCTGTTCGGAATTCGGATACATAATGGCACAAAGTTATCCTAACCAAGGCTACACAGACATTTGCATAGCGGATACAGGACATACAATTATTGGCAGTTATGCGGAAAACCCACGTACGGCAGAAATATCGTCTGACATAGAGGCCATCCAAGCAGCCGTGAATGGCATCTCCGCCAAAAATCTACCAAATGCGGAAAACAGAGGATATGGGTTCAGGACATCTATAAATATGCTGACAAAAGGTCTTGGAGGAGAATATTTATTGGCCTCAGGTAATTCAGCCTATGCCAGGAACAGAAGGATAGACCAATACCTTACTCTCCCGTATGGCCTTAGATTTGAAGGCACAATCGTTGCTTTCAGAATTCCACATACTGAAAACGAATTCAATTATATAAATTACGTAGAGTAGCATTATGGAAACTATATATATAAAGGATCTTATAGGTCAAGACATCTTGAACCGCATATCTGCACGTGATATTCTAGATGCCATCAACAACATAGACGATAATGTCATTGTATTGAACTTCAAAGGTGTCCATTTCACAACCAGAAGTTTTATGGACGAGTTCTACAATACCATAATCACGGCTAAAGCGACAAGAAAAACAATCAGGATCGAGTCAATGGAAAAAGACTTATCCACAATGCTTGAAGCAGTCAGCAAAACACAAAGAAATTCAATTGTGAGAATAACCCCTCAACCATATACCGAGACAAACTCTGTCAGTGATATGGAGAAGTTATTTGCAAGTATGTCAATCTAAAAAGATTCTCCGGCTACGCCTCGTCAAGAATATTCTTGGCGATGTAGGTGAGGGCGTCGTAGAAATCCTGGCCGAAGACGGAGATGAGGGGGTCGCGGAGGAACTGATAGACACGGATGCCTTCGCGGCGGCCTTTCTCGTAGGCATCCTTGCATATTCCCCAACGATGGAGGTTCAGGGCCTGGCCGCCGCCGGTGAGTTTGGTGACGCGGATCGGGTAGAGCCAGCAGGACTGGGGTTTGCGGAACTTGCACTCGCCTTGGAAGAAGCACCGTTCGATGGAGCAGAAACAGTTGCCGGCCTCGTCGAAAGTGGTGTACGCGCATTCCTCGGTCTGATCCACGACCGGGGTAACGATGTCCCCGTCACGGTCGATGGAGAAGAAGCCCTCCTTGTCAATCTGCGTGCGGCCCTGCGGCCTCATAAGCTTTGAATATATGGGGTAATTCTCCTCCAGAGGCTCCAGCTCCGACTCCTCCAACGGAGCCCCGCTGTCCCCTATTATGCAGCAACAGCCCTTGCAGACAGCGTAGTCACAGGCGAAATATTCAGTGACAACATCCTCAGACACAAGGATGTCGCCGATCTGGATAATGGTTCCGAACTTATTGTTTGACGACATATTCAATTCTCATTCCTTCGGACAGAGCTCCGAAAATTTCCTTTACCTTGTCGGCGGAGACACTGCCGATTCTGTTGTTATAACCGGTCAGCACGTCCTTTCCGCCGGAATAGCGCATCAGGACGGCGTCCACATAATTCTTCGGATCCGCAAGATAGGTCGAGTAGCCATTGGTCAGCAGGGACTTGCAGGAAGCGAGCTCCGCGGCGTTGACCGGATTGGAAAGCACGTTTTCAATCACCTTGCGGGCCTCCACAAGAGTCCTCATCGGCTGGTCGGAACCGCTCTTCACACCATAAGGGAGGCCGGATTCCGGCACAGGAGTGCAGGTGAATATCAATTCCAGAGCCTCCTGAGGCCAGATGCTGAAGCGGTCGGCCATTCTGACACTGAACCCGTGCTCGGCCATCACACCGGTAAGCCTGCGCTGGAGGGCGAGGCTGGCGACCTTGAATGCCATATAGTTCTCTGTCGTGAACGGCTCGGCGCAGGCCAAAGCCAGATTGATCTCAACAGGGGTTCCGATGCGGGAATATGTCGTGGCACCGGTGCGCAACTTATAAGATGAGAACTGGCGTACGGACGAGGACTTGCTGACCCGGAATCCGCCAAGATACTGGCAAAGGATTTTCTGGACGGACTCCGCCGACAGATCGCCCACAATCACAAGAACTCCGTCATTCGCTCTTATAAATTGATTGTCAAAAAAATCAGATGCGTCATCCAACGTTCTGGCGGTGAGACCGGACGGCGTCTTGACGGACGAGTAGTTGTAGTCCTGGTACATGAGGCTGTCCAGATAGGCCGGCTTGAGGGAAGCCAGTTCCATCCTTTTCCACGGCTCAAAGGCCGAAAGCGAAGGCTTCCGCATATTGGCGGCGGAAAGCAAGGCCTTGAGGGTCAGCATGAACCTGTTTGACGGGGCTGAGCCGTAGAGTCGCAGATCAGATGTCGAGACGGCACATGACATCTCCACCCCGTTGGCACGGAGCACTTTGTCGAAGTCGCTTCCCGGCATGCCGGCGATGTTGCACAGGCCGAACATATCGGAGAAAAACGCTCCCTCCCCGCGAGGAAGATTCCGGACAGTGGAGAAACCACCCTTTATCATAAAAGAGTAACTGAAACGCCCGGCAGCCGGCATCTTCTTGTAAATCACCTTCATGCCATTGGAGAAAGTCCACATCTCCCCTCCGGAGACAGGCTCCGCGGCCACAGACTTCATCTTGACCTTATTCCTTTCGTTCCAGAAAGCCGAGGTGTCCTTGGCCGTCACAGGCCACTTGTAGAGCGGTTTGTCCAGCATGGAGACCCCGTCGGTCACCGAACCGAACAGAACCGGCCAGAACCATTCGTCATAATCCTCCTCGTTTCCCGTCCATGTGATCTTGGGATTCTCCATCTCGGAGAGCAGGGCCAGAGTGTAACCGTTGAAAAGTTCGGTCTCAGCCTTTGTGGACATATTCCTGGAAGAGAAGAAGTTGGCCTTGGTCGCCGGGGAAGCCAGATCAGCTCCGTAAAGGTAAGAGGAGACGCAGCGCAGAACAAGGGCATCATTCGTCTGCGTCCTTAGGAAACCATTCAGGACGGAATTGCGCGCGACCAGATATTCCTCCGCCCCGATTCCCTTGGAACAAATCTCCGAAAGGACGGAGGCGACCGCCATCGAGGCTGGCATCAGCTGGCCGCGGGAGGTCCGCACACTCACGCTGAAACGCTCGTCACCAGCGCATGACGCACTTCCAAGATATTCAACATCAAACGATTCCACAGGAATATCCCTACCAAGGAAACTTTCGCGGAGGCGGCTTGAGACAATCTCCCTCAACGATCTGGAGAATAATTCCGAGATGAACGGCTGGATCGTGTTCATCTGATCGTCAGGTGTCCTCGGCGAGCGGAACTCCACAGTCACGGAAGAACCGCCGGACGGGATGAATGAATATTCAGGAGCGATGGCAGGCCTCCAGACATATTCCTTCTTCTTGTAGGCGGGATTGCGGGAAGGAACCATCAGCGAGAATACGTTCATCCTTTCCTTGATGGCGGTAGGATTGATGTCACCCGCGATGATGATGGCATGCTGGCAAGGCTGAGCCGCGATGAGGTCGAACAGCATGAGAAGCGTGGTGTCCGACGCGGCCTGGTCAAAGACCGGCACATCATCGAATCTGAATATTGTCGCGTCGTCACGGTAGGAGATATATCCTTCCGAACGGCAGCCTATTCCCTTGCGCGACAAGAACTTATAAGGAATCGTCTTGTTGAAGTGGGGCAATGACGAAAGCTCTTTTCTCGCTGACAGAGTGTCGCTTACCCCCTTGCACACAAGCGCGAAGTCAGCGACTCCCTTCATCGATGGATTCGTCAACAGATAGTAGGAAATCCCGTTGGTAAGATTGCCGGTAGTGACCGAGCCGTCCTTCTGAAGAACGGGCAGATTCTGCGCTGGCATCATTATTGAAAAACCAAACAGCGCAAAACACAAGACTGATTTGAAGATAAGACTACGCATCATTGACACCTCCCGTTTAGACAAAAATAGCCAATAATGTGCAATTGACACAAATTTTTATTACATTTGTGGTTATTGCGATTATAAGGAATATAGTTAAACATAATTTTTAATACGATGAAAAAGTTTATTCTCGCGATCGCTGCCGCGTTCATGGCAGCAAGCATGGCATCCGCCCAGGACATGGCCCAGGCAACAGAACTCTACAATAATGGAGCCACAGCCATCTCTATGAAGAATTGGACTGAAGCCCTCGACTGCTTCCAGAAAGCTCTCGAAATGGGTAAGACCATAGGCGCTGACGCCGATGAGCTCGTGGCAAACTGCAAGAACGCCATCCCTGGAGTCTCCCTTGAGATCGCAAAGGACCTGATCAAGGACGCGAAGTACGATGAGGCCGCCGCCAAACTTGACGAAGTCGCCAAAATAGCCGAGGAATATGAGAACGCCGAGGTTGCCGAGAAGGCTAAGGAACTCGTTCCTCAGATGTGGATGCAGAAAGGTGTTGACGCACTCAAACTGAAGGACTTCGCCACCGCCGCCGATGGTTTCGCGAAGTCTTACGCCGCCGACACCACCGCCGGAAAGACAGCCCTCTACCTCGGACAGGCTCTCGGAGCCCAGGGCAAGACCGATGAGGCCATCGAGGCTTTCAGGCATGCCGCTTGGAACGGTGAGGAGGCCGAGGCCAAGGAGCAGGTTTCCAACATCTATGTAAGGCAGGCCAACGCCGCCCTTAAGGGCCAGAAGTTCGCTGACGCCGTGAAGGCAGCCGAGAAGGCCAACAGTTATGTCGAGAACGCCACAGCTTACCTCATCGCAGGGCAGAGCTCACAGAAACTCAGCAAGAACGCCGACGCCATCAAGTACTTCGAGAAGTATCTTGAGATGAAACCGGACGCGAAGAACGCTCCGGCCATCACTTTCACCGTGGCCGCCCTCTATCAGGGCGCTAAGAACAACGCCAAGGCTCTTGAATACTACAAGAAGGTACAGGACGATCCTAAGTTCGGCGCACAGGCCAAGCAGATGATCGCTTCCCTCAGCAAGTAACCAATGAAGTTCCTCGAACTTCTTGCTCCGGCAAGAAACGCTGACATCGGCATCGCGGCTATCGACTGCGGTGCCGATGCCGTGTATATCGCCGGGCCTGCGTTCGGGGCGCGTCAAGCCGCCGGAAACTCGATGGAGGACATCCGGAGGCTCACCGAATATGCCCACAGATTCGGAGCGCGCATATTCCTGACACTCAACACTATTCTTTTTGACAACGAGCTCGCGGAGGCGGAAAGGCTGCTTGCCGAGGCGAAGGACGCGGGAGTGGATGCCATCATCGCGCAGGACCTTGCGGTCTGGGAACTGACCGACCTGCCGGTCCACGCTTCGACACAATGTGCGATAAGGACTCCGGAGAAGGCACGGCTCTACGAGGGCATCGGAGCCTCACGGTTGGTTCTGGAACGGGAAATGTCTCTGGACCAGATCCGTGCGATAAGAGCGTCTGTGGACTGCGAACTGGAGTTTTTCGTACACGGAGCGCTCTGCGTCTGCTACAGCGGCCAGTGCTATATGTCAGAGCGGATAGCCGGGCGAAGCGCCAACCGGGGGGAATGCATCCAGGCGTGCCGGTCTCTCTACGACCTTGTGGACGAAGATGGAAACGTACTGGTGCGGAACAAAGCCCTGCTGTCGCTGAAGGACTACAACCTCAAGGACAGGCTGAAAGACCTTGCGGAAGCGGGAATATGCTCGTTCAAGATCGAGGGAAGGTTGAAGAACATCTCCTACGTGCGGAATGTCGTCCGGGCATATTCCTTGGCATTGGATGAGTTGGTCGCGGCAAATCCGGAGAAGTTACGCAGAGTTTCGTTCGGGCGGAGCGAAGGCGGGTTCACACCGGATCTGGCCAAGACTTTCAACCGGGGGTACACGCAATTGTTTCTGGACGGGAAACGGTCAGGGAACTGGTCCTCGATGGATGCGCCGAAATCAATCGGAGAAGAGGTCGGGACGGTGGTTTCCATCGCCCCGATGCGCCAGAACTTTTCAAACGGCAAGAGGCCAAGCGAGGAGAACATCACAATAACATTACGGATGAAAAATCCGGGTGACCGGCTTCAGAACGGGGACGGATTCTCTTTTCTGTCCAAAGGTCGTGGGGAGATTGTCGGTTTCCGTGGCGATGTCTGCCAAGGGAACCGGATAACGTGCAGAAATGTCACTGGACTCTATCCCGGAGCCAAACTGTACCGGAACCTCAGCAACGCATTCGAGAAAGAGCTGGAGTCTAATCTGCCTGTCAGGACTATTCCTGTTTCGGTGGATATTTCGGCCATTGTGGTTCCGGTCACTTCGACAAGCTCAGGGACCGAAGAGGACCGGTCGCCGAGCTTGCCGAAGCGACTCAGCGAACCAACATATTCACTGAAAATCAACGCGGTAAGTCAGGACGGGCGGAGCGTCAAACTGGAACGTGAAGCGGGACACAACGCAGCGGAGAACCCGGAAAGGATGCGCGGAATGTTCGCCACTCAAATCTCAAAGGCCACAGGAATATATTCATTCACCCTCCGCTCGCTTGAAGTGGAGACTCCGGACGGCTCGCTGCCGTTCCTTCCGACATCAGCCCTCAACGCAATCAGACGAGACCTCGCCGCCGCCCTGGAAGAGATGCCTTGCCGGGCGATTCCTCTGCTGGTAAACCAGGCGTCAAGCCGTACCGGGAACGCCGAATATCCAGTACTTGAGCCTGATGTCTTGTCACAAGTGCAAGATATTCAAGAGACAACATCGAATGGCCCACACCTTTCGTACAAGGCAAACATCGCGAACCACATCGCCCGTAAGATATACATGTCGTTGGGAGCATCCCGGACCGATGACGCTTTCGAGATCTCTCACCGCCCCGATGCCGAGCTGATGCGCACCAAGTACTGCATCCGTTATGAGCTCGGCCTCTGTCCAGTTCATCAAGCCGGCAGACAGCATGGCAGGGCAAATCATGCTTCCGGTATGGTAAATCCTCCTATCCCAAGCAGCCGCAAAACCAATCTATACCTGACCAACAACGGCAAACGGTATCACCTCGCCTTTGACTGCGCGAACTGCGAGATGGTCGTCAAGGTCGTCAGGACATATTTTTGTCCTATTTTATAATTTTTTAGCCCAAATTACCACATATTGCAACATAAATATTCATAAACAGGGCAGGAATATACTCTCAGCACATATCACAATATGCCATTAGTGGCGATACAGGGCACATTTTAGGCAAGAAAATATTCCTTACATATTATAAGTAATTATGCCCTGGTTGTACTGCTGGCGACAGCATGCTACAACGACGAGGAATTGAAATCTCGTCTGGACGATGTGGATCAAAGGCTCACGGAAGTCGAGGCCAAGGTCGCATCACTCAACACCCAACTCACCAAACTTCAGGAGTCGATTGATGGTAAACAGTTTATCACCGGCACCGAGAAAAATGAAGACGGCACCAATGTCATCTCGTTTGTCAACGCTTATGGGGAGTTGTCAACCATCACGCTGTCAGACGGAAAGTCTCCTGACATTTCGGTAAAGCAGGCCGCCGACGGGAAATGGTACTGGACACTGAACGGTGAGTGGCTTCTGGACAAGGACGGAAACACAATTCCTGTCACCGGAGAGCGTGGAGTGACCCCATCCATGAAAATAGAGAACGGTAACTGGTACGTTTCCTACGACCTGAAGAGTGTGATCATTATAGTCCAAAGCGTTGCCGGTAGTCTGTCCGGCAGCGCTTTTGTCATCATACCGGATTCAATCACAGAAAACTGAAGGTGATGCTGACGTCACCGAAGCGGTTTGGCTTACCGTTGTACTTCTCGAAATAGTTGTTGGAGAGTTTTCCGCGCCAGACGAGGTCATCATTACGACGGAAAGGAAGTTCGATCTCGAATCCATAAGACTTGGATTTGATCTTCACCAAGCCGCTGGCCTTCCATGAAGTCTGCTTGCCGCCATCATCCTCGATCATCAGGAAGACACATTCCTCCAGCTGAGGAGTCCATTCAGACACGACAACAGTGTTGAACCGGATAGACTTCCCGACCTGCTTACGCTTGACATTGATCATCATGTCCGTGACCGACGGGCTGTAAAGCTTGAGTTCCTCTTCGGTCTTGGCAGAGAATCCGTTCAACGCTCCACACTTCACAAAGAACTCGGAGCCGCCGGCGAACCAGGAGTCGTAGTTTCTGTGAGCCTTGAACTCCTTGAGGACCAAAGTCCTGCAATCGTAATCATAGTAGGATCTGGTCTGTGCGGAGGCTGTGCGCTCAGGGTAAAGTGCCGGATCTCGTCTGAGGAGACGCCGTGACGGCATCGAACACCTCACGTCCAGTTCATCCGGCTCCGCCACAGTCAATCCTTTCTGGCACCTATATCTTACCAACAACGGCAAACATTACCCTCTTTTCTTCGATTGAGCACGTTGTGAGATGGCCATAAAAAACAAGGATTCCGAAATTTCCGGAACCCTGACAAACATTCAAAAATGCGGATTCATCAAGCTAAAGACAGATACCTGTAATATCTTGAATGATAGACCCTGGCTTTATTCTCATCTGGAATATATTCCTTTGAGAATCCACTGTTCATAGCGTCAATCGCATCTTCTACCTTCCTATACCGTCCGGCGGCGGTGGCAGCGAACATGGCTGCCCCCAGAGCACAGACCTGATCGGATTTGCATACCTTTATCGGACGTCCAATCACATCAGACATCACCTGCATGACAAACGGGCTTTTCAGCGCGATGCCTCCGACACCGATGACGGAATCTATGCGGATTCCCTCTTCAGTGAAACGGTCGATGATCGCCCTGGTTCCGAACGCTGTGGCCTCTACAAGAGAACGAAATATCTCTGGAGCGGTCGTGCCAAGAGTGAATCCGGTGATTGTGCCTTTCTGCGATGGATCAGAATCAGGAGACCTTCGTCCATTCATCCAATCTGTCGCCAACATGTCATCCTCTGAAACACCAATCCTTTCGGCCTCGGATGTCAGCAGAGGGATTATCTTCTCACAAGCAGCCGCACAAGCTTCCTCGCCCAGGCCGGAACAGTTACGCAGAGGCCATTCAAGAATGCGCCTGAACATCGCGTACACATCACCGAACGCGCTCTGCCCAGCCTCAAGCCCGATCATCCCAGGAATGACACTTCCGTTGACCTGACCGCATATCCCTTTAATACATTTGTCGCCTATTTCATCCTCGGATGCTACCAGAACATCGCAGGTACTCGTTCCGATGACACGGATCAGAGTTTGTTCCTTGATACCGGCACCGACAGCCCCCACATGACAATCGATCGCACCTCCCGCGATGACCACATCGGTGGAAAGTCCGAGCCGTTCGGCCCACTCCAGACATAGTGTCCCGACGGGTTGGTCTGCCGTTGAAGCTTCATCCGGCATATTCCTGCGAAGATCAGAAAGCCCTGGGTCGAGTCTGCTGAAAAAATTCTCCGGAGGAAGACCGCCCCATTCCTCATTCCACATCAGTTTGTGACCATAGGCGCAACGGCTTCGGACAATCGCACCGGAATGTTGTACACCTGTCAAAACAGCAGGCAGCCACTCACAGCACTCTACGACAGAATAAGCATCACGCATCAGTTCAGGAGAACTTCTCACGCAATGTAATGCTTTGGCCCATAGCCACTCCGGGGAATATGTCCCTCCTTCGTATTTCGTATAATCGACAGCCGAATTCCTACACGCCTCATTGATTTCTCTCGCCTCTTCCATGGCGGTGTGATCCTTCCAAAGAACAAACATCGCGTTCGGATTCTCTGAATACTCAGGTAGCATTGCCAATGGCTGTCCGTTCTCAGCCACCAAAGCAGGTGTCGATCCCGTCGTGTCAAACGCCATTCCGACGACATTCGGAGCAACTTCCGCCTCACACTTCGACAACGCATCGGTCACAATATATTCCAGAACCTCAAGGTAATCCTTTGGATGCTGACGCCACATGTTAACCTTCGGATTGCAATACAATCCTTTTTTCCAACGAGGATATTCCTTCACGCTTGAAGCAAGACACTTTCCCGTCACGACATCCACGACAAGAGCCCTCGCAGAGTCGGAGCCATAGTCAAGCCCTATTACATATTCACTCATAGATTTGAAAATAAATTATTTACTTCGTAAAACCCTGACTTTGAAGACAGCTTTTCTCAACAGCCCTTCACCAATGAGCGGAGCATGTGACATCTCCGGGGTAAACACTATCGGTTCAAAAGCCTTGACGGTGACATACCGATCAGGCGTGTCTTCAAAGAATATAATGTCCGCTTTCTTATCGAAAGCCCCGGATGGACTGACACATTTTGAGCGATCCTTGACACCGAACTCCTCGTCTTGAGACAATGGAATCTGAATGTCAATATATTCGTCATGAGCCTCAAGCCGGACTTCCTCACGCGCCTTCAAAGGCATTTCTAAGATTGTCAGCCACAGGTTCTTGGAATCCAACACATGCTTCCCAAGAGGCAGTTCGGACAGATCCGTCATGCGAGCATATTCCATCGCCTTTTTGAAATACGGATTGTCTTTCAGCGTTTCATTAATTTCTAAACCCAACATAGTCCTATATGCCTGGACGCTTACGCGCTGATTTTTTTCCTTGCCGCTTCCTTCATACCTAAAGGAATGACGGAAGCGGAGAGAAACAAAACCAAAATTAATCCGTAGCGCCCCATCCTACAGTCTGGGTAAGATTACTGTTCCTGTTGAGGGCATCCTGCGAGACAGGAAGCAACAGGATATTCTTATTCTTCTTTCCGTATTCGGCGATAGTCGGATTGCATTCCTCTATCTTTCCTAAACGGATCAAAGCCCACCAAATGACTCCTTCCTCTACAAACTCGATGGAATATTCATGAACAAGTGCGTCCAAAACTGCGGACTTGGAGGTTTCCTTATAGAAATCCTCCACTCCATATGCTCTCTTGGCCACTATGTTAAGGGACTTCAGAGCTCCGGAATAATCATCTTGATAGTACTTGAGTTCAGCGTCAAGCATAACCGCAAGTGCGTATCTGTAGTATAGCAGATCCACATCAAAGATGTAGGTATTGCTACCAGGAGTCATGGCAGGAAGGAACTTGTTGACCCATGTGATGTTCTTACCTCCGACACCGTAGTTTCCATGACCGTAGATACAATCGACACGGCTGTCATTGTTCTCGTCCTTACTTTTTTGCAAAACGTTCTGGAAACTTGGAGAGAGATCCAGGAACTGTCCCGAGATCGGAACCGGATTTGACCAGTATTTTGAGTCCACGTCTGTGTAGTATGGGTACATGTTTGCGAAATATGATGACCCTGTGTTGCCGTCCGCCTGATCATTGTTCAAAGCGAAGATTACCTCATTGTTCACTTTATTGGTACGGCTGAAGATAGATGCATAGTCAGACAGCAACCTTGAGCCGGAGATATTCAATGCCCCCAATGCTTCCTGAGCCTTGGAGAGGTAGCCATCACCCCCGTTCTGGGTTGTGTACATCCACAAGGAGTATTCAGCCTTTAACACATTAAGTGCGTCAGTTGTAGCATAATACTTATTCTTACCCAAGTACTTTGCGTACTGCCCTGCATTTTCCAAGTCACTTTCCACCTGCGCATAGACCTTTTCCTTCTCTGTTCTGACAGGATAAGTCTCCGGTTGCGAAGGAGACTCGATCGGCACGAGCACAAGCGGAACGTCTCCCCAGATTCTGGCTGCCCAAAAATAGCAAAATGCACGGGCGAAGTAGGCTTGACCGTAAGCGAAACCGGCCTCCGACTCCGTCATAGTGATGTCTGGCGCATATTTAAGAACCGCATTCGCCTGATCGATGACAGTATAGAGCAGATTCCATGAGCAAACCGATGTCTCTGATGTCATCGTGTTGTAAAGCACGTCAGTACAGTCCTTTGTCGAGATGTCGGTCATCTGCGGAGTACTCCACATGTAATTTCCAACTCTTGCCTCTGCCCAATAGAAGACACTGGTGTACCTGTTCTGGAAATTTTTCCTCAGCAGATAATAGATACCTTTCGTGGAAGTGGTCACATCGTTGGCATCTTTCCACATATTGCTGGCACTCAATTTATTGTCCTGCGAGATATTCAAATCCCCATTACATGAGACGGTGAAAAGAGCGGCGGCAAGAATGAATAATTTCTGTATAATCTTTTTCATAAAGTCTATTGATTATGTGATTAAAAAGTAAGTTTCACATTGAACAGAATCTTCCTGGCGGCAGGAGCGATGTTGGCGTTAACGTTGTCACTCGTGTTCACAGCAGAGAACCATGATCCGGAAGATGACGCGCCGATACCAATCTCAGGACTGATCGTTCCAGTGACATTGTCAACATAAGCTAGAGTGTTGCCACTGACACCAACGGTGAGTTTCTGGAGTTTCAGACCCCTTATCCATTTCTCAGGAAGATCGTAGCTTATGGACACGTCCCTGATGCATAGATAATCACCCTTCTCCACGCAGAAATCGGAGATTCTCTGAAAATTCGAGTTGCCGTAGTCACAATCGTTAGGCAGGAAACGGGCATATTTGTAATCGCTCTTTCCCGGCTCCCAGCAGTCTTTGACATCACGGAGAATATTGCCGTTACAAGTTCCATAAGTGTTCATGAATACTCTGGATTTCATGTAGTTCACGATGGAGTGTCCTATGGCGAAATCGCAATAGAGATTGAAAGTCAACCTTTTGTATTTAATTGTGTTATTGATGCCTCCTGTGTGTTTCGGAAGCACATTGCCCAGCTCAAACATGTCCTCGGCATTGATCATCTCCTCACCTGTTGCGGTAAGGGCGGAACCTGGCCTGTTGACCCATTCATAATCACCGACCGCCTTACGTCCAGGCACTCTCTTGCCATCCTCTCTTCTGTACCCCTTGGACAAAGCGTCATAGTAAGCGTTGTCCGCATCTTCCTGACTTGTAATGATATGGTCAATGACATAGCCATAGATTCGGCCAAGAGGCTCTCCCACAGCGATTCCTCCGAATTTTTCTCCAGTTTGAGTCATCGTGTACCCTCCTATTCTCCAAGCGTCCTTCCCGTCCAGATTCTTGTACTTGTAGGAATCATCCAAAGAAATCACCTTGTTCTTGTTGAAAGACCATGTGATGTCGGTTCCCCAGTAGAAATCCTTTCTTTCAATGTTTACAGTGTGAAGGGCAAGCTCAAAACCATAGAAGCGTGCACTGCCAACGTTGGCCATCACGGAGTCAAAGGAACCTGTGTCAGGAAGAGTGACATTGAACAACATGTCCCTTGTACGTTTGTTATAGTAGTCAGCCGTCACTCTGATCCTGTCATTCAGGAAGTTGACATCAAAGCCCAAATCCAGCTGAGAAGTACGCTCCCAAGTCAGGTCCTTATTCTGCATTGATGACGCGACGGTCACGGACGAACCGTCGTACAGACTTGATGTGGAATATGCTCCATAGGCATCGTACAATCCGATTCCATTGTTTCCCGTCAATCCATAGGAAGCTCTGAGTTTCAAGAAATTGGAAGTATTCCTACATTTGTCCCAGAATGATTCATCCGACACGATCCAGCCGACAGAGGCAGCCGGGAAATAGCCCCATTTATGTCCTTCTGCGAACTTTGACGATCCATCTGCCCTGACGGTAAGGCCCAGAAGATACTTGTCCTTGAAACTATAGTTGGCTCTTGCGTAATATGACACCAACGCTTCCTGAGTATCAGTGTTGCTTGCCGTGAACACTGTCCCTGAAGACAGGATCGGAACCTTGTCAGAGACAGAGCCCGTTGATTTGGCATAGAGATACCAATCACGCCACTTGGAATAATCATATCCTGCCATCACATTGATGTCATGGTTTCCAAAAACCTTTGCGTAATTCAGATAAGCTGTGAAGGTGTCCCTGATCTTGGCCCAACGTTTTTCCTGAGTTCCGTCGTTCTTCCCTCTATAATTCAATTCTCCATCCACTTTCACCTTTTGGTACATGCTGTAGAATGTGTTCGTGTTATAGACACCATACTGCGCGAACAATGAAAGGCCGTCAAGGATATTCCACTTGAGGTTGAAAGTGCCGGCGAAGTTGTTCTTGATATTCTCAAAGTCGTACGCTTTCTCCCAATAATCAGGATCTTGGAACCACCCACTACCATTCGAGATCTTTCCGCCTTCCGTATATTGTTTTCTTGTCGGCCCCATGAGAAGGCCGCGTCCAAGCACATTCCAATTTGAAGCGTACATCTGATCGTAGTTTATCCTCGCATAGTCGAACGAGGTTGAAGCCTCGATATCATCAGTGACCTTGAAAGTCGTGTTCGCATGCATAGACAAATGATCGTAGCCGGTCATCCTGACAACTCCTCCGTCACTAAGGTAACTTGCGGAAGCGGTGTATTTGATCTTATCGTTGCCACCGTTCACACCAACATAGTATTTCTGCCAAGGTGAGGTCTTAAACCATCTAGCCTGGCTGTCATATTCCTGATAAATCAATGTCTTGCTTGGATCTATCGGATCAGGCATGGAAAGCCATCCTTCCGGAACGCTTTCCCCGTCGGCAAGATACTTCGGAGAATAATTGGCCTTGTCGGACAAGTTTCCGGTCCCAGCGGCACTGGCGCCGTTTAGGATTGACTGTCCTTCGTAAGCGTCCACAAGCTGCGGACGAAGGAAGGTCAGGAACTCAGTTCCGTTCATTAGATTCCATTTGCTGACTGCGTTCTCAAAACCGACCGTGGCGTCAAACGTGATCTGAGGGCCCTTTGAAGGAACGCCCTTCTTTGTTGTCACCAGAATCACACCATTGGACGCACGCGCTCCATAGATACTGGCCGAAGCGGCATCCTTGAGAACTTCGATGGACTCGATGTCATTGGCGTCAAGATCACTCATGCTTCTGTTCACGCCATCCACAATGACGATAGGATCATTGCTCAGATTAACCGATGATCCGCCTCTGATAAGATAACGCGGCGCCCGTCCCGGAATGGAGTTGTTCGACGCGGCGTAAAGACCTGCCACCCTACCTTTCAAGGCCTCTCCAACATTAGTCACAGGCTTCCCTTCAATCACATCCGATTTTACGGTCGAGATACTGGATGTCAAAGATTTTCTGGATTGTGATCCATAACCCACTACCACGACCTCGTCCAGCAGCCTGAGGTCTTCTTTAAGCACCACATTCAGACTCGTCTCATTCTTGATCAGAAACGTCTCTGAAATGTAGCTCATGAACGAGATCTCGATCTTCGAATCCTTGGACACGGAGATTGTGAATTTTCCGTTCGGGTCAGTCGTGACACCGTTGGAAGTGTTTACCTCCACGACATAGGCACCGACGAGCGGAATTCCAGCCTCATCTTTAACTGTTCCGGTCACTGTCACAAGTTTCGTCTCGTCAATGTTATAAGGCGCGTCAGTGGCCATGTTGTCTGAAGCGTTCAACTTCACCGCACCGGACAATACGGTGCATATCGTCAGGGTTAACAATTGTAGTTTCATAGAATTATTTAATTATATCGTTATAGCACAAAGTGACGACAAAGTGTACTATCTGTACACCGGGCCGAAATTCTGACATGCCCTGAAATCCGCGCCCTCATTATCCATACCAAACGCATCCCAAGCGCTAGGTCTGAATATCTTCTCTTCAGGAACGTTATGCATACAGACCGGAATCCTTAGCATCGAAGCCAGAGTGATCATCTCGGCACCTACATGACCGTAACTGATTGCACCATGATTCGCTCCCCAATGTCTCATCACTGAATATACATCCTTGAACTTTCCTGAAACACCATTTACACGCGGAGCGAAGAAAGTGGTCGGCCAAGTCGGATCGGTCCTTTCATCTATGGCCTTGAAGACATGATCAGGCACATTGACGGCCCATCCCTCGGCGATCTGGAGAACAGGTCCCAATCCCTTAATCAGATTGATGCGGCACATTGTCATCGGCATTTCTCCTCTAGTGAGGAAATGGCTGGACATACCACCTCCACGGAAATATTGCCTGTCGGCAGGCATCCACGAAGTGTTCTTCAGGCAGGATTCCACATCCTTTTCAGTAATCTCCCAGAACGGCTTCATCACAGGAGCGCCTTCAGCATCTTCCATCCTTCCGGTCGCGTCAAGAGTCGTGGAGCCGGAATTAATCAGATGTATGAAGCCATTGCCGGCATGTCCGGTCAACTCGTAACCTGTCACGCGCTTGACAGCTTCCGGAGACCAATAAGTCCTGACATCTGAGAACATCTGAGCCCTGTTGGTAAGCAGATTGAGGAACAACATCGTCACACCATTAAGTGTATCATTCTCAGTTGCGAAGACATACGGCTGTCTGATTCCGTTCCAATCGAAGGACGTGTTCAGGATTGTCTCCGAGAAATCTCCGTCAGGCATGAAATCCGTCCATTGCCTCTGGCCTTGGAAACCTCCCGCAATGGCGTTATGACCCCCAGCTTCTTCCAGAAAGCCCATTTCCGCCAGCTTGTCATTGCCCCTCATCAGGTCACGGAATATTATTGTCATCTTGACAACATATTCCCAGACCTCGTCCAAGTGAGTCCTGTCGTAGCGGAGATCCTCGCGGTTATGGTCAGAGCCTTCGCATGGCTTGCAATATTCATTGACCCACTTCATCGCGCGGTCAAACTCTTCCTTCTCGTAGATTCCAAGACGCACCCTGCGCTCAATCTCGGAGCAGTCCACATATTCATTCCTCATTCCAAGATAATCCTGGAAGAAATCTGGTACAGGGATTGATCCGGCTATTCCCATAGACACAGAGCCGATGGATAGATAGGATTTGCCCTTCATCTGCATCATGGCAACGGCCGCTTTGCCCCAAAGCAGTAATTTCTCACGGACGTCACCCGTAATTGAGTTGTCTTCCTTGTCCTGAACATCACGGCCATAAATGCCGAACGCAGGGAGTCCTTTCTGATTGTGCCCGGCCAATGCAGCGGCGAGATAGACAGCTCCAGGGCGCTCTGTCTTGTTGAATCCCCAGATGGCCTTCGGCATAAGAGGATCCATGTCGATGGTCTCCGCACCATAGCACCAGCAAGGGGTCACGGAGATGACAGCGCCAACGTTGTTGTCCCGGAACTTGTCCGCAGCGGCGGCGGCTTCTGCCACACCGCCTATTGTCGTGTCAGCGATGACACACTCCACAGGGGCCCCGTCTACATAATGCAGGTAAGACTCATAAAGAGACTTGACACTTTCCGCCATACCCATGGTCATGACTTCCAATGATTCGCGGATACCTCCGCGACGGCCGTCAATAATAGGACGGATACCGATTTTAGGATGATTGATTACCATTATTAACTATTAGCTTTAGTTTTGTTAATTCTATTAACCAAAAGAGACATTACGAATCCAACGACAAAAATCACCGTGGTGCCGAACACTATTGTCAGATAGGAATGAATCTCGCTTCCGAACACAGGAAGACTCATGTAGGTGATCACAAGAAGGCCGCAGACCACAGCGGCAATAGATGCAGAACGAGCCGGCTTCCTGCAGACAAGGGCCAAAAGGAACAGGCCTAACATTCCCCCGCTGAATATGGAAGACAATTTCCACCATGCATCCAGAACCCCATCGATCTTCTGCATTGCCAGGCCTATGACAATTCCAATAACACCGACCACAAAAGATGTTGTATATAATACCGCCATGTGTCGTTTTCTTAGATCCACCGAACCTACTTTCCACATGCGTTCATAGAAATCTGTGAAAACTATGGTAGCGGAAGAATTTATGCTGGTCGCGACTGTGCTCATCCCGGCAGAAAACAAGGAGGCGATGACGAGGCCGGTAAGACCTGTCGGCAGTCCATGTACAATGAAGTACGGAAAGACCTTGTCGCCTGAAAGGCCTTCCGGCAGGAGATCGGGTTGCGACGTATAGTATGAATAAAGAGCCGTCCCAATATACACAAACACCAATGACACAGGAATATAAAGAAGTCCTCCGAAGATGGTTCCCTTCACGGCTTCCTTGGTCGATTTGGCAGTCATGTACCTCTGGACATAATTCTGGTCGATTCCGTAGTTCTGAAGGTTCATGAACAAACCATAGATCAGCACAACCCAGACAGTAGGCTCCTTGAGTGTCATACCCAGACTCCCAAGACTGAACTTGCCTTCCGCTGCCGCGATCCTAAATAGTTGCCCCGGCCCCTCAGGCATGTCGAAAGTAAGGATCAACGCGCACGCCAATGCCCCCAAGATCAGGATTATACCTTGAATAGCGTCAGTCCAGACAACGGCGGACATTCCTCCTACCACCGAATATACCAACGTAAGCACACCGGTCACGATGATCACCGTGCTGATGTCCCAGCCGAACATGGTGTTAATCGGTATAGCAAGGAGCAGCAGGATGGACCCCACCCTACAGACCTGAGTCAACAGGTAGCACACAGCAACGTAACACCTTGCCCAATAGCCGTATTTGTCCTCGATGAACTGGTAAGCAGAAACACTTCCGATGCCACGGTACAGAGGTATGAATATCTTGGCCGCAAGCACCATCGCGACAGGAATTGTCAGGCTGAACACAAGCTGGTTCCAATTACCGGCGTAAGATCCTCCAGGAAGGCCAAGGAAACTGATGGAGCTGACGAAAGTCGCGAATATCGACATGCCCACAACCCATGTGGGTATATTTCCATCAGCCTTCGTGAAAGCGGCGGCGCCTGTTCGGCTCTTGCGGTAAAAGCTGCAACCGAAAAGCACAACACCGACAACAAACACGAAGAAAACAAGATAATCTAATATTGTCAGTTCCATATCGTCAGGCGAACCACGCTATTTGATATCATTGAAACCAAGGTTGATCAACGCCTTGCGGATCAGCACGCGCTCGGACGGCTCAAACTCACGGTATGGCCATGCAAGATAGCCATTGCATATTCCCAACAGCGACAGTGCGCACTTCACGCCCTTCAGATAGCTTGAGCCGTATTTGCCGACAGTGTAAAGGGATGTGCTTATCTCCATTATCCTCTCCTGCAACTCCCTTACTTTCTTCAAATCGCCGGCCTCGGCTGCATTGAACATTTCCACATAGATCTCCGGAAACAGATTCGCTCCACCGTTAATGCCGCCGTCAGCGCCCATCAGGATACATTCTCCCGTCAGTTCCTCTGGCCCAACATACAAAGCGAAATCGTCCCTCCCACCGAGATGGTGGTACAACGTACGAAAGTAATTCATGTTCGCGGAACTGTCTTTCAATCCAACGATGTTAGGATGTCGCGCTAATTTTAACACTGTCTGGACCTCCAGGAACACCTTGACGTGAGAAGGCATGTTATAGAGGTAAAGTGGCAAAGGTGACGCATCAGCAAGAGCCATGAAATATTCATAGAGTTCCACCTGGGACAGTGGAGAATAGTATGGGGCAGCAGCCACCACCCCGGCGGCACCGTTTCCTTTGGCAAATTCCGCCATACGGACACTCTCGTCGAAAGAGGTGTCGGTTATGCCGACAAGGACCGGAACCCTACCAGCTACCTTTCCGCACACTTCCTTGACAAACTCACGCCTTAACTCATAAGTAAGACTCTGAGCCTCACCGGTGGTTCCAAGAAGAAACAGGCCGTGCACACCTCCCTCTATCATACGTTCCACTAGATTGACAATGCCTTCATTGTCAAGTTCATTGTTCCCCTTAAGCGGGGTGACCATAGGGGGAATGATGCCCCTGATTTTCTTTGTTTCCATAATATTTTTATAGTTTTCTATTTGCAGGATGTCTTATTCTTAATATAGTAAAAATGCCCGTCCTCCGCGCCGACAAGCAGATCGCTCTTGCCGTCCTTGTCCCAATCGACAGGGGTAGGACATGTCGTGTGTCCCTCAAGGATGACATCGCACAGATTCCCTTTGTACTCAAACCAGGTGATTCCATCCTCGTCCTTCACATTGCGGAACCAAGCCACGCTCTGACTATCAACAATCAGATCCATCCTTCCATCTCCGTCCCAATCCACGAAACAGATTTTTCTTCTTCCGGAAGCTCCGGCCTTGCCGTCATTCAGACGAAGAGGTCCCGACTCCGAATTCACAACTCCGGTCTTATTACTGTAAACAGAGCAGTTTGTGCCATAAAATAATCTTTGCCCAGGCTTGAATCGAACTTTTTTGCCGGAAGTCTTGATCCTTTCATAGCAGCACAGGTATCCTTCCTGATCCAGAATGATCAAATCCTCAAGTCCGTCTCCATTCCAGTCGAGGATTACAGGAGAGGTTCTCCATTGTGTCACCAACGTTCCCGGTTTCGGATTCCACCAATTCCATTCTGGTTTTGGAGTCTCTCCGGACCAATCCACATAGACCGGTTTGGGTTCGGAGAACTTCAGGCCGTCTTTACTACCCTTGTTTCTCAACCACTCTATCTTTCCTGTGATGGAATTGATGACAATGTCTTTCTTTCCATCGTTATCCATGTCAGCCACCGCCAAGACAGTATAGCCCCATTTCCTTTCCGCGGGACCCTGGATCGAGCCATTCTCTCCAGCCATGATTCTGAAAGGCTTGCCCTTTACCTTGATCAGTTCAGGCTCAGCCCAGACCGGATCCGGGCCACCGGAAAGATTCCTTATCACAGCAATCTCACCAGCGGAATTTCCGGCCACGATGTCATCTTTTCCATCGTTGTCCCAATCCACCGAATACGGGGTGGCCAAAGCACCGAATTTCACCAGATCGGCTTTCTGACGGAAATAGTACGGATCTTCAAACTGAGGTACACCATTCTTGACCTTGCCTGTGTTCTTGAGCCATGCCACGCGACCATCCTCATCCCCGACAATGAGATCCGGCAACCCGTCGCCATTGAAATCTGACACTACCGGCACTATCATCTGCAGATGCAAACGGATCTCTCCGTTCTTGTTGGAAAGGCGCACACCCTTGGCAAATTCCGGAACCCTTCTGGTACCTATGTTCTCAAACCACGTCAAGCCATCAACAAACTCTCCGCAGATGATGTCCAGATCGCCGTCACCGTCGAAATCTCCCACACATGGTACTGGCGCCCCATACACATCAATCGGCTTGCCTCCGGCATTTATCTTGCCGCTATTGACATATTTTCCATCCACATTCTCAAGCAGATAGACATAACCGTGCAGAGGTCCATTCGTCCATTTGCCTGCGCTGTCGAACGCATTGTCCCAACCATAGTCATCCCATGTGTCAATGCCCACGATGATGTCTTTGTCACCATCATTGTCCCAATCCACATAGCTCCACATATTGCTCCGGGACTTTTTGAATGATTCTCCCAAACGCTCGCCCTCATAGGAGATCTTTGACGGATTCTCGTACAAGTTTTCAAAAAATTCCACCCACTCGCATTCCTTAGACAAGACGAAAGCCTTGCCATCAACCTCGGAATAACTTACATTATTCTTCCCGATCGGAGATATTTTCTTTGCCTTGTCAAATACTGGATGCTCAGGATCCCCAACATTCCTGAAAAAATACAACCCTTTGTAGGGCCTGTCAGGAGCAGACACAACCAAGTCCTTCAAACCATCGCCATCGTAGTCATAGGGAAAGGGAATACCCCATAGACCCACACCAAGATCACATTGAATATCCTGATTATAGCATAACGGAACAGCACCGCTTTGGGCATTTACATTCCACATAAATACGGTCTCAATCACCAGGGTGATAATAAGTCGTGTGATTCGATTCATAATTATAACGTTATAACATCATATTAAAAAAATTCATCTCCCTGCTCCCTTGTTGACTATCTCGGCACCAAGCACAATATGTTCGGCGGTATCAAATTCTTGATCACCACGAATTTCTCCAACCAGAATCCTGATAAGTTCCTTGGCAAAAGACTCCAACGGCTGGCGCACGTACAGAAGATCTGTCGCGTAGATGTCAAAAGCGTCATTCTTGTCAAATGTCGCAATTCCGAAGTCCTGAGGGATATTAAAGCCGTTTCTGAAAATCGCGGACATTCCCTGTACTGCCAAAGCGTTGGTGGCGAAAACAAAGGCTTCAACCCCTCTCTTACGGGCATCAGCCATAATACCATCGATTGTGGACGACGACTCATGATGCTCCACCCTATGAATATTCACAAAGCAATCAAGTCCCGCCTCACGCATGCACTCCTTGTACCCGTCTTCCCGGCCACGGATATTAGACAAATCCATGGAATATGAAACCATCTCGATGAATCGATACCCCTTCTCAATCAACTTCTGGGTCAACGAATGCGAAACCATTACATTATTAAGAAGGACGGAAGGTGCGTCAATTCCATCGATCGCCCTGTCAAAAAAGACCAACGGTATTCGCTTGTCAAGAAGAGGTTTGACACATTGCGCGGAACTGCCGCTCGGCACAACTATACATCCATCTATCCCTTTGTCAATAAACACATGGGCGAGTTGCTCCAACTTCTTGGAATCCTCATCCGTACTGCCGAATAACACAGAATAGCCATTCTTATAAGCCTCGTCCTCAATCATTCTGGCAATCTCGGCAAAGAATGGATTAGCGATATCAGAAAGTATCGTACCGATTGTGTTGTACTTTCCGCTCTTCAACGCCCTGGCAGATGTGTTTGGATGATAATTCAACCTCTTGGCTACATCCAAGACTCTAGACGCAGTGTCCGGGTTTACCCTATAATTCCTTTTTCCGCTGGAGGCGTTACGCATGACAAATGACACCAAGGCAGGAGACACACCCGCCTCGCGGGCTATGTCCTTAACGGTAACGTTATTCTCTTGCGACCTACCCATAATGTCAAATTATATTGCAAATATATTATAACGTTATAACATTTCCAAATTTTTTGTTTAAAATCATCAGAACACCCTAATGCCGATCAGAGCATCAGCATGGCGGCCGGACGTATCTTCAGAAAACGGCAGATATGTCCGGCCGTTTTCAGATTGGGTTCTGATTTTCCCGACACGAAATCGTTCACTCGCGTCGTGCTGATTCCGAGTTCTTCCGCAAGCTGTTTCTGAGTGATATGATTCTCTTTCAGGCCGTCAGCGATAAGATCCGCGACGCTCGGCTTGACTATGGGGAAATGTTCCTTCTCATAATCAATGACAATGTCAGACATCATCATCAGCTCAACGGCCTTGGGGTCATCCAATAGTGTGCTGTCATCAACCAGAGGAAGCAGATCCTCCACTCTTTTCTGAGCCAATTTGTACTGGTTTTCAGTGATTATCCTCATAATCCTACCCTCTTATATAGTTGAAGCGTCAATTTTATCATAATCTTGATGTGTACCGACGAACCGTATGAAAACATACCCCATCACAAATTTCACAACGACAATCAATCTATACTTGTTGCCACCTATGTTAAAGACATAATGTTGGTTTCCCACATAGTCAACCGCGTCAAAAGACATCCTCATTTCCGCGAAGGAATGCCACTCTGCCTCCTCAACGGTATGATACCAACGCTCAAGCGGTATCCTTGCGTCCTCGTGCCCGGCTTGCTCGTAAAATTCCTTCAGTTTTCTATGCGAAACGATTCTCATATAGTATTACCCAGTGCGAAATTACACAAATATTCCGTAAATCAAAATTTTCTTAATAATAAATTCCAATTTACGGAATATCTAAAGTCTCAATCCAGAGATTTACAGGAAGCTGAACGTTATGCTGACGTCACCGAAGCGGTTTGGCTTACCGTTGTACTTCTCGAAATAGTTGTTGGAGAGTTTTCCGCGCCAGACGAGGTCATCATTACGACGGAAAGGAAGTTCGATCTCGAATCCATAAGACTTGGATTTGATCTTCACCAAGCCGCTGGCCTTCCATGAAGTCTGCTTGCCGCCATCATCCTCGATCATCAGGAACACGCACTCCTCAAGCTGCGATGTCCATTCCGACACAAGCACGGTGTTGAATCTCAACGTTTTGCCCACATTCTTGCGTTTCACGTTGATCATCATGTCGGTGACGGACGGGCTGTAAAGCTTCAACTCCTCCTCAGTCTTGGCCGTGAACCCATTCAAAGAGCCGCACTTAACGAAGAACTCCGAGCCGCCTGCCAACCATGAATCATAGTTTCGATGAGCCTTGAATTCTTTGAGGACCAATGTCCGGCAATCTTCGTAAGACCTTGTGGAGACTGCCACTGTCCTCTCCGGATAAAGCGCGTCCAGCATCTGAGGAGTAAGATATGTGGCATCCTCATTCCTGTTTATGACCCATACAGGATGATTGCGGGCATATTCCTCATCCACAGTGACTTCCTTTACGATCCAAGCCCCGTTCGGGAGTTGCTCCCTAAGGAAACCTACATTAGAGTCATCCTGCCGCCTGAGATAAGCATCGCCGGAAGACTCCTCCGGATTGAAAGTGATGACAGGCATTGCCTTCCCGTCCCAGTCCTCTGAATATGGCCAATAGATCTGCAACCCGGATGCGGAAAGAGCGTCCAAGAAAGAACCCGCCCTGGTCTGAGCGATGTCCGCGGCGGACAAAAGATCACGCAAAGGTTCTGGATATTCAGTCACGGATCTTGTCTGAAGCAGTTCGTGCCCGACTCCGGAACCCGGAGACGCAAGCAGATTCGCGAAAGGATATTCCTCATCATAGCCATTGGAAGACGAGGAGACCACACCATCGAAGACTTCACGGACCTGGGTCAACGTGAGAGGCAACCCGGAGAGCATTCTTGCGACGCTTTCGGCCGACAGATCAGTAGCCGGATCCACCATGGAGATCGGATCGGCGGGAGACAGTTCCGCTTGTTCCACCCGGTCGCAAGCGGATGAAAACAGGGCGGCGAACACCGCAAGGGCCGGCGCGACTGACGCCAGCAACCTTTTCTTTGTACTGAAATTCTTCATTACTGAATGAGTTTAAAGTTGTTGATACAGCACAAAGTGACACAAAAATAGCCGTGGATTGAAATATTCCACGGCTAATTGTCGAAAAAGGGCTTCCAGCTACATACAGCCCTTATTTTGAATAAAAGACAAAGCGGTTTTTGTCGTAAAAATCCTTGACAAGATCGATTTTCTGGAAACCGGCCTCGCTGAAAACCTTCTGCGTCTCAGGGCCTAAAAGTTCATTGATCTCTGTAAGGCCCTTACCCTCAGCCGATAGACAGGTACGAGACAAGACGGCTATGGAGCGGTAGAACACCAACGGATCGCTGTCTTCCACAAACAAAGCCGTTGAAGGTTCATAGTTGAGGACATTGACCCGCATCTGAGATTTCTGCGACTCCAGGATGTAAGGCGGGTTGCTCAAAATCAGATCGTAATCACCTTCGGTGAAGGTCTGATTCCCAGCCAGCACATCAGCGACCACAAACTTGGGAGCAGATGCCCCAGACTCCTTGATCTTGGCGGCGAAATCCTGCGAGGACGCCACCGCAACCGCTTTTTCCGAGATGTCAACACCTGTCACCTCGGCACCGGGAATATTCAGGGCCACCGTCCACGCAATGCAGCCTGAGCCTGTGCAGAGGTCAAGCACACGGACAGGTTTAGCCGACTTACCATAGGCCTTTCTCATCCTCTGCATTCTGGAGCCGATCTTGATGGCCTCGCGGCACAGAAGTTCAGTCTCCGGGCGTGGGATAAGCACATCCGGGGTCACCTTGAACCTCAGACCGCAGAAATCCGCGAATCCTATCACATACTGGACAGGCTCACCGGCGGCCAGTCTGTTCAAATCAGCGCCGAGACCTTCCAGAGACTTGTCCTTTACCTGATATTCAGGTTCCACGATATGGGTGTAACTTTTGGTGCCTATGCGGCTTTCGCAAAGCATAAGCATGATGTTTCTGGCTTCTTTCGTCGGATAGAGAGACTCCAGCCGCGCTACTCCTTCATTAAGGAAATCCTTCAATAGCATAAGCTTAAAATTTAAAAGTTAGAATTGAACATTATGAGTTTTCAATGATACCTGTCAGGAAATCAGTGATGTCAAGACCCGCCGTGCGCACCATCTTTGGCACCAGAGAAGCACTTGTCATTCCAGGGATAGTGTTGACTTCCAAGAAGTACAGGCCATCCTCGGCAAGGATGTAATCCATCCTCACGACACCGGAGCAACCAAGGCGCGAATATATTCTCTTGCTCACTTCCTGAATATGTCCGCTCAAATCCTCACTGATCGGAGCCGGGCATATCTCCTGGCTTTGACCGTTATACTTGGCATCGTAGTCGAAGTAATCGTGCTCGGTGACTATCTGTATCACAGGCAAGGACTTGACTCCTTCCGCATCTGCATAGGCGGCACAAGTGAGCTCCTGGCCAGGAATCCCTTGCTCGATGATGACCGAAGGGCCTTCAGAGAAGGCGAACCGGATCGCCTCAGGCAGATCCTCAGCCTTGTGGACCTTGGTGATCCCGAAGCTTGAGCCTCCGTCGGTAGGCTTCACGAACACCGGGAACTTAAGCTTTTCCACCACCTTACGGCAGACGGACTCGATGTCCATTCCGTTGCGGACATAGACATCAGGGGCGCACTTGACGAAATCAACCTCACGCAGATAACTCTTGCAGGCGAACTTGTCGAAGGCGATCGCGGAGACAAACGCGCTGCAGCTGCTGAACGGAATCCCAAGCATCTCAAGATAACCCTGAAGCAGACCGTTTTCGCCCGGAGTGCCGTGCTGGACTATGTAGGCATAGTCGAACTTTATCTTTTCTCCATAAACCTTCACGGAAAAATCCGTCTTGTCAATCTCCGGTCTGGCACCCTCGGCGAAAGGAATCCTCATAGAGTCCCGTTTCTTCATCGCCACAAGAGACCATTTACCGAACTGTGCGAAAATCTCATAGACATCGTACTTCGTCCCGTCGATGCGCGAAGCGACAAACTCCCCGCTGCGGCAAGCGACCTCCCATTCCGAAGAGTCGCTTCCATAAATCACTGCAATCCTCTGGTACTTGCCCATATTCCTATATTAAATATTCCTAATATATTCCTTTTTATTCAAAATAGTAGTCCTCCGTCTTCTGCTGCACGTCCGTGGCGTCATTGTCGCCTCCGGTACAGTTCAGGTCGAAGCTCACGCCGGCAGGGGCGATGAAGCGGTCGTTCTCCGAGATTCCGAGGGTACCGTCCTCAACTACCTTGCGCATGAATATTCCCCAGGTAGGGAGGGACATATGCGCGCCTTGGCCGTAAGTGATTGACTGGAAGTGCACCTGGCGGTCCTCCGCGCCCGTCCATATTCCCGCCACGAGAGTCGGGGTGTAGCCTATGAACCATCCGTCGGCGTTATCGTTGGTGGTTCCGGTCTTTCCGGCGATCTCGCCCATCAGTTTGTAGCGGTAGCGGAGCCTGCTGGCGGTTCCGCCCTGCACCACGCCTTCCATCAGGTTGACCATCAGGTAGGCGGTGTTCTCCCCTATCGCCTCGCGCTTGCGGTTCGTGAACTCGCTGATGACGTTGCCCTGGTTGTCCTCGATCCTGGTCACAAACATCGGCTCGATATAGACTCCCCTGGACGGGAACGTGTTGTAGGCGGCCACCATCTCCCAAAGCGACAGGTCAGCCGGTCCGACACAAAGCGCCGGAACCTCGTCGATGTGGCTCTGGATGCCCATCCTGCGCATCATATCCGCCATCGCCTCTGGGCCGAACTGCTTCATCAGGTAGGCCGAGATGTTGTTCGAGCTGTTCGTGAGACCCCATTTCAGTGTGACGGTCTTACCGATCCACTGCTCCTTGTCGGTGCTTCGAGGGGTCCAGGTGTTGCCGTCAGGAAGGACGAACGTCTGCGGAAGGTTCACGACCTTGTCGCACGGAGTCATACCCTCCTGCATCGCCAGCGTGTAGAGGAACGGTTTGATCGTCGAACCGACCTGACGCTTGCCCTGACGGACATTGTCGTACTTGAAATAGCGGTAGTTCGGACCTCCGACGTAGGCCTTCACGTGTCCCGTGCCCGGCTCCATCGCCACGAAGGCCGTACGGAGAATCGACTTGTAGTAACGGATCGAATCGTCTGGCGTCATCGTAGTGTCGGCGTAACCTTTCTTATTATAGGCGAACACACGCATCTTCACCGGTCGGGAGAACGTCTTGAGGATCTGAGCCTCGGTCAGTCCCTCTTTCTTGAGGGTGCGGTAACGGTCGCTCCAACGTCTGGCCTGACGCATGACCCTGTTCCTTGTCTCCTCGTCTATGTCGTTGGAGAAAGGCTTGTTGGTCTTGCTCCGCAGATCCCTGCGGAAGTCAGCCTGAAGGCCGCGGATCCTCTCGGCGACAGCCTCCTCGGCATATTTCTGCATCTTGTAGTTGATGGTCGTGTAGATCCGCAGACCGTCCCTGTCAAGGTCATACTTGCTTCCGTCAGCCTTCTTGTTCTTCTCAAGCCAGCCATACAGGTCGTCCGTGGCCCAGGCAAGCGAGTCGGCGGAATAGTCCTCGACCATCGTATAGTCGGACTTGCGAGGCTTTTTGGCGTTCATCACGCGGCGAACCATATCCCTGAAATACGGGGCCAGACCGGCGTTGTGGTCCTGCACCTCATAGTTGAGCTCTATAGGGATCAGACGGATGGAATCCCTCTGGGACTTGTCCAGATAGCCGGCCTTCTCCATCTGGCCGATCACAAAGTTCCTTCTGGTCAGAGCCTTGTCCGGATTGATGGCCGGATTGTACCTCGTCGGCTTGTTGACCATTCCCACAAGCATAGCGCTCTCCTCGACAGAAAGCTCGGACGGGAGCTTCCCGAAGAATGTCTCCGAAGCCGAACGCACACCGTACGCACCGCTGCCGAAGAATATGGAGTTGAGGTACATCGTCATAATCTCGTCCTTGGTGTAGTCCCTTTCGAGCTTCACGGCGGTGATCCATTCCTTCAGCTTGATCCACACCATTTTGGCATGATATATTCCCGGAATCCTACGCCCCATCCCGGCCCTCGGATAAAGGGTCTTCGCCAACTGCTGGGTGATCGTGCTGCCGCCGCCCTGGCTTGAGTTGTGCAGCAGGATCGTCTTGACCAGCACACGTCCCAGTCCCTTGAAATCAATTCCGGAATGCTTGTAGAAACGCACGTCCTCCGTGGCCACGGCGGCGTGCACAAGATTCGGGGAGATCTCGTCGTAGGAAACGTAGGTCCTGTTCTCGATGTGGAACGTCGTCAGGATCTCCCCGTCCTCCGCGATGACCTGCGTGGCCAGCTTGTTGTCAGGGTTTTCCAGATCCTTGAACGACGGGATGTCGGCGAACATCCAGACAAGGAGTATCATAAAGACAAGAAGCAGCACCGGAAACGTCACCACGATCCAGAACCACTTGATTATTTTCTTTCGAGTCGAGTCGGTCATAATAAAGACAAATTTATAACAAAATTTGGAAAATTGCCCAGTTTGTGGCTTACTTTGCAGATTGAAATGGCAAACTATCTATGAAAGGCCTGTAAAATAGAACAATATGGCAGACAATCTAGTTATCGTCGAGTCTCCGGCCAAAGCCAAGACTATACAAAAATTCCTGGGTAACGGCTATGAGGTGAAATCCAGCTTCGGCCACATCAGGGATCTTCAGGACAAGAAGCTGAGTGTGGATGTGGAAAGGAACTTCACTCCTGAGTATGTCATACCTTCCGACAAGAAGAAGGTCGTGGCGGAGCTCAAGAAAGCGGCGGCAAGCGCTTCCACAGTATGGCTCGCGTCCGATGAGGACCGAGAGGGAGAGGCCATCTCCTGGCACCTCTTCGAGACTCTCGGACTTAATGAGGCTCATACAAGGAGAATCGTTTTCCACGAGATCACCAAGGACGCTATCGTGAACGCCGTGCGGAACCCGCGCTCCATAGACATGAACCTCGTGAACGCCCAACAGGCGCGCAGGGTCCTGGACAGGCTTGTGGGCTTCGAGCTTTCACCTGTCCTTTGGAGAAAGATCCAGCCTAAGCTTTCGGCGGGTCGTGTGCAGTCCGTGGCCTTGAGGCTTGTGGTGGAGAGGGAAAAGGAGATCATGGCGTTCGAGAACGAGGCCTTCTACAAGGTCGAGGCATTCTTCCATCCGGCCGGATTCCCGGCGGCGGTCAAGGTCAAGGCCGTCCTCGACACAAAGTTCAAGACAATCGACGAGGCGAGGAAATTCCTCCAGGACTGCATCGGAGCGGACTTCACTGTCTCCGATGTGGAGAAGAAAGAGGCCACACGCTTCCCGGCAGCCCCGTTCACGACATCGACTCTCCAGCAAGAGGCCGCAAGGAAGCTGCGTTTCCCTGTAAGTATGACGATGAGGGTGGCCCAGAGTCTCTACGAGCGCGGTCTCATCACCTACATGAGAACAGACTCCACGAACCTCTCGACCCTGGCACTCGGCGCGGCGAAGAAATTCATCACCGGAAACTTCGGTCCTGAATATTCCAAGACACGCCAGTTCAAGACCCACAGCAAGGGTGCGCAGGAGGCCCACGAGGCGATCCGCCCGACATACATAGAGAACACTGAGATCGAGGGCACGGCGCAGGAGCAGAAGCTCTACAACCTCATCTGGAAGAGGACGGTGGCGTCGCAGATGGCTGACGCGAAGGTCCTCAACACCACCCTGAGGGTGGCTTCCGACAAGAGATCAGAGAAGTTCAACGCCCAGGCCACGCAGGTCCTGTTCGACGGATTCCTTAAATTATATATCGAGGGGACGGACAACCAGGAGGCCGAGGAAGAGGAGGTTATGCTCCCGGACCTTCAGGTAGGGACCAAGATGGAGGAGAAGGGCATAAACGCGGAGTGCAAGTTCACCGCCGCGCCGCCAAGATATTCAGAGGCCACTTTGGTCAAGAAGCTTGAGGAGCTCGGCATCGGCCGTCCTTCCACCTACGCACCGACCATCGCCACTCTGACCACCGGACGCGGCTACATCGTCAAGGGTGACAAGGAAGGCAAGAAAATCACAGTCAATGACTTGGAGCTCAGGAACGGGAATATTTCCGAAAAATCCAAGACGGAGACCGTCGGCGCCGAAAGGGGCAGGCTGCTCCCGCAGGAGATCGGAATGATAGTGACCGACTACCTTGAGAAGAATTTCACCGACATCATGGGGTACGACTTCACAGCCAACGTCGAGAAGGAGTTCGACCAGATCGCGGACGGCAATCTCGTGTGGAACGATGTCATCGGGGCTTTCTACACTCCTTTCCACAAGAAGGTGGACGAGGTGCTGCATGACGGAAACTACAGCCATGTGTCAAAGGAACTCGGCACGGACAGCGAGGGCAACAAGATCACCGCTAAGTTCGGCAAGTTCGGGCCTTACATCCAGAAGGGCGAGGGCGAGAAAGCGCAGTACGCGTCCCTCGGAAAGGACCAGCTCATCGAGAACATCACCCTTGAGGACGCGCTGAAAATGTTCCAGCTGCCCCGCACGGTCGGAGAATATAACGGTGTCAAGGTCATCGCCCTGAAAGGACGCTTCGGACCATTCCTGAAATATGGCGACAGGAATTTCTCGATTCCTCGCGGCAAGGATCCTCTCAAGATCACATTGGACGAATGCGCGGCCATCATAGAGGACGGCCTGAGCAAGACAGCCGCCAATTCTGTGATGGCTGAATATAAGGACAGTGACATCCAGGTGATCAACGGTCGTTACGGCCCGTACATCAAGCACGCCGGCTCAAACTACAAGATTCCGAAGGAGACTGACGCGGCCACTCTCACAGAGGCGGCCTGCCTAGAGATCATTAACAATTCAAAACCAACGGAAAAAGGGCGCCGTCACTTTAAGAAATCTTGATATTTTAAGATTTTTTATATAATTTAGCGGCTGTTTAGTTATAAATCGAAAGCAATGGCAACTTATCACATTGATCAGATTGACCAGAAGATCCTTTCTTTCTTGGTCAACAACGCCAGGATGCCTTTCCTGGAGATCGCCCGTGAGTGCGGTGCTTCGGGAGCCGCTATTCATCAGAGAGTCAAAAGACTGAAAACCAACGGAGTCATCACAGGATCAAGGCTGCTCGTGAAACCTCAGGCATTGGGGCTCAACGTGTGCGCTTTCATCAGCGTAACCCTGTCAGAGGCGGACAAATATCCCGAGGTAGTGGCGAACCTGAAGAAGATAGCCGAGATTGTGGAATGTCATTTCGTAACAGGAAAGGCCGCTCTGCTCCTCAAGGCATATTGCTTTGACAATGATCACCTTATGGAGATTCTTATCAACACGATCCAGAATATTCCTTACATCCAGTCAACCGAGACGATGATCTCCCTCGACCAGGCGATCGAGCGTCAGGTCTGGGTCAAGGACTACAAACGGGCAAACTACCAGCCTAACGAGTTCGCGAAGAAGACGAAATAATCAGTCTTGCGAGGGCCAGATCCTCGGGGGACGTCAATTTGAAGTTATACCTCTCTCCGGCACAGAAGGAGAGGGGTATTCCTTTTTTGCGCGCGACGGACGCATCATCGGTGAAAGCGGTGTCAAAGGCTTGCGAATATGCCGACTTGATGTCCTCTGACAGAAACATTTGCGGAGTCTGAGCTCCGAAAATCCGGCTTCTGTCAACATTCTCCCCTTCCGGCGAGACAAGAATCTCGTTCCCGTCCGCGTCCTTTACCCGGTCAATGACCTTGAGGGTGTCGACCGACGGGATGACGGGAATCAAGGCACGGACTCCGCCCGAATCCATCCTCTCGAACATATTCCCTATCAGTTTTGGCGAAAGGAGCGGTCTGACACCATCGTGGATGGCGACCACGGCCCCATCCGGGACCTTTTTCAAGGCGTTCCTTACGGAATGGAAGCGGGTGAACCCTCCGGGAACCAATGTCTGAGGACAGTTGAAGTCCGAAACGAGGCAATAGTCCTTCCAAAAAGCAATATGGTCCCCGGGAAGGACAGTGACTACCTTGATGTCCGGGACAACGGAAATGAACGCTTCGATCGTCCTGCGGAGAATCGGGACACCTCCCAGATCCAGAAATTGTTTCGGAACCGTGGCACCCATCCTGACGCCGCTTCCGGCGGCCATGACTATTAATATTCGTTTTCTGTTCATAATAATTCTTACAAATATAACTTTTTTCGTATATTTACAAATTGTATAGAAGACAATAAAAATTTTAGGAATCGAATATAGTACAGCTATGGCATTTTCATTTCTGACTCAGGAGATAGCGATGGACCTCGGAACAGCCAACACCGTCATTTTCAGGAATGACGACATTGTGATGGACGCCCCGAGCATTGTCGCGATAGACAACAACACAGGCAAATGCATAGCCATCGGTCAGCAGGCCAAGCTCATGCATGAGCACACTAACCCCGGAATCAAGACCATCAGGCCTCTGAGGAACGGCGTGATCGCCGACTTCAACGCCGCCGAGATGATGATCAAGGGCTTCATCAAGCAGGTCAACAACAAGAAGAGATCCCTTTTCACCCCGAACCTCAAGATTGTGGTCGGCATTCCTTCCGGAAGCACCCAGGTGGAGATCAGGGCCGTGCGCGACTCCTGCGAGCATGCCGGAGGACGTGATGTCTATCTGATCTACGAGCCTATGGCTGCCGCGCTTGGTATCGGGCTGGACGTGGAGGCGCCGAAAGGCAACATGGTTGTTGACATAGGCGGAGGTACGGCCGAGATCGCCGTGATCTCTTTGGGCGGCATCGTCCAGCAGGAAAGCATCAACACGGCCGGCGATGTGTTCAACAGTGACATCCAGTACTACATGCGCCAGCAGCACAACATCAAGATCGGAGAGACCACGGCGGAGAAGATCAAGATAGCGGTCGGAGCCGTGATTCCGGATCTGGACGAAGAACCGGAGCCATACGTTGTGAACGGTCCGAACCTGATGACAGCCCACCCTGTCGAGGCCGCGGTCACCTATCAGGAGATCGCCCATTGCCTCGACAAGTCGATAGCCAAGCTGGAGTCATCCATCCTTCATGTGCTCGAGCTGACACCTCCGGAGTTATATTCAGACATCGTGGAGAACGGAATATTCCTTTCCGGCGGCGGCGCTTTGCTGCGTGGTCTCGCCAAGAGGTTCACAGAGAAGGTCAACATCCAGTTCCATGTCGCGGAGGATCCGCTGCGCGCCGTGGCCAGAGGTACCTGCATAGCGCTTAAAAAGACATCCAACTACTCATTCCTGATGAGATAATGCCTAAGGAGAGATCCGTTGTCCAGAACATCCTCACAGTCGCGGTCTTCATTCTTCTGGAGGTCGCGGCTGTTCTGATGCTGTCGCACAACAACCAGATCCAGAGGCTTTGGATAGCCAGGATCTCGCACGGATTCATGGCGAAGGTCTGGGGAACGACGCAAGGTGTCTCCAATTATTTCTCCCTGAAGAGGCAGAATGACGAGCTGGCGGTCGAGAACAACAGGCTGCAAGAATTGGTGCGCGGCTATGAGATGGCGATGAAAGCCGCCGACCCATCGGCCAAGCCGGTCCTGATGGACAATGGATTCGAATATATCCCGGCCACGATCATCAAGTCCAGCGCCAACACCCAGCACAACTACCTTATCATCGACAAGGGCAGCGAGGACGGAGTGGTACGCAACTCAGGCGTGATCACAGAGAAAGGTGTCATAGGGATTGTCGATGCGGTCAGCAGCCATTATTCCTACGCAATCTCGTTCCTGAACACGGAGCTGTTCATCAGCGCCAGACTCGGCGAATCGGGAGCCGTCGGACCGCTTGCCTGGGACGGGATGAGCTCTGACAGGGCCATCCTGAAAGAGATCCCTCTCCAGTTCAAATTCGAGCCCGGGGACACAGTCTATACCAGTGGCTACTCCACAATCTTTCCGCCGGACATCCCTATCGGCGTGGCCGGCGAGTCCAAGATCATCAACGGGGCCACCAATGAGATCGAAGTGAACCTTTTCCAGAATCACAAGGCGTTGAAATATGTCACCATCGTGGCAAACAGAAGGGCCGCGGAGATAGAATCCATTGAACAACAAGAAGAACAACCGAAGAAATGAGAAACAGTTTCGCATTGACATACGTTCTGCTGACGGTTGCCCAAATGGTTCTGAGCAACTATTTCCATTTCACGCCCTACATGATGATCACAATCCTGCCGGTGATGGTTCTGTGCATCCCGACAAATGTCGGAACCGTGAAGGCCATGCTGATAGCGTTCGCCACCGGACTCGCCGTGGATTTCTTCGCCGAAGGGACACTCGGCATCAACGCCATGTCCCTCGTACCGGTCGCATTGCTCAGAGAGCCTGTCATCGGGATGTTTTTCGGCAACGAGCCTTTCGAGCAGAAAGAGAGCGTCACCGTCCGGAAATACGGCTACGCCAGAGTCTCCATAGCCATCATCCTGACAACAGTGCTGTTCCTTCTCATCTACATCCTGGCCGACTGTGCCGGGACAAGACCTCTATGGTTCGTCTTCACCTGCCTGGGTCTCTCCACCCTGGCCAGTTCCCTGGCATCAGTCTGCATCATCAATCTGCTGACCCATGAAGACAGAAGGTAGAGGAAAAGCCCTGATAATCGGGCTGTTTGTCGTCGCCGCCATCATCCTCGGGAAGTTGTTCTACATCCAGATCATCGATGACGAATACAAGATCAACTCGAACAACAATTCGATGGTCTATGACATCATCTATCCCACCAGAGGCATCATCTATGACCGCAACGGCAAGATCATAGTCAGCAACAAGGTCACCTACGACATCCTTGTCACCCCGCGCGAGGTGAAACAGTTCGACACGCTTATGCTGGCGGACGCCCTCAACGTGACACCAGAATTCATCCGTGACAAGATGAATGAATATGCCAGGAACCGTCGCCGCATCGGTTACCAAAGTGTCGTGATGCTCAAGCAGATAAAGCCTGAGACCTACATGCAGTTCGCTGAGATCCAATACAAGTTCCCAGGCTTCAGGGGACAGGCCAGAAGCATCCGGGACTATCCCGTCAACGCCGGTGGAAACCTGCTCGGCTATGTCTCGGAGGTGGACGCCAACTACATAGAGAAGCATTCCGGGGAATACCGCCCTGGAGACTATGCCGGTAAGACCGGGATCGAGGCCGCGAGAGAGAAGGAACTGCGTGGAGAGAAAGGGTACCACATCTACCTTCGCAACTCCCGCAACCAGATCGAGCAGCGCTACAAAGACGGAGAGATGGACAAGGAAGCCGTACCGGGACACGACATCCACACCACGATCGACGCGGATCTGCAGCAATACGGCCAAGAGTTGATGAGAAACAAGGTCGGGAGCCTCGTGGCGATCGAACCTAAGACAGGAGAAATCCTCACACTTGTGTCCAGTCCAGGAGTCGATGTGAGCATGCTGGCGAACATCGGCCAGCACTATGACGAGATCATCAAGGACCCTCACAAGCCGATGTTCAACAGAGCCGTACAGGCTCCGTACCCTCCAGGCTCCGTGTTCAAACTTGTCAACGGCCTCATAGGCCTGCAGGAAGGCACATTGAACACAGAGATCACCTATCCTTGCAGCCAGGGCTACCATTTCGGCAACCGCAAGCTCGGATGCCACGTCCACAAATCCCCGCTCGCCCTGGAAGAAGCCATCATGATGTCCTGCAACGGCTATTTCTGCTATGTGCTCAGGAATATTCTTGAAAACAAGAAGTACCACGGCATAGGAGAGGCGCTTGACAAATGGAATGAATATGTCCAAAGCTTCGGCTTCGGACACAAGCTGGGCACGGACTTCCCCGCCGAACTGGGCGGAACTCTGCCGACATCAAAGACGTACAACAAGATCTACGGCAAGGGAGGATGGAAATTCACTACGATCATCTCCATCTCCATCGGGCAGGGCGAGGTCGGAGCCACGCCTATGCAGATCGCCAACCTCGCGGCGACCGTCGCCAACAGAGGGTGGTACAAGATACCGCACATCGTGAAAGCGTCGGAAGGGGTCGAGATTGATCCGAAATATTACGAGAGGCAGTACACAATGGTTGACACGACGAATTTCAAAAAAGTGACGCAAGGCATGTGGAGGGCGGTCAACAGTGGATTCGGATCGGGAGGAACGGCGTCCATCGCCGCGGTTCCGGGGCTGGACATCTGCGGAAAGACCGGTACGGCGCAGAATCCGCGCGGCGCGGACAACTCCGTGTTCATCTGCTTCGCCCCTAAGGACGATCCGAAGATCGCCGTGGCCGCCTACATCGAGAACGCCGGATTCGGCGCCACCTGGGCCGCACCGATCGCATCCCTGCTGGTCGAGAAATATCTCAACGGGGAGATCAGTGACCAGCGCCGCGGATTGGAAGACAGGGTTCTTCAGGGGAATCTGATGTCAAAGGTAAAGGCTTATAAATAGATCGTGGAATGGAGAACTTTTCGGACAGAGGCATCAAGAAGAGTGTTGACTGGGCGCTGGTGGTCACCTACCTGCTCCTTATCCTTATCGGCTGGGTCAACATCTACGCCTCCATCCATTCCGATGGCCCCGCCAGCATATTCGATTATAATTTCCGCTCCGGCAAGCAGTTCGTATGGATTCTCACCGCGCTCGGGCTTGCGGCTCTCATCCTGTTCGTGGTGAACGCCCAGCTCTGGGAAAGCGCGTCCATACCTTTGTATCTGGGGGTACTGTGCCTGCTTGTGGCCGTGATATTCCTTGGAGTGGAAGTTAAGGGGTCACGGTCATGGTTTGAGTTCGGGCCAATCAGGTTCCAGCCGGCGGAAGTCTCGAAAATCACGACATCACTGCTGCTGGCCACACTTATGAGCCAGGTCAATTTCAGGATCACACGGTTCAAGGATTTTCTTCTGACCGCCTTGATTCTCGGCATTCCAATGGTGGTCATTCTGGCCGAGAGCGAGACTGGCTCCGCACTGGTCTATGTCGGATTCATATTCGTCATGTACAGGGAAGGTTTTTCCGGTTGGTGGATCTTCTGCATCGGAATGGCCGCTCTGCTGTTCATCCTCACGCTGACGGCATCTCCTTACGTGTCCATCCTTGTGCTGGCAGGAGTCCTTTTGCTATGCAATGGCCTTGAATCAAACAAAATAGGAGTGGCTTTCTGGATATTCTCAGGAGTATTGCTGATTCTCTGCCTGCTGCCGTGGATTTTCGGGAAGTTCAGCCCGGAGTCATTCGTCTCAAAGATAAATCCGCTCTACATCCTTGTCGGAATATGTGTCGCGGCGGTGTTGTATCTGATGATCGTTGGCTACAGGTCGCGTCACCGCTTTCTGTCAATGTCCGCATTGGGGTTGATCGCAGGAATGGCGCTCGTGTTCTCTACCGAGTTCATATTCAACAACATCCTTCAGGATCATCAGCGCAAGAGAATCGAGGTGCTGCTGGGGATGAAAGAGGATCCTGCAGGTGTCGGCTACAATGTCAACCAGAGCATGATCGCCATCGGTTCCGGCGGACTCCACGGCAAAGGCTTTCTGGGCGGGACCCAGACCACTTTCGGATTCGTGCCGGAGCAGAGCACCGATTTCATTTTCTGTACCGTCGGGGAGGAATGGGGATTCCTCGGCTGTCTTGTCGTGATCTCTCTGTACGTGTTCCTGATTTCCAGAATCATCATGGACGCGGAGAAAAGCCGGGAGGCGTTCACCAGAATATACGGCTACTGTGTGGCCTCGTGCATATTCATGCACTTGTTCATCAACATCGGGATGACCATCGGCATTATGCCTGTGATCGGCATCCCATTGCCGCTGCTCAGCTATGGAGGCTCCTCGCTGTGGGCATTCACGGTGCTGATCTTCATATTCATAGCACTGTATCGGCAAGAGAAGAAATACTATTAGCCGTTCAGACTGTTAAAAATTAACTGGTTTGCGACTGTTTTCCTTAATCAATGACTTTTTTTTAGTAAATTTGCATTCTATCATACTGCCTTGGTGGTGAAATGGTAGACACGAGGGACTTAAAATCCCTTGGACAGAAATGTCCGTGCGGGTTCGATTCCCGCCCGAGGCACAAAACCCCGATTTTGAGGGAAGACAAAAGACACAAAGGCGGCCTACAGGCCACTACAGGCCACATTTCAAAGAAAGCACTTCTCTGGTGCTTTCTTTTTTTATCCCATTTTTAGCCAAATAGTACACTTTTAGTACACCTGTAAAGGATAATTTTCTATATTTGCAAAACAAAGGAAATCAAGAGAATAGAAAAGAAGAAGAATGAAAGCGAGTGTAAAGGATAACCCCAAGTTGAGGGAACGTGTACTAAAAGACGGGAAAATAGCCCTATATCTGGAGTACTATCTTGGGCGAACCTCAACGCCAAAGACCGCCAAAGACGGCACCCCGCTATGTTATACAGCGGGGAAAATGGAGGGAAAACCTATGTATGAAATCAAGCATATAAGGAGAAAAGAGGAACTGAAATTGTACCTGTATTCCAAGCCCAAAAGCCCAGAGGAACGAACCCACAACACAAACACCCTTACCCTTGCAAGGCAGATAAGGAACGCCAAGGAGCAGGAAGTATTGGCGGGGACTATGGGATATAAGGTCGCTTCCAAGAACATGAATGTTATCGCCTGTTTTGAAAACTATCTAGCGACATACACAAAAAAAGACGTGAGGAACATACGTTTGGCGTTAAACAGGTTCAAAGAATACTTAAGGCTCTCTTTCCCTCTATGTGCCTTTAGGCGGACGGATGCCGAGATAAGGCAGATTGAAGCGCAATGGGCGGCCAGCCACAAGGGCGTTCACGGCAAGCACGATATAAACCCCAATGAATACTATCGTTTCAACCTTACCGAGAAGCAGTTTACAGAGAAGATGATAAGGGGCTTTGTTGACTTCCTACAGGCCAACAGCACTGGAAGCGGGGCGGCCACCGCCTACGAGCGTTTTAAGAAGATTGTGAGGAATGCGGTACAGGACGGCCAACTCTCAAAGAACCCGTGTACCGATATTGTCTGCAAGAGAAATGAATGCCTAACAAAAGATATATTGAGCGTTGAGGAAATCAAGGCCTTACTCCAGACACACGTCAAGAACGAGAACCCCAATATAAGGCGGGCTTTCATATTCACCCTATTCACGGGGGTGCGGTGGTGCGATGTTGTCGAGTTGAGGTATAGCAATATAGACTATCAGAATAAGATACTAAAATTTGAACAGGCCAAGACAAAGGGACACAGCTCCAAGAGCGTTGTAGTGATGCCGTTGAGAGATGACTTGCTGAATGATGTGATAGGCACGCCAGAAGCCCGGGGCAAGGACAAAGACGGCCTTATCTTTGAACTTCCAAGCCATACGATGTGCCTGAAGGCGTTGAGGCATTGGAGCGCAAAGGCGGGAATAAGCAAGCATATAACGTGGCATTGTGGCCGCCATTCCTTTGCTACAAATCTTCTGGAGAACGGGGCTAATGTCAAGGTGGTTGCTGACCTGTTGGGACACAGCGGCCTTTCCTATGTGGAAAGATACGTAAGGGCGATTGATGAGAGCAAGAAGCGGGCGTTGAACAGTTTGCCAGCGATAGACATTCAATAACATTCATAAAGGGGGAGGGAAAAGTATGAGAAAGGATTTGGACGGCCTGTGTTTGGCCGCATTCAAAGAGGGAAAAATGCTATCGGCGTGTGTGGATTATTCATATATTGCCGATAATGAGGGAAAGGACGAGGCAGGAAAAACCCGCAAACTGCCCCCCAGCAAGGGACTAATAACCAGAACGGATGTTTACCTAATCAACGACAATTTCACGCTGTTTGCTGGAACGGGAGAGGAAAGCAACTATATCGTGAAGTCTATAGCCAGCGTTTTACAGGATATATGCAGACAACAGCAAGAAAAAGCGGGCGTTGATTGGTATAGTATAGATGAAAAGCCCTTATATTCAGGCGCAATATATATGTTTGGCCAATTGAGTTCAACATGCTTTACAGAATTTGGTTGCCTAAGTCCAGACATGGGGCAACGGGTTGAATCCATTGATTTCGGGAATAACTGTATAAAAGCGTCCGATACTTTATACAACCTAAAGGCCATATTGCTAAACACGGGGGAAGAAGTTTGGGAAATGATGAAGCGAAGCGGGGTAAGGCTATGGACAAATCTTTCTACAAGTCAGAGCTGTGGATATGAAGTTTGCAACGACATTGCCCAAAAGTATATCCTACCACTTCCAGAAAATCAGGGCGGCCAGCCTCAACAAGAAGCCCCAGAGTTCCCCGATGAATTGAATACACCCGAGGCAAGGAAGTTGATAGACAAGGCCGTTGAGGCGGGATTCATCACCGTTGAGGCGGGGCGGTACAAATGGAACGGTACAAAGGTGTTGTTGTCATATTTTGCAGTCAAGGCAACGGCATATTTGAGATTGAGAACAAAGGATAAAGCTACGGCAAGTTGGAAACCGTTTGAGATTCTTTTCCAAAAGAAAGCGTTGAGGCAATCAAAGGCCGATTTTGAAAAATGGAATCCAGATCTTACCCCAACAGGCGCAGATAAGATAGACGCCTTATTTGAATAGTAGCGGCCTTTACACCTTACAGCACCTTACAACACTTTACCGCAATCCTACGTTGGGTATTATCCTTTTTTATACCTTATATCTTTGCTTTTGCTTTCCAAGAACGGGCGTACAGCAAGCCCCGTGACAGGAGAGCAAAGGCGAAGAAAGGGGCGGTTTGCTTGCTGACACCCCCAGACGGCCTAAACCTCTAACAAATCGTTATTATGACAAAGGAGGAAATAACGGCTATTGCTGACCGTGTATCAGCAAACATAAGCGGTAACGCAAAAGAGGTTCTTACCAGCGAGGAGGCAGCCCGTTATATGGGTATTTCCAGAAGTTACTTGTATAAGTTGACCTGTAGACGGGAGGTTCCACACTACAAGCCAGCGGGAAAGGTTATCTATTTCAATCGTGCCGAGTTGGAGCAGTGGTTGCAAAACAACCGTGTTGCAACCGTGAACGAGGCACGTGGACAGGCCGAGGCTTACTGTAAGAGAGGAGGTGTGCGATGATACTTACAGATTACTACAAGTTCAAAAGGGTGGCCACAAAGAGCCATACAAGAATGGACTGCGTGGCCTCAACACGCAGTTACCCACCGTTCGAGAATAGGCGGTCTCTATCGGGCGGCAAAGAGACAGCGACAAGGGACGCAACAATAGCGGGGGCAATAGTGGCGTACTATACTGACACCCCACCCACCTATAAGGGGCAAGCACGCAGAAAAGCGGGGAAAAAATTCAACATAAGAAACGAGCATATTTCCAGCATATACACACCAGACCCAACAAGTGGATACGGCTACGGTGATGTATGTAGCACAAAGGATGCGTTGCTAATCGTTTTCAAAGACCTCAACACGGTGAACGGGGTTATACAACCAGACGGGGAGATAGAAGTCTTTATAGCAAGAGGCGAAAGCCATAACCGAGTGCCGTTGTGGAATTACCTTTCAGACGGTGGTTTGGATTCTGAAATGAACACTTTGAGGGCGGTTGCAGAATCAGAGAGAACAGCCGTTGAGGCCGATTCTCTATATTAATCTGTCGCTGGTTACCGAATAAGTAACCGAGGGTGTATGTATGACACGGTATTCCTTTGTCTGACAAAGGCGGATGTTAGCGGGGGCGGGGTTGACTTCTTGAAGGTTGTCCCCCGCTTTCTTGATAATATCGTGGAATGTCGCTGTAATGGTGTGGTGAGCGTCACGGGAGACCTCAACGGGCTTAAAGTGACGGCTACAGGCCAAAGGGTAAGGATAAGGGGCGGCAGTCTTTGCAAGTTCCTGTTGGGTGACAACTTTCAGACAATGGGACGGAGCGACACCAAGCGGGCTGTCGAGAAGTTGTCCGATTCTTTGCGTTTGCCAATGGACAAAGCCAGCGTTACCCGTATGGACGTGGCACAAAATTTCATAATGAAGTACCCTGTAGCGGTGTATCTGGATCATCTTGGCGTGTTAAAGTACGCTGACAGGCTGGAAGAACCCAGCGGGCTATATTACCGCCTCAACAAAGACCGCCTTTGTATCTATGACAAGAACAGGGAGCAGAGGGACAAAAGGGAGGCGATTCCAAAACTTTACAGAAATCGGAACGTGTTGAGGTATGAAAGACGGTACACCCAGCGGATAGCGGCCAAATTTGGGGGTGCAGAGGTGACGGGAGCGAGGCTCTATGAAGAAGCGTTCTATATCCAAGTCCTCAACGCTTGGAAAGCCGACTATCAAGCCATTCAGAAGATAAACGACATAGATACTACTTTGAACTTTCAAGCGATGAACACAGTAAGACAATTTCAAAGGGCGTGCGTTCGGTCAAAGGTTGAGGAAATGGGCGGTCTGATTCAGATGCTGAACCAAATCAAAGAAGCACAGAAGCGGGGTGAACTTACCAAGAAGCAGGCTTTGGATTTGAGGAGAACGGTGAACGAGGCGTGCCAAGAGACAGACGGCCAGACAGCCCAGAACGAGGCTATAAAAGAACTTGATAAAAAGGTGGCCGAGGCTGTCAGATTTTACCGTTGAGGCCGATTCTCTATATTAATCTGTCGCTGGTTACCGAATAAGTAACCGAGGGCGTATGCCAGCGGGGCGGGCTTCTTGGAGGTTGTCCCCCGCTTCTGGTGGCGTGTCGGTCTTCTGGTTGGTGTGTGTCGTTTGCCCGCTGGTGCGATGTGTCGCAGGGAGCCTCAACGGGGTGGGTGTGGGCTTGATGTCGTTATTTTTCTTTGTTGATGAGGTTATTTCAGAGAAACGCCCTATATTTGTAGTCCCTAAATGATAGACGGCTAATTAGCCGAAGCAGATAATTTGCCCTTTGCACGGTGGTGGTAGTGGAAACACCCACGAGGCTTCTATCAGCCTAGGACACCTAAACAGGGGGCTTTTATATTCCTAAATGATAGAGTTATGGAGTACAAAGTAAGTAAAGAGACCGCTGAATTAGTCAAAGCCTATGACCTTTTAGGCGAGGTATCAAGACACATAAGCAACGGTTTGAGTGAGATGTATTCAGGCACACAGGTAGAAGAAATGACTGAAGAGGGAATAACCCCGCTTATAATCAAACTTCAAACCGTGGTAATGGATTGGGTGAGCGTCTCTATAATGAACAATAGAGGGTTGCTGAACAGTGATAAGATTTAGCCCAGCGACAAGGGGGAGGGGGCTTTGAATCTCTTTGCCGATTCTTTTCAAGACCACGACCCCAGTTCTGGAAACGCGAGTGTAGAAAATCCACATAGGGGGAAAAAACAAATAGTACACTTTTAGTACACCCGATAAAGCGTAAATGTATTTGAAATCAAATAGTTAAGCGGTGGCTTTTGTTCCCGCCCGAGGCACAAAAGGACGGCATTAGCCGTCCTTTTGTGCCTTTTATTCAACCCCCAGTCCCTGCGGGACAGCCCCGGTGGGGCACTGGGGAGCGTTCTCCCCAGACCCCTTGCGTCGCTACGCTCCGAATGCTATGTATAATTTACTTTACAGGTCAGCGCGGTAAATGGATTTCCGGGCTGTTATGTAGAGCTTGTCTCTGATAATTGTCAAGGTCGATGGCCGTTCCGGGATATGAATGGTGCGGATGTGAGCATCCTTGCTGTCATAAACCTGCACTTCACCGTCAGCGATGTACACATTGCCTTTGCTGTCAACAGCCAGACCGAACTCGCCGGTTTCGGTGAAGTAACGGAGGTTCGACAGAGTGCCGTCGGCGGCCACGTCAGTGACAACGGTACGCCTATCATATTCATTGACAAGGTAGAACGGTTTGCCGGGGAAGGCCTCCAAGAGGGAGGAACTGCGGGCGATGTCATACACGCAAGGGATGATGGTCTTTCCGTCAGGGGCCACAAAGCAGGTCTTAGGGACGTACAGGGCATCTCTGTTGAAATCGTGGAAATCGCGCCATCTGTTCGACGGGTACAAAGCCTTGGCCACATTCTTCACCGAACGCATCGGCCTTTCTTCCAGCGACTTCAAGGATTCCTCCGGATTATCGGGATTGATCGTATAAACCAGCACGGCGTGCCCGGAGTTTCCCCATCCGCTGAATGACGTCCCCCTCGAATCAGGAAGTTGCGGAACCTCGATCGGATCAGCGTTCCAGCCTGGCTGGCGGTCATAACGGAAAGTGACCAGAATGTTGTCATCTGTGTCAACGGCGACATTGTAAGGTTTCCAGTGAAAATCTGCAAGCAGCCTGAGCCCATTAGATTCAGACCAAGTCCACAAACGTGGGAGTCTGTTGTCACAGAAGTAGATGTTCCCCTTGCTGTCACAGGCGATGCCTTCGGTGAAGTCGAAGTCTCCGGTCAACATTCTCACGCCGTCAGAGGATGTTAGACCGGTCTGTTGTTCGTCACCTTTGACGATAAGCCGTGAGAACTCCCAAGGACGCACTTCAATGCCTTTGTTCTGATCGAAGACAGCGATGTCGGTCGTGTACTTGGTCTGGGCGTAATTGTGCACGTTCAGGAACTCGATGCCGCCACACCCTCTGAGTCTTACGGCGCTGTAGTACGGTCTCACAACACGGATGACACGGAACATATATAAGGTTCGCGAAGGTGATGTCGCGGCAGCCATCCATTTCGACAGGCTGGCACTCCGAACTCTCAACAGTCTCCTCCTCGGTCTGCATACAGTAAACCTTCCAGTTTGACACGTTCCTGAATTTCTCCTCATTACGGACGTGGTGTTCGATGGACATAGCGTAGATTCTTCCCTCCGTGGAAGTGTTCTCCGCATAGAAACCGTTGGAAGCGTATGTGTTCGCCGTCCAGATGTCTTTGAATATGCCACCTCCACCATCAGTCACCCAAAGACTCCAATACTGGGTGTCCCAAGCCTGATCCATTCCCTGCTCACGGACCGGCTTGTCCGGTGTGCTCACCTCGCGCGGGCCCCAACTCCACCTTGGAGCCTTCTGACCGGCAACCGGTTTCCACATTGAGCCGTGCCCGCCGATGAATTTGACATCATTGACGTAAGAGCCGGATCCGGCCGTCCACTTCAAACCCACGGCTCTATAGTTGAACGCCCCTGTGCTGATGCCTATGCCATTGAGGATGTTGTCATCAGATCCCTTGGAGGATTCAAGAACCGCCACCGGCGTACCGAAACCGCTGAAAGCGAGCGTGCTCTCGCCAAGACGGAACTGGGTAGAGAATGGATGAAGGCCGATCAACCTTGTGGACGGGCGCATCTTTATAGGTCTGCTCACCTGATACCAACCGGAAGGCACATAGATGACATCGTAAGTGTCTATGGCTTTCTGAATGGCCTCTGTGTCATCTGTCACGCCGTCACCCTTCGCCCCGAGTGCCCTCAGGTTTTTCCATTCCGACATCGGAGGTAGAGCCGGGAGAACTGACTGAACGGCCGCGGGAAGCTTGTCAACAGGCTCGGCTGAAAGCAAAGTCTTATACTCTGGAGTGTCCACGAGGCTCTCCATCTGAAGGCCGTGGTCAAATGACTTGACATAATATTTCCGGTAAGAGACACGGGTCTGTTCCCCGGTTCTTTTGAAAGCGGCGAGCACAGGGACATTGGAACACCAGACATTCCTCAAGGTGATGGAGTTGTTGCTGTTGTTCTCGACAGCGATGTTGAACGCCGGAGCTGAGATATTCTCAAAACGCGCGTTCTCTATGAATATCTTCTCCCAGTAGTTGTCTTCGATGTCAAAAACCATCGGGACGTTCTTCACCTGCATAGTCACAATGGCAAGGCCCGACTCCTGGCTTTTAACCGCAGCCTTGCGCTGTCCTTCAGCAGTTTTCCATCGATGAATGTTTCATTGACATGACATTCAGGCTCTACCGGAAAGACCCTGCGGAAGTGGCGCAGACGCTGAAAGATGAAATCAAGGAGAAGCTCGGGTTTACTATCAATGTCGGTGTAGGGTCCAATAAACTGCTGGCCAAGATGGCCTCTGACTTCGAGAAACCGGACAAGGTCCACGCGCTCTGGCAAGACGAAGTGCAGGAAAAAATGTGGCCGCTGCCGGCCGGAGACCTGCTCTGGGTAGGCAAAAAGACAAGGGAAAGGCTGTCCGCATACGGGATTTACACGATCGGCGACATCGCAGGGCTGCCTGAAAATTCATTGGCAAGAATAGTCGGAAAAAAGTTCGCGGCACAGATGCACGACAACGCCAACGGCATTGACAATGAACCGATTATCACCGAGTTTCAGGAGGCGAAAAGCATCAGTGTGGAGCGCACTTTCGCAAAGGACATTGTCAATCCGGAAGAACTGGACAGGGAAATGTTCAAGGTCGCATGCACAGTCGCGCACAGGCTGAGACGCCAGGGGTTCAGATGCACATGCGTGTCAATGTTCATAAAGTTCACTGACTTCAGCGTGGCCCAGAAACAATGCCAGATATCAGGACCGACTGACGTCAATGCATTGATACTCAATGAAGCAAGACGAATGCTCGGTGACATGTGGGACGGAACGGCACCCATCAGGCAGGTCGGCATCGGCCTGTCCAAATTCACGAAGGAAGAAGCTGAGCAACTGATGCTGTTCGAAGACCCCAAACTCAGCTTTTACCGCGAATGGGACAGGAAATATGACGAACAGAAGGCCCGCTCAGAAGACGTCAAGTTCCTCGCATATGAAAGAAAAAGCCCCAGGAAACCCCAGGGCTAAACAATTCTATTTCACGACTTTGAAACCGCATTTCAGGTCTGCATGGGAATCGTGTCCGGCAAACACTTCGAAATCGCCGGGCTCCTCTCCCCACGTATTATCCGCACGGAAGAACGAACGGCTTTCAGGGGTTATCTCGAATGAGACCACAGTCGATTCCCCTGCCTTCAAATTCACTTTTCTGAAACCTTTGAGTTCACGGACAGGACGGGTACGGCTGCCGACAACATCTTTCAGATAGAGCTGTACCACTTCTTCTCCGTCACGAGAACCCACATTGGTAACCTTCACACTGACATTGACATTACCCCCGAGCTTGACTTCCGGAGCCGACACTTCGAGGTCAGAATAACTGAATTCGGTATAGCTCAAGCCCTCACCGAAGGCAAAGAGAGGCTCGTTTGGAGTCTTCAGATAACGTGAGACATATTTCTCATCGTTGTCAGGCGACTTGCGCGGACGGCCCGTACTCTTATAATTGTAATGTATCGGAACCTGTCCGAGGCAGAGCGGGAATGTCATGGTAAGACGTCCGGAAGGATTGTAGTCTCCGGAAACGACATCTGCAAGAGCAGCACCTCCCATCGAGCCCGGATGCCATGTAACCAAAAGTCCGTCAGCGGCTTCCGTCTCCGGGGCAATCGTCATCGGACGACCTGTGACAAGGAGGATGACAACCGGCTTGCCGACAGACTTCACGGCATTGAAAAGGCTCTTCTGCGCAGCAGGAATGTCAATGTCAGTCAATGATGCCGCCTCGCCGCTGCATGAGTTCGGCAGGCCCAATGTAATCAGTACGACATCAGAATTGCGGGCCGCTGCAACCGCACTGGAAATGCCGCCGTCGATAGGCTCGAAGAAGTCACAGCCACGCTCGCAGACCACATTGGAGAAACGCGCCTTAAGACCTTCGAAGAAACTTACCGCATTTTTCGAGCTGACAAAAGCGCTCCACGTGCCAATCATTTCTCTGCGGGAATCGGCTGCGGGTCCTATCAATGCTATCCTGGCATTCTCTTTAAGCGGAAGTACGTCATTCTGATTTTTGAGCAGAACCATCGAACTTCTGGCAACTTCACGGGATGCTTCCATATATTCCGGAAGGCAGGTTTCCTTGTCCCATCTGCCCTCTCCGCCATAGCGGAACGGATCATCGAACAATCCAAGCTTGAACTTGATATTAAGGACTTCACGGCAAAGTTTGTCTATCTGCTTTTCGCTGACACGGCCCTCCTTGACAAGTTCTTCCGCGAACTTATAATAGTCCCCGTCGACCATGTCCATATTCAGACCTGCGTTCAATGCCAGTTCTGCCGCTTCCTTTCCGTCTGCAACAACCCTGTGGTTGGTCATCTCATTGATGGCGTTATAGTCAGATACCACGAAGCCCTTGAATCCCAATTCATTGCGAAGCACATCCGTAAGCAGCCACTTATTTCCGCTGGAAGGAATCCCAGCAAAATCATTGAAAGAAGACATTACGCTCAATGCTCCGGCATCGATGGCGGCTTTGTAGGAAGGCAGGTAGCGGTCGCGGAACATCATCTCTGACATGTCCACCGTATTGTAATCCCTTCCGGCCTCAGGTGCGCCGTAGGCGGCAAAGTGTTTCACGCAAGAAAGTATGGTATTGCCGGCAGAAAGGTCGTCTCCCTGATAACCGCGGACCATGGCGGCAGACATCTGCCCTGAAAGATACGGGTCCTCTCCGGAACCTTCTGAAACACGTCCCCAGCGAGGTTCCGCAGAGACGTCGCACATAGGTGAGAATGTCCATGCTATACCGAATGCGGATGCCTCGGCAGCGGAGATTCTTGCCACCGTTTCAGCGGCTTTCGGGTCCCAGGAACATGATATTCCGAGATTTTCAGGGAAACCTGTCCTTGCCCCATGTATGATGTCATGCCCGAAAAGAATAGGAATTCCCAGACGCGAACTGTCAACGGCAAGTCTCTGTAATTCAATGATATCTTCAGGCTTCCAGACATTCAGAAGCGAACCGCATTGTCCTTCTTTTATCACACGGTTCACATCCACCGGACTGCCGTCAGGTCCCGTTACGACAGAATTTGTCGGCACGAACTGGTTCAATTGTCCGATTTTTTCAGCGAGAGTCATCTTGGACATGAGCTCGTCCACCCTTGCATCATTGACATTTTTCTCTTTGCATCCTGCACACAGCGTCAGCGCCAGCGCAGTTGCTATTATCAGCGACTTTTTCATATAGTTGTTTTTTGTATCTTGCAAAGTTAGCAATCTGCGGCGAGCGATGCAATAGCAATGGGCAGCTCAGCACTTGGAGATATTCTTTGGCGACAAGTTATTTTGACAGTTGATGCTTCATATAAAAGTCTGCCGAAGAATCTTGGTTGGATCTCCGGCAGACTTGAAAGATTCATAGGCTTTCTTTGTGTGAATTCTAATTCGCCTTGATCTGGATCCGGGTGATTGTGATGTCGCCGCCGATAATGAGAGCTGTGTCGGATCCGTTCATCGTCGTCGCCATTCCCTCCGAGATCGTGAATTCCAGGAAGTCCTCACCGGCGGCAAGGGTAATGTTGTTGGGGCTTTCGCCTCCATCACGGATGAAAGGGGCTCCCCACCAGCCATCGCACAGACAGAAAGTCTGAGGAGCGTCGTGGTGTGTGAACGTAAACTTGATGGTTTGGCCGGCCGTCGGAGTTATCGCCGAAAGGTCAAGATCAGACGCAGAGAGATACCACCACCAACCTGTTGTGTACTCGCCAGACCAAATCTGAATATAGTTGTCCTCTTCGGCCTCGCCGCCGGAAACCTCGTCTGACAGCGTCACCTCCGGCAAAGTATATTTCTTGCCGCCGCAGTCCTCAAGGACAACCTGTGCGGGACCGGCCTTGATGCCCATCGGTGAATAGATGTAAAGAGAACCGGTGGCCTTGCGCTTGAAGACGCTTGCATCCACAACTATCTCATTGCCGTCTGCGCCAGGGAAATAAGCCTTGGTAATGAATTCGAGGTCGCTGCCATACACCTCAACACATTCGTTGATCTTGATTTCCTTGTCAAGAGGAGCGACACGCGAAGGTTTCGGGCTGCCCACAGTCAGCGTCACGGCCGACTCAGCCGATTCGCCCTCTGCCTCAACCATTACCTTTCCTCCGTCCGCCGAGACACCGGCGGGAGTTCTCACCGAGATGTAGCCGTTGCCTACTTTGGTGATGTCGCTCACGGAGACATTGCCGGGGAACACAACGGAAGTGGCCCTTTCCAGACCGGTACCGGTGATGGTCACGACCTGTCCTTCAATGACTTTTGTAGGCAGGACTGACTTCACCGCAAGTACATCGTTGGCATCCTCCAAATCATTGTTGTTGCAAGAGGTCACAGCGATGCCAGAGAGCAACGCCAACCCTGCGGTCATAAGATATATAATATTCTTTTTCATAAATATTACTCGTTTGAAATCTTGTTAAACCTGTTTACCAATTAGGGTTCTGCGTAAGATTGCCGTTCTTCTGGATCTCAGACTGAGGAATCGGGTACAAGTTGTACTTCTCGTCCCACTGGCGGGCCTTGGTGACACGATTGAGGATCAAATCACCATTCGCATCCAATTTGAAGTCCGCCTCATCTATATTCTTGAAGAACTCCGCGCCCTTCTTCCAGCGGCGCACATCCCAGAAGCGCTGGCCTTCGAAAGCAAGCTCCACCATACGCTCACGCATATAGCGCTCTTCAAAGCCATCATTTCCGTGGAATTCAGGCATCATAATGTCCGGACGGTTACGGAGCACATTGACAGCCTCATTGGCCGACATACCGAAATCACCTTTCGCATCAGCATCGCCATAGTAGTTGTACATAGCCTCCGCATAGTTGAGGTACACCTCGGCAAGACGCATCACTATCCAGTTGTGCCGAGTTGTTGTCTGGTTGTTGGCCGTTGTGACGCAGTTGCCGTCAACAAACTTCTTCAGGTAGTAGCCGGTCGGAGTGGCGCCGTACTTAGGAGCGCCGTTGTAACCTCCCTGATACGTCTCGATGGAGATCTGCTGAGTCGCATTGGACGGCCAAAGATCTCCGTTCTTCACCACAGTGAGCCCAAAACGCGGATCCAAGCCTTCGTATGGATTCTCGGCGGTCACGTTAACATCACCAGGATGCTTCTCTTTGAATGTCTTGCCGTCAGCCTGATATTCATACGCGTCCACCAGCGCCTGTGTAGGACAGTTGCCAGAGTTGCCGTTTTCAACTCCGACAGGATAATTGTACTGCTCGAAAGAGTTGCTTGCCTGTGTGCCAAGAACGAAGATGAACTCTGGGTTGGTGAACGTGTCGTGTCCCCACAGACCGGCATATTCACTGAGTTTGTAGCCCCAACGCTGAGCGTTGTCAATGATGACCTTGGCAGCGGCCGCCGCTTCTTTCCAAAGTTCCTTGTTATTGTCGGTGTTGAACAAAGGCGAGGCCTGATAGAGAAGCACGCGGGCCTTCAGCGCAAGAGCGGCTCCACGGGTGGCGCGGCCGATTTCCTGCCCAGGAATGTCATTGTATGACACAGGAAGGTACTCCGCCACGGCATCCAATTCATTGACGATGAACTTGAAGACATCCTTGGCAGGAGTGCGTTCCACACTGTTGGCCTGCTCATTCGTAAGGGTTGTGGTCACCAGCGGCACATCACCGTAGGCACGCACCAACTCGAAATAGAAATAGGCGCGGAGGAAACGCAGCTCGTAAGGGAATATCTCGAACTGCTGCACCATCGTCTGATAGTCAGGATCATATTCATAGTCCGACAGGTCAATCTTATGGATCCGCTCCAGATACATATGCACCTGTGTGATGGCACGATATGACCTGTTCCACGTGGTAGCGAAAGGATTCGAAGGAGTCCAGCCTCCATTGAAATAATTGTGAACAGGCGAGAATGAAAGCGCGAACTCAGACTCGTCGGTAGCGCTGGCGATCAGAGCCCCGTTGCCGTAGGAATTGTCCTTGAACTCGCTTGGCATCTGTGCATAGACATCATAGACAAGAGCCTTGACACCATTGATGGGGCTGTTGTAGGTCCAATCCTCATCACGATTCGACGCTTCGTTGTAATTCAGGTCGGCGCAACCTGCGAAGACCGCGGCGGCCATACCTAAAAGAGCATATTTTATCTTGTACATAAATATATCTTGATTAGAAAGTTAACGAGACACCTATATTGACACCTTTGAACATTGGATATGCCGTTGAAAGAACCTCGGCATCCATAGCATCGACATTGTCAAAGGACAGAAGGTTCTCACCCTGCACGAATATCTTCGCCGCCGCGACAGAGATCTTCGAGAGAACCCTGGCCGGAACCTTATAGTAAACCTCGACGTTACGCATCTTCAAGAAGTGGACAGACTTGTACCAGACATCGCTCGCCTGACTGTTGTTGCTGTTGTTCTGACTTGTCAGACGAGGGTAGAGAGCGTTATCTCCAGCAACATCCCAGCAGTTGTTGTAGTAGTCCACCGAAAGGTTGCCGTTATCGGCCATACCACCCCATATCGCTGACGGAAGATATTTCATATAGTTGCCGGTACCCTGGAACCAAGCGTTCAGGCCAAGGCCTTTATACTCCACTCCGAGATTGAAACCGTAGTTTAGCTCAGGGATGCCGGTGGAGCCGTTAAGACTGGTGACATCGAACTCGTTGATCACATTGTCACCGTTAAGATCCTGATACTTGATGTCGCCGACGCTTACTGTGGAATATTCCTGCCTGTTGCTGGAATTGATGTCGGCTAGATCCTTGAAAAAGCCTGCCGACTTGAGTCCCCACGCCTCGTTCACACGGTGGCCGACAGGGTCGCTCAGAGGATAGGTCGGCGTTCCGATGTACTTGACAACCTCATTGCGTGCCCATGAAAGATTGGCTCCCAAATTCAGATTGAAGTCGGAAGAGATATTCTTCACATACTTGGCACCGATCTCAAAACCGTAGCTTTTGACTTCACCGACATCATTGTAAGACGACTGTATGCCGACAACAGACGAGTTCTCATAGCTTGCGGAGAGCATAATGTGACTGCGCAGCTGGTAGAAAGCGTCAACAGAGACATCAAGAGCATCCGCCAGACGAAGATCTGTTCCAAAGTTGAAATTCGTGGATGTTTCCTGAGTGAAATCGGTGGTCGGGAAGGAACCAAGAGAAGCACCCCATGTGGCTCCATAGTTATTACCGATGATAACATAACCGTGTGACACATCCCATGTAGGAAGCCACATGCCATAGGTTGGCATATAGTCAGTATGCTGGATACCAGCCGATGCGCGCAGTTTGCCATAATTGAGCAGGCCATTGTTGTTGTCCGCGTAAATCCAGCCGAGCGACAGGACAGGAGAGAATGCCCATTTGGATGGATAGGTACGACTGGATCCGTTGCCCGCGAGCACAAGATCAGCGACATAACGGTTCTGGAAGTCGTAATGGAATGATCCCATCACGTTCTGACGATAGAAGGTGTTTCCACGCCCGTCAGTGCTCACACCACTGTTGTCATAAACAAGGCCGGCGTTGAAGTGGTCGTCACCGAAGAACGAGTGTTTGTAGTTGACCCCTATGCTGGCCTTTGCCCTCCACCATTGGCCTGCATTCCAATTACTGAAAGTGAGGTCAGTCTCCTTGTTGCCGAATATATTCAAGGACACATTGTCCTTGTCGCCGACTGTGCCGTTGTAACGTTCGTAGCCATACTGATGCGCCTTGTGGGAATTTTCAGCGTAAATCGCCGAATTGGCGTAGCCTGCGCTGACGAACAGGTTAAGGCCATCAAGCAGGAAGTCAAGCTTTTGTGACAGTTTGGCATCCACCCACAGTTGACGCTGATGTGTCTTATAGAATCCTGACTCCTGAATCTTGGCGACAGGATTGGCGTCTCCGTATGCCTCGTTGCCACCCCAGATCCCGGTAGTGGTCCTGCAAGGGAAAGCGCTTGCCGGAAGGCTGTAGACAGCGGATGTGGCATCGTCAGCACCAATGTCAGACGGACGCTTTGTCTCTTGGAAAACACCGAAGAGGTTCACCGACATGAGAGTTGTTTTGGTGAGGTTGAAATCGAGGTTTGTACGAATATTCGCCTTCGACTGACGCAGCTGCGAATTGTAGTCCGGCTGCTTGGTGTCCTTGAAAGCTCCATGGGCATCGGTATAATCGATGTTGGTGTAGTACTTCACTTTGCCCGTGCCTCCGTACACTGACACATACGCATGATCTTCATCGGTGCTGTTCTTGAAAACCAGGTCGCGCCAGTTCACGTTAGGATAGAAGAACTGGTCGGAACCGTCTTTGAACAAGCTCAACTCTTGCTCTGTGTACGCGAGGGAGAGTCCATCGTTATGACGGGCATGATTGAGAGCGTTGGCGTACGTGTAGCCGTCCACCATGTCTGCGAATTCAGGGTTGAACTGGAACTTGTGGCTGTAGTTCACCTTGACGTGAGTCTTGCCTTCGACACCACGCTTTGTCTTCACAAGGATGGCTCCATTGACACCCTCATAACCAAGAAGAGCGGTTGCGGCGGCATCCTTGAGGACGGTTACACTCTCTACTTCCTCTACACTGAGGCGGTCGATCGGACGCTCATAGCCATCGACGAGAATCAGGATGCTTTTATCGTTAAGCGTGTGATAGCCACGGATATTAAACGAGGCTCCCTTGTTCTCATCGCCAGAGAAACCGCCTTGTGACAATGCCGTCAAGCCTGGCAGACGGCCGTAGAGCGCCTGGGCAAGATTGGTGGCCGAAGTCTGCCACAATTCTTCTCCGGTAATTGTGGTCGCGGCGGCCGTGCTCAGGAATTTGCTGGTTTCGACACCGTAACCCAAATCATAGGCATCCGCATTCTTATCGTTGAGTTTAACCTGCGCGTTCGCCGTGATGGAGGCAATAGCGGCCGCAAGCGTCAACATTCTGTATATATTCATATCTTAAAAGTCTTATTGATATTTAACATCCGGATCACCATTACCATCCAGGATTCTGGTTAAGGCCATAGCCCTTGTTGATCTCGTCTCGTGAGATAGGCGAGAGATACCATTTGTCACTCCACTTGCTCGTCTGGCTGTCAGTGTCCCACCAAACTCGGATATTGTTGGTGCAAGGTATCTTCTCATAGATACAAGCCGGCCAAGGCTCACCCGGTTCAAGGCTCGTATTATTATTGTAATCAGCCGGATCCATCTTCTTGCCGTCGGCATCCTTGCGCCATACACGCAACTGGTGCACCTGCTTCTTGAATATGTCTGATCTCTTGTAACGGACGAGATCATACCAGCGTGAATCCTCATAACCGAACTCGCAGGCACGTTCCTTGAGAAGCTGTTCGATGAAGTTGTCCTTGTTGGTGGTCAGGTTGAGCTGCGGGTTCATCACCTCCACCTTTCCAAGACCAACGCGTGCGCGTACCTTGTTCATTTCGTCGCATGCTTTCTGCAGGTCGCCCGTCTGTGCGAGCGCCTCGGCGTAGCAAAGGTGAATGTCAGCCATACGCAGATAAGCGAAATTGGTAGGATAATATGCCGCGTAGCCGTTGTCACGGAGATACTTGAACATTTTCATGCGGGTTGACCATGGATTATCAGTGACAGCCGGATTAAAGGTCTGGTCAACATTACCACCCTGCCACATCTCCGTGCTCGAAAGGCCCTGATACTGCTCGACAAGATTGTTGCGGTTCACCACCATTGTCTCGTAAAGACGCGGGTCACGTCCGGCAAAGATGTCAATATTGTCTGGATTATTGGTATTGAACACATTGTCGTAAGGGAAGTTGCGGCCGTCCGCCATACCGAACATCTCCATATATTCAAGAGTGAAGAGAGCCATTCCGAACTCATCCATTCCCTCCACATTCCAATCACCGTTCCAAGCGTTTGTACCAAGACCGGCATGCACTTCAATCACCTTCTCGGAATTGCCACGGAACCAATAGGCCGCGCGGAAAGCGTTGCAATAATCTTGCTCACTGCTTCCGGTAGGCTGTACAAGGGCGAAATAGTTGCCGTTGGCGCTATTTGCCTGGAAGAAATCCTCACAGGCCTTCAGCGCTCTCTGCCAAAGTTCTGGCTTGTAGCCACCGACCCATACCTGATTGATGTCCTGATTCTCCTCATTGCGGGTGAACTCAAGATAAGGTTTTTCGTTGTTGAACAAAGGCGAAGCCACGAAATTCCACAGTTTCACACGCAGGCCATAGGCTGAGCCTTTGGTCAGACGTCCGGAGTTGGTGGCCTGATCCTGCACGTAAAAAGGAAGACCCGGCTCGTCGATGGCAGACTGGATAAGGCCATCGATGAACTCTGCGGTCTCGATGACGCTCATGCGCTTGCCATCCACAGCATCTGCGGCCTGAAATGAGTGGTCAACTTTTGGAAGGCCTCCGAAGTTACGGAAAGCGTCAAGGTAGCGGGACGCCATGATCACATACACCTCACCACGGAGCTGGCTCTTTTCAGCATCACTCAAATCCGGAACGCGATCGATGTTCTCAATGAATATCCAACCCTCACGGATGGTACGCCAGATGCCCGCGCGGCCATTGCCGTCACCATTGGCGATGAAAGGGAACTTCACGAAGCCTCCGTTATCCTGGTCAGTCTCGGTAAGGTCACCGCCATAGTACTTTCCGAGATTGTGCCATCCACAGTACGACTGGCAAATGTCGGTAAGCGCGTCAGGATGGGAATACCATACTGCGCCTGTGTAAGTGAAAGGGTTGTGCATGGCGCCATACATGTGCCAGAGGAAACGCTTGGCATTCTCTCCTTTGACAAAGATCGTGTCCACGGTCACATCGACACCTGGCTGCTTGTCAAGAAAGCCATTTCCGACACTGATCTGATCAACACAGGAGTTCATCGCCCCCATCCCTATCATGGTACCGGCCACACATAAGATGGCAACGGTCTTTATTTTGAGTTTCTCTATAAGATTCATTGTCCTGAAGATTAGAAATTAATGTTGATACCGAAGTTATAGACACGGGTCATAGGATAACGCGTGCTTCCATAGCCGGCCTGTGCCTCTGGGTCATTTGCCTTGAAACTTGTGAAAGTAAGGAGGTTATAACCATTGGCGTAAACACGGAGGCTGTTGATTGGCACTCCAGGAATATGGAACGTATAACCGATCTCAAGGTTTTTCAGACGGATGTACGACGCATCGACCATCCAAGGGGCAGAAAGAGAGCCATTATGTTCGCGGGCTGATTTTTCAAGTGAGATACGCGGCAGGATGGCATCCTTGTTCTCCTCGGTCCAAGAATTGTCATAGACCCACTTGTTGAGCATCGACTGGTTGCCTGTACCGAACGCCGGGGTGTAGAAAGAACTGAGCTGTCGGTTTACATTGGTCGCACCCACCCAAGTCATCGAGAAGTCGAGACCTTTCCAGTTGAGTGTCGCGTTGATGCTTCCAGTATATTCAGGAATGTCGCTGTAGCCGATGGCGTGCACATCGTTGGCATCCACCTTGCCGTCACCGGTTAGATCGACGAATATGCTGTCACCAGGCCTCAATGTAATCTGCTGGTCCGGCATGTCAACTCCGTAGATCTCCTTGTAGTGCTGTTCGGTCTCACCCGGGACATAGAACTCAAAGAAGTCATAGCCGAAAGGCTGGCCCACAGGATGTCCTTTGTGGTACATGTGCGGGAATTCCTTCCTGACTTCAGCCATCTCCACAACCTTGTTGCGGGCGAAAGCGAATGTAGGAGCTATCGAGTAGTTCACATTGCCTATGTGATCGTTCCAGCTCATGGTAATCTCATAGCCATGATTCTTGACACGTCCGAAATTGATGGAGTTTGGCTTGAGGGCGGAAATACCGGCGATGGTTGTCTCGTTGGAGACAAGAATGTTCTTACGGTCCTCCCAGAAGAAATCCACACCCAAACTCAAGCGATCACCAAAGAAGTGTATGTCAGCACCATAGTTCTGTTTCGTGGCTGTTTCCCAAGTAACGTCCGGATTACCGTTGGTGGACTCGCGCGCTCCAGGCATGAATGTACCGTTGTTGGTACCAAAGTTACCCGTACGGTCATTGGTCCACCATGCGCCACCATTGTTGGTGTAGAACTGCCAAGTTCCAGGCAGATAGAGGAAACGGCCGATTCCCTGGTCATTACCTACCATACCGACAGAACCACGGAGTTTCAAGTAGGAAACAACGTTACGGAGAGGCTCCCAGAATTTCTCAGAAGAGATTATCCAACCGAGAGAAGCGGAAGGGAAGAATCCGAATCGCTTACCCTTGGCAAAATTCTCAGATCCATTGTAGCCTAAGTTGAAATCTGCCATGTACTTAGTCTGATAATCGTATGTGACACGGCCTACCAGACCTACATAACCACGCGGAATGGAATTATAGACCCCGCCAGGATAGTAGTTCTTTGATTCATTATAAAGTACAAGCGCGCTGACATTATGGTCTCCGAACCTGCGGGCATAATTGAGGCTCGCCTCGGCATACCAGTTTCTTCCGCCCCATTTGGACTCATCATATCCGAGAGGCCATGAATCACCCTGACGGACATAAACAATCTTCGGAGAACCGTCTTCTTCATATTCACCTTTGGCGATGGTAGCCTTGTAGCTGATACCATCACCGGTGGTTCGCGCTTTCTGCTGTGTATAGTCAGAGTTGTAGGAACCTTTGATACGGAAATCAAGGCCTTTGGTGATGTCATCAAGTTTGAGTTTGTACTGAAGGTCCAGATTCACAACGCTTTGACGCTGGATAGTGTAACCGTGCTGATAAATAAGACCAAGGCCATCTGAGCCAACACTTCCGACGAGGTCAGGATCAGAGACAATGCGGCGTCCCTCACTGTCAAGACCGTAGCCTGACATTGGAGTACCATTGTTGAGAAGGCCCTCTACGCCAAAGACACCTGACTGGCCGTTATATTCACCATTTCCGATAGAATTGCGTCTGCCGATGCGTCCACCTATACCGATGGATAGCGAACTGCGCTCCGACAAATCCACATCAAGGTTGGCGCGGAAGTTATAACGATGGTATTTGAAGTTCGCTTCATTGCCTTGATCGAAGGTTTTGAAGAGACCGTCCTGGTTAAGAACGCCGACAGAAACGAAATAGCGGGCTCTTTCAGTACCGCCCGACACATTAATATTATACTGTTGCTGCCATGCATGGTTGTTCATCAAGTACTTGAACCAATTGGTGCTCGGATAGACGGTTGGCATATCCATGTCCTTCCAGTGCTGTATGGCTTCCTGAGAGAACTTCCATCCGTCCTCAGCCACGCCTTCAACTGCCTGTGCATGATTGTAAGCCGTCGCATACTCGTAAGAGTTCGCAGGCTCAAGGAACCTGGAAATCTGCTGAAGACCAGCGGATGTCGTCAGTGTGACGGTCGGTTTGCCGACCTGACCGCGCCGGGTCGTCACGAGAATGACACCGTTGGCTCCACGAACTCCGAATACAGCCGTGGCAGAGGCATCCTTAAGAATAGAAATGTCCTGCACCTCGTTCGGATCTATCTGGCTGAACTCACGCTCGACACCATCGACAAGCACGAGAGGCTCGGCACTGTTGAACGAACCGACACCACGGATGCGGATGATAGGGTCGTCGGCACCTGGAACACCAGTGTACTGCACTGACTGAAGGCCAGGCAGCTTACCGGAAAGAGTGTTTCCAAGCGACGCGGCAGGTGATTTGAGAAGTTCCTTGCCACCGACATTGGAGACAGATCCGGTCAGGGTGACCTTTCTCTGCTGACCATAGCCGATGACTACCACTTCATCCAGCAGTTCATTGTCCGACTCCATGACAACATTAAGAGAGGCCGATGTTGCCTTGACCTCTTTCGACTTGAAGCCGAGATACGTAAACACCAAGGTTGAGCCCTCTGGAACCCCCGGCAGAACATAATTACCGTCAATGTCGGTCATTGTGCCGTTAGATTTGTCTTTAATCTGCACAGCAACCCCAATCAATGGCTCGTTCTGTTTGTCAGTAACACTACCTCGCACCTCAAAATGATTCTGCGCGAAGGATACTCCTGATATCAACAAAGCCAACAAAAGGAGATGTAATCTTAGTTTTAGCATTTGTGAAATGTATTAAGATGGTATTTCTCTAATATTTAGGATTTTCCGGTCATTTGTCAAACGGGTCACCTTTAGGGTCACGGCTTACTATCCAGCGGAAAGCGTTCAGGAACAACAACTGCTGGGCGGCATCCTTGTAACTCTCGTCTCCATGTCCCATATTGATGTAAATCATACGATAGTTCTTGTTGGTCCACACGACAGGGAAGTCCCCTCCGTAAACGATGTCCTTCACTCCCATCGGGTAATTCTTGGCTGAAAGAGTCAAAAGGACCTGAACATCCTTGTTGTCACGTGGTTCCGAGGCCCACTGATAGAACTCTGAAGGCGGAGCCACATAAGCGTCCGGAAGGTTCTTGGTGACAGGATGCTCGTGAGTGTCAATCTCAAGAAGAGCCGCCTGCGGAGGCCAGTTGTTGGCCTTGAATTCTCCACAGCCAAGGAATTTGACATACCAAGGCCAGTGAGTGTTCCGGTCATTATAGGCAGACGCATGGAATCCAAGCCAGCCTCCACCATTCTCCATATATTTCTCAAAGAGGGCACGGGACTCCGGATCCGAAGGGGATGCGTTCAGAGCGATGATGACGCTGTATTCCTTCAGCTGGTCATAAGTATAGCCCTTGAGGGTGGTTGTGGTGTCAAGGACAAACCCGTCGCCATAGTTCAGTCTGTGGAAAAATTCCATAGACTGCTTGTCGAACTGGACATGAGCTATTTCGGCATACGGATCCCAAAGCATCAACGCTTTGAATCTCTTGCTCTTGGCATAATTGGCAGGACGGACATTATCCTTTTTGTCGTCCGCTCCGGAAACAGAAGCCGTAGCCGACTCGCCTCCTCTCAAACCATCATATACGGCTCTGGCGAGGTCATGTGACGCATTGTCGGCATTATATTCCCAATACATACCGCCCCGGAGTCCGTTGGACACGATGTAGCGGCACTTCTCGGCGATGGATCTTGTGTTCTCATAACCAAAAAGCATATTGCCAAGCGAGTCCAGAATCATCGGAACCTTAGCGTCGTCATCCCAGAACTCCGTGTCTGACGAAGCCCCTTTGCGATAAGGGACATATCCTTCAACACCTCTGCCGTAGAAAGGCATCCCCATGACAATCTTTTGTCGAGGAACACCGGCGGCGATATGCTTGCGCACAGCCTCGTCCGCCGTGCAGTAACCGGAATATTTGGACCTGTAGAGTGCCGCATGGTGTGTGCTCTGCGTCCCCATGTCGTAGGACATGACGTTGACATAGTCCAAATAAGGGAGAACCGCCTTGAAGTCAATGTATTCAGCATTGCACACCGATGCGATGGTGAGCAGTTTTCTCTTTCCAAGTGCGCTCCGGAGATCCCGCATCAGCAAGGTGAAATTGGCCTTGTCATTCGGAGACGAAGAGATTCCGGCAAGGTTGCTTCCGGGATATTCCCAATCTATGTCGATGCCGTCAAGACCGAACTCTTTCACTATCCTGGCGCAGTCACGGGAGAAACTCTTTCTTTTCAAAGGGTCGGAAGCCATCTCGCTAAAGCGTCCGCTGCCCCAACCTCCAATAGAAAGGAGAACCTTCAGGGATGGTTTAACCTTCTTCAGTCCAACCACTTGACTCAACCCGTCCTCTTCCGGCAACTTCACCCCGTCAAATGTCTCATTGACCTGCCCGAAAGCATAGTTGATGTGAGTCACAAGATTCACGTCAGGCAGTTCGTTGCGGACACCCATAAGATAGGCGCCCACAATCATTCCTTTATCGTTGTCCGCACCTTTGCCCCAGGCACAGCAGCTGCACAGCACCATAAGCGCGCATGCTATTGAATAGGCAATTTTTTTCATAATATTGATCTTGATATCTTTATTCGCTCAACCACAGTCCGGCCTACATATTCATGGCGACCGCCACCGCACCCAGAAGTCCGATGAACTGAGGGTTCAGCTTTGTGATGACCACGCCGTTTGAAACGAAGCGCATAGTGTTATGGTTCAATTTATTAAGAATATTCTCGAATATGTATTCGTCCGCCACGATGCTGCCTCCCAAGACGACGGTATCCGGATCGGTGATCCTGACAAGGTTCATTATGAGGTTGGCGATTCCCTGCGTGGCGTTCTCCACGAGCACACGGCAGAGCTCATCCCCCTCCTGACAAAGCCGGATGACATCCCTGACATCCACCCTGACTCCTTCATCGGAAGGGATCTCAAGGCGGGTATCGTACCTGTCCTTGAGCAGTCTGGCGCAGGCGTCAAAGCCGCTTCCCGAGGCGATTGTCTCCACGCAGTCCATCCTGCCGCAGCAGCATTTCACGCCGACATTGACTCCGACGGTCATATGCCCGGCCTCCCCCGCGTTGAAATGGCTTCCTCTGATCTGACGGCCATTCACCACGGTCCCGACAGCAATGCCGGTACCTACATTAATATAAACGAAATTCTTCGAGAACTGCCCCACGCCCCAGACACGCTCGGCTCTGGTAGCACTCTTGACATCGTTGTCGATGCGGCAAGGAATACCGTAGATCTCCGTGATCTCCTTGGCAAGTTCAATAGGATGGGTCCTGTTCGGGTCAATCTGAAGCCAGACCCCTTCATTGGGATCGACACGGCCGATCAGACCGATGCCCATAGAGACAGGCTTCTCGCCGACCCATCCCACGGTGCGAATGTAGTCATCAAGAGATGACTTGATTATTTCCGATGCGGTCTGCTGACTGAAATAGCCGGAATCATACTTCTTGAAACGAAGGATGTTCCCGTGCTTGTCAACTTCACCGATGAGTAATTTTGTTCCTCCCAAATCGAGGCCGAGATATGTTTCCATTGCGTCTGAGTGTTATTCTTCCGCAATATTAGCCAACTATCTCCGGACGGGGGTTTAAGATCTAACAAAAATGGTTTAAAATCTGCTTGGGCTTAATCCGAACTGCTTTTTGAAACAGACACTGAAGTACTTAGCATCTGAGAAACCGACCATATCCGAAACTTCGGCGATGCTGTAGCGATGGTCCGCGAGATATTCCTTTGACCTTTCCAGACGATAGATTCTGATGAAATCGTTAGGTCCCTGACCGGTGAGAGACTTCAGTTTGTTGTAGAACGCGGTGCGGCTCATAGCCAGTTCCCGGCACAGGTCGTTAATCTGGAATTCCGAGTTGGACAACTCCTTCTGAACCACGGAGATAACCTTGTCCATAAACTCCTTGTCCAGCTTGTTGGAATATTCATTGCGCGCGGAGGCATTGTTGGAGTAGAGAATAGCCTCCCTGAGACGCTGACGCTCGTTCAGGATATTCCTGATTCTGGCTTTCAGAACCGACATATCAAACGGCTTGACGATGTAGTCGTCGGCTCCGGACTCAAGTCCCCTGATGACGCTCTCCCTGTCGGTCATACCAGTCAACAGAAGCACTGGAATATGGCTGGTCGCGACATCCGACTTGACACTCCGGCAAAGGTCGTAACCGTTCATTACCGGCATTATGACATCAGAGATAACGATGTCAGGATTTTTTTCCGCGATGACTCCAAGAGCCGTCTGACCGTCCGTGGCAGTGTTGATTGAATATTCCTCCGCGAAAGAGGACCTCATATACTCCAAGGCCTCAGCGTCGTCCTCAACGATCAGGATACGGTTCCCGGAATTGTCCGTATCCTGCGGAACGGCATCCGGAACCGGCTCCAAGGTGTCAGCCTCCTTGCGGAACACCACGGAATCCGATGCCTTGTACTTCTTCGGGAACGACAGGGTGAACGTAGTCCCCTCACCCTCAACGCTTGAATATGAAATCGTTCCGTGATGCTGGCCGACCAACTGCCGGGTGATCATCAGGCCTATGCCGTAACCGCTCTCATCGCACTCGCGGGCATTGTCCGCCCTGTAGCTGCCTCTGAATATTCTTGATTGGAAATCCGCAGGTATTCCTATTCCCGAATCACTGATCTCCAGAGTCCAGGAACGCCGCTCGCTTTTAGCCAGGACTTTGATGAAGCCTTCCGAGGTGTATTTGACCGAATTTGACAGGATGTTGTGAATGATCAGATCCATCTTCTCCCGGTCGATCCAGATGTCATTCAATCCCGGCTCGATGCGGTACGAGAAATCAAGCCCTTTCTGGCGGGCGGCATAACTGAAATCAGCCAGAACGGAGTCCAGATAATCCCCTGAGTCATATTCAGCCAACCTCAGCACACTCCAGTCCCGGTCATTCTTCCGGATGTCCAGAAGATTGTTGATCATAGACATAAGTCGGTCAGAGTTCCGGTTCGCCGTCATCACTGAACTCCGTACCTTGTCGGAAAGGTCATCCATACTTTCCAGATCGTTGAGCGGAGTCTTGATCAATGTTATAGGAGTCTTCAGGTCGTGGGCGAAGTTCACGAAAGTGTTGATCTTCTCCGTCATAATCCTGTTGTACGACTTCCTGCGGTACCACGCCACGGTCATCGCCACGAACGCCACCAGCAAGGCCGCATATAGAGACAACGCCCACCAGGACAGCAACAAAGGCCTCTTTATTAATATGGAAAGGTGACGTTCACCAAGGATGTTTCCTGAATATTTGTCTATGACCTTCAGTGTGTAGTCATATTTTCCGGAAGGAATATTATAGTAGTCAATCTCTCCCGCTGCATCGCTAAGACGGGGAACCTTGTCAAAGCCCACAAGCTGACTTGAAAAGCTGGTCCTGTACCCCGAGGTGAAATCAAGGGCTGAGTATGCGATGCGGAAAGAATTCTGGCCGGCTTTCAGAGTGATCCTGTCGAGAAGATCGACGTTGGTTGAGACTGTAGGTTTTGAGCCGTCCGGCAGATTGAAGCCCGAGATGACCGGGGCGATTTGTCCCGGATCCTTCATCGAGAACTCCGCAGGGTCGAACACAATGACTCCGTCAGCGGTGCCAAAGGCCAGACGGCCGTCCGAGAGTCGGCAGACGGCGTTAGGATTGAAACTGCCTCTGGTGACTCCGAGGAATCCGTTCATATCAATCGGAACTCCGGAGACCGGATCAAGCCTGTAGAGGGACTCAAAGGTCGCGAACCAGACATTGTCCTCCCGATCCACCACGACACCGGTGACGGAATCGCTGGAGAGGCCGGAATCCTTCGAGAAAGACCGGGCCGTCCCGGTGTTTCTGTCATAACATATCAAGCCATCGCCGTCCGTAGCCAGCCAGACAACATCTCCGTGGTTGGCCAGACATCTCACCGGGTACGTCAACGTCTTGGAACCAAACGAGTCAAGAACCGTCAAAGAACCAGTGCCAGGATCCAGCACACACAATCCGCCGATGGTGGCCGATGTCAACTTCCCGTCAGAGGTCATTCTGATGTCCCCGATGTTATCGACAGGATAGGTCGCAAAGCTTCCGTCCAGGACATCGTATCTTGCCAAAGGTGAGTCTATCCCGCCTATCCAGACATATTCTCCGTCAGTCAGAAGAGAATACGTATGATTGAACCTATCGTCTTGAAATACAGTCGTGGTTCCGGTTTTTGGATTGATCTTGTACAGAGGGAAACCGTAGCCTCCGACCCAGACATCGCCACGGACATCCTGAGTCAAGGCAAGCACGACACCGAGATCCGGCATCGGATAGTTCTTCCAATTACGGCCGGACGGATCAACGCTGCACACGCCCTCATTAGTTCCAAACCAGATGTTCCCGGACGCGTCCTCAAAGATCACGTTGACATGATCGGACAACAAAGAATTCGGATTCCCGGGCTGATGGGCCAGTTTTTCGATTGATGGGGTGCCTTTGCTCTGACGGCAGACCCAATCCGTGGTCGTGGAGACCCACAGGTTGCCGTTCACGTCAAAACAAAGGTCACTGACCGTGTTCCCCGGAATGGACGACCGGTCCAGATCGTCTGCCAGATAATGGGCAAGGACTTTCCCCGACTCCAGATCAAAGTAGAACAGTCCTTCCCCGTCCGACCCGACTACGAGACGTCCCTCGCCATCCTTCAGAATCGCCCAAACCGGAACCTTGAGGGAGACAGTGCCGAAATCCTTCAAGATTCCGTCATCCCCGACAACCTTCATTCCTTCGGAGAACGTCCCGACATAGAGCTTTCCACCCTCATAGAGCAAAGACGCGACATCCACATCATCAGCCACCCCGTGGACCTTTCCATTCTCCAGCAGGAATATTCCATTGTCAGTTCCCAGCCAAAAGGCATCCGTCCCTTTGACAGCGATAGCCTTGACAATCCTGTCAGTGACGTATCTGGCTTCTTCTCCGCCTTCCGTCAGGAAAATTATGCCCTCCGAAGTGCCCAGAGCCACGGTTCCAGACCCAGGGAAACAGATGCTGTACAAGGATATTCCCGGATGATTCTTCCTTAGATCCATCTCAAGGTGGAAAGAGTCCAAGCCTTTGTAATAACGGTAAAGCCTACCGTTCTTCACCGCCATCCAAAGGACTCCAAAATTGTCACATTCCAGCCTCGTTGATGACAGGATCTGGTCTCTGGACTGAGGCAGATCCTCGATCCTGTACGTTTTCACGGTATGGCCATCGAAGCGATCGATTCCGTTCTGCGTGTATATCCAGACAAACCCGTCCCCATCCTGTGTGACCTGATAGACTTTCCTGCCGCTGAGGATTCCGTCAAGAGTGACAAAACCTTCCGCCCTTGCCGTGAGGAAGGACAGAAGGGTCAACAAAACCAATATAATATGTTTCTTCCGAAACATCATTCAGAGCAAGCGTGGAAAGGAGCCTTGAAATCCATTCTCAAAGTGTGTGTGTCCTCTGTAGGAAAATCATTTGGAACAGGAAGTGTCACAATACCTGTGGCCGCCCATTCGCACCCTCTTGCGAAAGTGACCTGAAATCCTGTGCATGTCATCGAATATGTCATGTCAGGATCATTGCCGCAATGTCCGAGAACATCCACGAAAACACGACCCTTGCCGTATCTCACAGTCCACATCACCGGCTCGTCACGCCCCGCGTCAGATGTCGTGGCAAGGATCTCGATGTTCTTGGCAGGGCCGCGTAACTTTGTGTAGATCTCATCCTTATAGTGCTTCCATCTTTTTGGGAGCCCTTTCATGACCGGATGTTCACCAGCCTGTGTGTCGATCACTGTCTTGTGCTGGAGACCGTGATGTCCCGCCCATCCAGGAGTGTAGTCATATATGTATTTCCCGTTCAGCATATAAAGATAAGGTCCCCATTTCTCATCCCTGCCGTTCCATGCACCGAGACCGGTCATCTCGTTGTACTCATTCCAATTCTCCATCGGGATTATCGATGAGTGGATGAAGGCAACACCACCACCGGCGCTGACATATTCCTCGAAAGCCTTCTTGCACGGCTCGATCCACTCCACACCGCCATAGTTGACAATGACAAGGCTATATGCTTTGAAATCAGGGTTAAAGGTGCTCATATCCCCGCCCCAGTCAGGAGTCTCGATGACATCCACATCGAAGCGTCCGGTGTTGGCAAGAATCTGTCTCATGCACTCGGAAGCACCTCTCCAATAGTGGCTTCCGTCCTGACCGGTGACAATCAAGGTCCGGATTTTCGGCTGTTCCTTGGCGGAGACAGTGAACAGGAAAATTCCCAGCAAAGCAAACAACGTCAAGACTATCCTTTTCATCTTCCTTCCTCCTTTCTGAATTCGATCCTGTCATGGCAATATACTGCCTTCTTGCCATAGCCTCGTTCATCGACGCTGAACGAGCCTTCCTTTATGTAAGTAATATAAAGCTCGCTGACACCATCCTTGTTCCTGTCTTCGACAAGCATATTATATTCATCGGTGACATATTCCACTGGGGAGATGTATTTGATTTCCTTTGAATATGTCCCCACTATCACATAATAGGCCTTAAAGAGATCGAACTCAGGCCAATGGCCATTGTCCCGGCCGAACAGCATGACCTCCTCCAGCTGCGGGTCATCGTCCATCTGTGCGATGATTGACTTCTGAAACCAGAAGCCCTCTTTGACAGCCTCAGGCGGAATATTGTCCCAGCCGACCTGATGGGCCGTCACCCGGAACTGCGCCTCGGCACAAACGGCCAGCAGCAGCGACAAGAATACGGTTGAAAATTTCTTAAGCATCATAATCATGTGGCAATTGTTTGATGTCAAAGGTAGTCATATTCTCAATAGGACATGTCCGAATATTGGCAAAAAAAGTTGGAAATCTGTCAAGTGTTTGGCGGGCAATGACATATTTTCAACTATTTTTGTCTGATAATCCACCTCGGGCGAGCATATAGTCGCTATCTTGCGGTCAAATTAAAAGCACTAAGATGAAGATCACAATCACAGAAAACGAGAAGGCGTTCGCCAACGCGGCGGCGTGGAGAATCATCGGTCAGATACTGCGGAAACAACGCAGTGTCATCGGCCTCTCGACAGGCAGGACCACCGGAGAATTACACCGGACTGTCGCCAAAATCCACAAGGAGTATCCTTTCGATGTGTCCGAAGTAACATTCTTCGGCCAGGACGAGGTCGTGGGTGTGCAACGGGAATATTTCGGATCCTGCTGGAAGATGCTCAAGACCGAACTGATCGACGACATCGGGACAGATGACGGACATTTCCTTATGCTTCCTGTCAAATCTGATGATTATTCCAAAGACTGCAAGGAGTTCATCGAGGAACTGGAGTCACGAGGAGGGATCGATCTGCTCATCGTCGGAATCGGAGAAAACGGCCACATCGGCTTCAACCAACCCGGCTCGGCGTTCGGAAGCGGATGCCGCGTCTCCGTTATGTACCCAGAACTTGAGGCGAGGATCAGACGGGAGACAGGAACGCCGGACAATGTGGAGCTCGGAGGAGTGACCTTAGGGCTTAAGGACGTGATGACGGCCAGAAAAATCGTGGCGGTCGCCAAGGGAACAACGAAGGCGGAGATTGTCAAGCGTATCGTGGAAGGTCCTGTCAGCGAGGAAGTTCCGGCCAGCGTTCTCCAGCTTCACCCGGACTGTGAGTTCATTCTTGACAAAGACGCAGCCTCAAAACTGGATTAGTTATGGAAAACAAGAAGACAAACTATTTAGGACCATTCCTTTCGATGGTTTTCCTGTTCCTTATCGTAGGGTTCCTGACGACAGCCAACTCACAGTTCCAAGGGCCGCTCAAGGAAGCCTTCCTCTCCAACGCCGGAAGCTTAAAGAACACATTCGCGACTTTGATCACGTTCTCCTGGTTCCTGGCCTACCCGATCTGCGGGCCTATAGGCTCGGCCTGGGTCAATAAATATGGCTACAAAGGGACTTTGATCCGAGGTTTGATCCTGATGACAGTCGGGTTGTTGCTGTTTTTCGCGTCCTCAGAGTTCACGGTCCTCTTTCCGGACGCCGTCATCGGCTCGGCGGACCTATCGTTCCCTGCCGGATTCCTGATCTTCCTTCTGGGCTCGTTCGTGGTCGGAGCCTCGGCCACAATCCTTCAGGTTGTCATCAATCCTTATCTCGTGGCCTGTGACGTGAAAGGCACGCAGTCCATCCAAAGGCTGGCCATCGGCGGGACCGCCAACTCGGTCGGCACCACGATCGCCCCGTACTTTGTCACCGGAATAGTGTTCGGAGGCATCGCGATGGAGGACGTGCAGGTCGCACAGCTTGTGATTCCGTTCATCTCCCTTGCAGCCGTCATCGTGCTTGTCACGCTGGCCCTGATGAAATTCTCCCTCCCGGACATCCAAGGGACCAGAGCGGAAAACGGCGAGAGACTTGAAAAGAGCGTCTGGTCGTTCAGCCACCTGACCTTAGGGGTCATCGCGATATTCTTTTATGTCGGCGCTGAAGTCTGCGTCGGCGCGAATGTGAATATGTACGCGATAGAGAAAGGAATAGGCTCCCCTGCCCTTCTCGCCACCATCTATTGGGGAGGAATGCTGGCCGGCCGCGCTTTGGGAAGCACCCTGAGCAAGGTTCCGCCACGCACCCAACTCATATTCACAACCTCTGTAGCCACTGTCCTGCTGGTTCTTGCGACCCTGCTCGACAACCCGTGGCTTTTGTCCGCCGTCGGGCTGTTCCACTCCATAATGTGGGGTGCCATTTACACCCTTTCAGTCCAGAAACTCGGGAAATATACCTCCGTCGCGTCCGGAGTGTTTATGATCGGAGTATTCGGCGGAGCCGTCCTGCCTCTCGTGCAGGGACTTCTGGCCGATATACTCGGAGGCTGGAAGATGACCTGGCTGGCAGTGGTATTCTGCGAACTGTTTATGCTTTACTACGCTGTACGAGGAAGCAGGGTAAGGCAATCGGCCGAATAAAAACACTCTATCAATATGAAAAAGACACTTATCTCTTTAATGGTCGCGGCTCTGACGCTGCTGTGTTCCTGTGCCCCAAGCCCCAAAGCCAACATTCTGGTTGTCAGCGAGAACGGCGGACACCACAAACCGTTCACAGATGTGGCAGTGCCTTGGCTGGACAGCATCTCCGCTTCCCGCGGATTCACTGTGACCGTCATCAACAATATGAACGATGTGAACGCGGAGTTCCTCAAGAACTTCAACGCTGTCATCCAGCTCGACTTTCCTCCATACACCTGGCCAGAGGCTGCGCAGGAGGCTTTCATTGAATATGTTGAAAAAGGTCTCGGTGGCTACATCGGCTTCCATCACGCCACCCTTCTGGGAGAGTTCGACGGCTATCCGATGTGGAAATGGTTCTCTGATTTTATGGGCGGGATACGCTTCGCTGGCTACATCGAGCCGCTCGCCGACGGGACCGTGCACATTGAGAGCACGGAACACCCTCTGTTCAAAGGAGTTGACCCAGTCTTCACGATTCAGGACGATGAGTGGTACACCTACGACAAGGATCCAAGGGACACTGAATATATCCACGTGCTGGCGAGTGTGGATGAGGATTCCTACCGTCCGGCCTCGGACATCAGGATGGGCGACCACCCTGTCATCTGGACCAACACCTCGGTCAAAGCCCGCAACATCTATTTCCAATTCGGACACAGTCCGAAACTGCTGGAGAACGATAATTTCAAGACGCTTCTGTTGAACGCGATAGATTGGGTGACCGAAAAATGAGACCGTCACGGATTCTGACAACGATGATCTGCCTCGTGGTCTGCGCCCTCTCACAGGCGCAGACTACGTTCTGCCACGACGAGCGACTCCGCAATCAGCTGATTGAAAGCGGCTTCCTTCACAGTCCGCTGCCGGTTGACACACTTGACTCCTATGAGGCTAACGGCTGGCGAAAGGCTGTGGTCTCCGAGACCGGCCCGCTTGCCGGTCTCCCGATAGAGATGAAATTCCGGAAAAAGCCTGGATTCCGCGCCGTAGGCTCCCCGGGAGATCCAGACTATGCCACCTACGGAGGCTGTCAGGTCACCTACGACTTGGGGGGGACGGAATCTGGAGGATTACAACCGGATCGAGTTCTGGATCTATCCTGACTGCAAGGGGCTGAGCATTGTTAATGTGGATCTGGCTTTCATCAACGGGAACGTTCCGGCCAAACCCGGCTACAACATGCCGTCCGGATCGCACCTTGTCAATCTGAAACCCGGAATCTGGAACAGGTGCTTTCTGGAGATTAATGAATATCAAAGAGACCAAGTCCTCGGACTGAGGTTCAGTTCCACAGACAGAGGCAGTTCCATCGGAGCGAAGGACTATTCCGCCAGATTTGTCATCGACAGGATCTCGTTCCTGAAAGTCAGGAATCCCGACAAAGTCTCCGGCTGGGAACCGATGAAAGGCCAAATCGTCTATTCCACAACCGGTTACAGTGTGGCAGGCAAGAAAACAGCCGTCACTAATTACCGGGCCGGAGGACGATTCAGTGTCGTTGACGCAGAAACCGGAGCGGTCGCCTGTTCCGGACGGATCAGGAAAGAGGTTACGACCACAGGCAGGTTCGGAGTGCTGGATTTCTCTGATCTCACAAAGCCAGGAACCTACAGAATCAAGGCCGGAAATGCCGAAACAGACACTTTCAGGATCTCGGACAATCTTTGGGACGATTCCCGCTGGCGGGTTCTCAACTACATATTCAGTCAACGCTGCGGCAGTGAAGTGCCCGGGATTCACGGAGTCTGCCATAAAGATCTATTCGCCTCGCACGACGGGAAGAGGATTGGATATTCCGGTGGCTGGCACGACGCCGGCGACCTTTCCCAACAAACCCTCCAGACAGGAGATGTGACATATTCCCTTCTGGAAGCATATTCATCGCTGAAAGACCGTAACCCGATCCTGGCGGCAAGGATGCTTGAGGAGGCGCGCTGGGGACTGTCGTTCATCCTTGGCTGCCGCTTCGGCGATGGTTTCAGGGCCAGCAGTATGGGGCTTCTGATCTGGCAGGACGGAATCATCGGGACATTCGACGACATCACTTCGGTCAGGGTGCAGAACAACGCGTTCGACAATTTCCTGTATTCCGGTTACGAGGCGTTCGCGGCTATGACCCTTCCGGACTCCGACAAGGAATTGAAGGCAAAACTGTGCGACATCGCCGAGGAAGACTTCCGTTTCGCAACCGAGAAGTTCGCGAAAGATGGCTACGACATCTTCACGCAACCCTACGAGCACACCTACAACACCTCACACAGCCAGTTCCAAGCCACAATCTCTTGGGCGGCCAGCCAGCTCTACAGACTGACCGGAAAGAAGGAATATGCAGCCAGAGCCTCAGAGGCCATTGAATATGTCCTATTATGCCAACGGAAAGAGCCTGTCGGTGAGTGCTCCGGAGGATTCTTCTACAGGGACACGACCAGGAAATCCATAGTCCATTACATTCATCAGTCACGGGATCAGGTCTTTATGCAAGCCTTGGCACTGCTCTGCCAGACCCAGAAAGAGTCCCCGGACTACGACAAGTGGCTTGGGGCGATGCGTCTCCACGGAGAATATATCAAGGATCTGATGCGTTTCACGGCTCCTTACGGAATGATTCCGAGCGGTGTTTACGAGGCTGAGGAATGGAAAGACTCCGCAAGTTTCTACGCCCTTCATCTGTTCCCGCCGGCAAACGCCGAGGAAAGATACTCCCGTCAAATCAAGAATGGGGTACAGCTGGACGACAGGCATTTCGTCAAGAGATTCCCTGTCTGGTTCGGAATATTCAACGGCAACTCCGCCGTACACCTTTCGACCGGCAAGGCCTCCGCTGTCTGCGGGAAGATGCTTGGGGACGAGGATTTGCTTCAGATCGCCCGTGAGCAGCTTTACTGGACCGTCGGCAAGAATCCTTTCGGCCAGTCTCTGATCTACGGCGAAGGTCACAACTATCCTCAGATGGACAGTTTCTCCAGCGGAGAGATCACCGGTGAGATGCCCGTCGGAATCCGCACCCTGAACGATGACGACTCCCCATACTGGCCTCAGACCAACAACGCCTGCTACAAGGAAGTCTGGGTCACCACCGCGGGGAAATGGCTCTCGCTTCTGTCTGAATTTCAGGAATAACTACTTCAGGAAAACGAAGAAGACGGCGAGCACAAGGCAGACGAACGCCGCGATGTGGTTCCAGTGGAGAGCCTCGCCTTTGAAGAGGAGGGTGACAACCAAAGTGAAGACGATGAGGGAGACAACCTCTTGGATAACTTTTAGTTGCATAAGGCTGAACGGGCCGCCGTTGCCCGTAAATCCGAGGCGGTTGGCTGGAACCTGGGCGCAATATTCAAAAAACGCCAGTCCCCAGGAGAAGAGGATGACCAAAATGAGCGGCCAGCTCGTCGAGACCTTCATCTCCTGAAGCTTCAGATGGCCGTACCACGCGAATGTCATAAATATGTTGGATAGCACCAACAAGAGGACTGTCCCTATCGCTTTCATCGCCTTGCAATCATAAAAACGGACACAAAGGTAGTAATATTTCACCTATATATTGTCATAGGAGATTCTACAAAAAGGGCCGGCGGAGAAAAGAATCCGCCGGCCTTTTTGATATATTCATCAAATGGTTATCTGATCATATTCTTTGGATCAAGGGCTTTGTCGAGTTCCTCCTTGGTGAGGATGCCTTTCTCAAGGACGATGTCATAGACAGAGCGGTTGGTCTCAAGAGCCTCCTTGGCGACCTTGGTGCTGGCCTTGTAGCCGATGATAGGGTTGAGGGCGGTCACGATGCCGATGCTGTTCTTCACCATCTCGTAGCAACGCTCCTTGTTGACGGTGATGCCTTCGATGCACTTCTCGCGCAGGGTGTTCATCGCGTTCGTCAGCCAAGTGATGCTCTCCATGATTGATTCGGCGATCACAGGCTCCATGACATTCAGCTGGAGCTGTCCGGCCTCGGCAGCGAATGAGACGGTCATGTCGTTGCCGATCACCTTGAAGCAGACCTGGTTGGTGACCTCCGGGATGACAGGATTGACCTTGCCAGGCATGATTGACGAGCCTGGAGCCATAGGCGGAAGATTGATCTCCTTCAGACCGCAGCGAGGACCGGAGGCCATGAGCCTGAGGTCGTTGCAAATCTTGGAAAGCTTGACTGCCAGTCTCTTGAGGGCACCAGAGTAGCTGACATAGGCGCCAGTGTCAGGAGTGGCCTCCACGAGATCCGGAGCAGCGATGAACTTCTCGCCTGTGAGTTCGGTCATCTTCTTGGCGCAAAGCTCTGCGAAACCAGGCTTGGCATTGAGGCCGGTACCGATTGCGGTGCCTCCCATGTTGATCTCATAGAGAAGATTCACGTTTCTCTCAAGGTTCAGAACCTCTTCCTCAAGGTTGGTGGCATAGGCGTGGAACTCCTGGCCGGAGGTCATAGGAACCGCGTCCTGAAGCTGTGTACGGCCCATCTTGATAACGTCCTTGAATTCCTCACCCTTCTCCTTGAACGCGTCGATGAGATCCTTGAGGCTCTTCTCCAGTTTTCTGTTCATCCTGATGAAAGCGTAGCGGAAGGCAGAAGGATAGGCGTCGTTGGTAGACTGGGCGCAGTTCACATGGTCGTTAGGTGAGCAGAACTGGTACTCCCCCTTTGCATGTCCCATGATCTCAAGAGCCCTGTTGGCGATCACCTCGTTGGCGTTCATGTTCACGGATGTTCCCGCGCCTCCCTGCATCATGTCCACAGGGAACTGGTCGTGGAACTTTCCGTCGATGATCTCGCGGCATGCCTCCACGATCGCGTCGGCGATCTTCGGATCCATAGCTCCGAGTTCCTTGTTCGTCTGTGCCGCGGCAAGCTTGATGCAGGCCATGGCGATGACGTACTCAGGGTAGTCGCACATCCTGGTGTTGGAAATCTTATAATTATTGAGAGCCCTCTGTGTCTGAACACCGTAGTAGGCCTCAGCCGGAACCTGAAGTTCCCCAAGAAGATCGGATTCAATCCTGAATTTCTCTTCGCTCATAATAAATCAATATTATCGGTTTATAAATTGTTTTACAATCTCTCTGACAAAGGTAAGTCCAAAAAAGATTATAAGCAAAAATGCCGCGATATATTTCAAATTATTATTTATTTACCGGGGCTGTCACGTAGTGACTGGGGGTGTATGGCTATTGTGCGAATCGAAAGCGCCGGCCCTATCGGGTCGGCGCTTTTGCATATTCATTAGTCAAAGATATTATTTCTTTGATGATTTGGCTGTGGTGCCGTTCTTGGCGGCAAGGCGCTTCTGGTTCCAAATCGTAGCATCGAACATCACTGGTGTACCGATGAAGATGGAAGCGTAAGTACCGATGCAGATACCAAGGATAAGGGCGACCGCGAGACCTCTGATGGACTCACCACCGAAGATCGCGATAGCGAGCATGGTCACGAGAGTGGAGACAGAGGTGTTGACGGTACGTGTCAATGTCGCGTTGATGGCCTGGTTGGTGTTGGTCCTCACGTCAACATTCGGATGCAGGGTCCTGTACTCACGGATTCGGTCGAAGATAACCACGTTGTCGTTGATGGCGTAACCGATGATGGTCAGGATGGCCGCGATGAACGTCTGGTCAACGTCAAGGTTGAACGGAAGGATTCCGGAGAACAATGAGAAGAAACCGATCACGATGATCGCGGTGTGGGCAAGTGAAACGACTCCACCAAGGCCCCATGTCCAGCCCTTGAATCGGAAGGCGATGTAGGCGAAGATCACAAACAGGGAGAGGATGACGGCGATGATGGCGTCTCTCTTCATGTCGTTGGCGATCGTAGGGCCGACCTTGTCTGATGAGATGATACCGTTAGGATTGTCAACGGTTGACTTGAACTCGTCAAGAGTGATGTCTGTCTCAGCGAAGAACGGCTTCAAAGCGTTGTAGAGCTTGGCTTCAACCTCGGCGTCAACATCAGTTGACTCCTGATCGTTCTTGTACTGGGTTGTGATCTTCATCTGGCTCTCGCCACCGAACTGCTTTACCTCGACGGCACCGTCAAACTCAACGATAGCGGCATCACGAACCTGCTCGGCGGTTACCGGCTGGTCGAAACGTACAACATAGGTACGGCCACCGGTAAAGTCAACACCGTAAGTGAAGCCCTTGGTGAAGATAGACACGATTGAAATGACGATCAACGCGCCGGAAATGATGTAAGACCATTTGCGTGCGGCGATGAAGTCGAAATGCGTGTTCTTGAGGAAGTTCTTGGTGAGGTTGTTCTCGAAAGCGATGCTCTTGCCCTTCTCGATGCGGTCATCAAAGATAAGCCTTGTGATGAAGATAGAGGTGAGGACAGAGGTGATGATACCGATGATCAACGTGGTGGCGAAGCCCTGGACAGGACCTGAACCGAACACGAAAAGGACGATACCGGTAAGGAGGGTGGTCACCTGACCGTCGATGATGGCGGAGTAGGCGTTCTTGTAACCATCGGCTACGGCCTTGCCCAGACCCTTGCCAGCAGCAAGCTCTTCCTTGATACGCTCATAGATGATCACGTTGGCGTCAACGGCCATACCCATTGTCAGGACGAGACCGGCGATACCAGGCAATGTCAGGACAGCTCCGAATGAAACGAGGACTCCGAAGAGGAGAAGCACGTTGCAAAGGAGTGCGATGTCAGCGGCGACACCGGCGCCCTGATAGAAGAAAATCATGTAAACGAGAACCAAGAGGAACGCGATGATGAAGGAGATCATACCGGCGTTGATGGACTTGGCACCGAGTGAAGGACCTACAACCTGCTCCTGGATGATGGTGGCAGGCGCAGGAAGCTTACCTGACTTGAGGACGTTCACAAGGTCGGTGGCCTCATCCGGAGTGAAGTGACCGGTGATAGAGGAACTTCCGCCCGTGATGGCGTTCTGTACGTTAGGATATGAATATACCATGTCGTCAAGGACGATGGCGATCTGCTTGCCGACGTTGTCGCTGGTCATGCGGGCCCATACATTGGCTCCCTCGGCGTTCATGCTCATGGAAACGGAAGGCTCACCGTTTGAACCGTGGTCGTAAACGACACGTGCATCGGTGATCACACCTCCGTCAAGCTTCGCCTTGCCGTCCCTTGAGGTGGCCTTGATGGCGACGAGCTCGAAGATGTTCTCGCCCTGAGCATACTCGGAAGGCTTTACAGACCACATAGGCTTGAACTCGGCCGGGAAGATCTCGGCGATCTGAGGCATGGCGAGATACCTGTTGACCTTGGCGGTGTCGATCGCGGCGGCGAAACCGATGCAGGCATTGTTAGATCCTGAAGGGCTCAGCACAGCGAAGAGAGGATTGGCCTTTCTGTAAGCGTCAATCTCAGCGGAATTGTCCTGGTTCTGAGCAATCTCTGAATTGAGAAGAGAGTCAACACCTTCTTTGGCTACATTCTCGGCGGCAGGCTCGGCGACCGCTGTGGTGTCGGCCTCTCCAGCAAGAATCTCAGCCAACTTGGCGTTGGCCTCGGCAAGATAGCCGGAAAGTTCCTGGCTGGTATAGGTCTCCCAGAACTCAAGGGAAGCGGTTCCCTGAAGGAGCTTCCTCACACGCTCAGGCTCCTTGACGCCCGGAAGTTCGACGAGGATACGTCCGCTGTTGCCAAGTTTCTGGATGGACGGCTGGGTCACACCGAAACGGTCGATACGGCTTCTGAGGACGTTGAACGAGTTGGCGACGGCACTCTCAGCCTCGTCACGGATGACACTGATGACATCGGCGTCTGAGGAGGCCGGGGTGATCTTGTCTTTCATCTCGTAAGTACCGAAAATCTGGGCAAGGTGCTGACCGTTGCTCACTTCCTTCCACGCATCCGCGAAAAGAGTGATGTAGTCCTCTCTGGAATTAACGCTGCGTTCCTTGGCAAGGGCGAGAGCCTTCTGGAACTCAGGATTCATGCTGTTGCCGGAAATGGCCTTCACAAGATCCTGAAGCTGCACCTGCAGCATGACGTTCATACCACCCTTGAGGTCCAGACCAAGGTTGATCTCCTTGGCCTTGCACTCCTTGTAGGTGTTCCAGAGGAATACCTTCTTCGAAGAGATGGAATCAATGAATACCCTGTTCTGTTCCTTCCTGATCGAATCCAGATAGTAAGCCTGGTCATTTTCAGGAACCTGGGCGAAAGCCGCTGAATTCTGAGCCGCCACGGCAGCTTTCTCAGCGAACTTGGCCGCTTTCTTCTCCTGGATGGAAGTCACCGCCGTGAAGGAAAGCTGCCAAATGGAAGCGATCGCAAGCAGAATGGCGACAAGCCTAATCCAACCTTTACTTTGCATAATTGTGTACTTTTATTATTGTTTTTAATTTTTGCGCATAAAAATAAGGGTACAAATTTAGCATTTTTTTCTTAGAAAGAAATTATCTGCCAAGTATTTCTTATTTTTGCAGACGCAATCACCGAGATTTTTCAGAATGAGAAACAAAATATTCATCGGCATTCTAACTCTGCTCGCGCAGATCACATTCAACGGAGAGGCTCACGCGCAAGTCTCCCCGACCAGACTCATGATCAAGGCTGACTCGTGCCGGCTGGCCTACAGCTTCGAGGAGGCGGTCAAGTACAGCGAAGGCGCCATCGAGATTCTGGACTCAACCGCTTCGGCAAAGGCGGAGGAACAATTGTTGATGGCACGCAATGGACTGAACATGATGGGGTTCTGCAGCCAGCCGACTGTCGTCGCGAAGCGGACATTCCCGCTCAGGGACTTCTTCTTGTTCTACCCGCTGAAGGATTTCAGCTGGAGGAAGACCCCGAACCAGCTCGACTCTTTGGGCGGAGACGACCTCTCTCGCGCCATCTACATTCCTGACGACGCGAAGGACATCTACTACTCAGCCAAAGACGAGGAGGGCATCAGGAATATTTACTGCACACATCTGACGGATTCCCTATGGTCCGCACCGGCGCTGATCAACGAGCAGATGACCAGTTCCTCGGACGAGATCTACCCGATGCTGTCCCCTGACGGACAATCACTTTACTTCGCCTCCAAAGGTCTGTACGGCATGGGAGGCTACGATCTCTATGTCTCAAACTGGAACAGCGAGACCAACGATTGGGACATGCCGGTGAATATGGGCTTTCCATATTCATCACCTTACGACGACTTCCTTTTCGTCAACACGGAGGACGGGAAATATTCCATCTTCGCGTCGAACCGCGAGTGCGGCCGCGACAGTGTGACAATCTATGTACTTGAATATGACAGCATGCCTGTCCGGAAAGCCGTCACCGATGTAGGCGAGCTGAGGACTCTGGCAGCCCTGAATCCGGCCAAGGATCCTTCCAGGATCGACAATGACGCGGCGGTTCCGGACGATGGGCAACACGATGAAGGCACAAAGCGCTACATGGAAAAGATGCGTGAGGTTAGAGCCTTGCGTGACTCGGTGGCAAGGTACGGAAAGAATCTGGACAAGATGCGCTCGGAACTTGCGGCGGCCTCAGCGGAAGAAAAAGCCAGACTCACGGCCGAGATATCCGACAAGGAATTGATGCTTCCGACCTTGAACAGTTCCTTAAACGCCGCGGTAAAGGAGCTCCAGAACATCGAGATGGATTTTCTGGCCAACGGAATCGTGATCGACACGCGGCGGCTCCAGGCCAAGGCCGACAAGGATATTGTCGGGACAGCCTCCGGCTACACATTCTCCAAAAACAGTTACGGCCCGGATCTTCATCTGGAGATCCTCAAGCCGAAACCTTCGTTCGACTATTCGTTCATGATCCTCCCGGAAGGACGTTTCGCCGAGAACAACACCCTGCCGGAAGGCATTGTCTATCAGATAAGAATATTTACCCTCAGCAAAAAAGCCTCTGTCTCCGACCTCAACGGCCTGAGTCCTGTGTTCGAGAGGACCACGACAACCGGGAAGCACGCCTATTCCGTCGGGCTTTTCAAGTCCTACAAAGATGCTCTTTCCAACCTTAACAAGGTGAAGAAGAGAGGGTTCCGCGACGCGCAGATCGACGCGTTCCAGAATGGCCAGATCATCGGCGTGTCGAAGGCCAGGGATCTTGAGTCGAAAGTCAGGACCTTGATGATGGTCAGGATCTACCCGGAGAACGGACAGTCTCTGTCCGAGGAGGCCATCGCGGCGATCCACGAGCATTCGGACAAGGATCTCATCAAGAGCGTCGAGGCCGGAGCCGTGGTGTTCACCGCCGGCCCGTTCGAGGACAAGTCGCAGGTGGATGCCCTTGTCGCCGCCCTGAAAGCCGCCGGTGTCGAGAACATCTCCGTCACCGAGTCCGCCTCGGAATAGATTCACTGAAAGAAAAACGTGACCAAGATGAAGAAAGTCGGGAAAGTTCTTGTGGTTGATGACAATGCGGGGATCCGGTCCGCGTTGAAGATCTTGTTGCCTATGCGGTTCGAGGCGGTGGAGATCCTGCCGTCACCGGCACAGCTTATCAGCACCGTCAATGCCTTCCAGCCGGATGTGATCCTGCTGGACATGAATTTCAACACTGACATCAACACCGGAAACGAGGGACTGTTCTGGCTCAGCGAGTTACGCAACAACAACCCGAACCAAAAAGTCGTGCTGTTCACGGCCTACGCGGACATATCCCTGGCCGTGGAGGGGATGAAAAGAGGGGCGTTCGACTTCATCGTGAAGCCTTGGGAGAACGAGAAATTGCTCGCCACGCTGGAAAGGGCGGTGACGGAGAACCGGAAGGACAATCAGCAGTCAAATGAATATACCACCGGACCGACCGGAATGTACTGGGGAACGTCAGTGGTAATGGCCGAGATCAAGAAGACAGTCGAAAAGATCGGCCCGACCGATGCCACGGTGCTGATCACGGGCGAGAACGGAACCGGTAAGGATCTTCTGGCCAGAGAGATACACAACCATTCCGAGAGGAGGAACGGCCCGATGGTAAGCGTCGATGCCGGAGCGATTCCGGAGACCCTTTTCGAGAGCGAGCTCTTCGGACACGTCAAGGGAGCGTTCACGGACGCCTATGCCGACAAGGCCGGAAAGGTCGAGTTGGCCGAGGGCGGAACCCTTTTCCTGGACGAGATCGGGAATATTCCTTTACACCTTCAGGCGAAGCTTCTGAGGGTTCTCCAGAACAGGACGATCACGAGGGTCGGAGACACCAAGCCACGCAATGTGAACATCCGCCTTGTCTGCGCCACGAATATGGATCTGCGCCAGAAGGTGCAGGAAGGCTCGTTCAGGGAGGATCTCTTCTACAGGATCAACACGATGAGCATCCATCTGCCGGCCCTGAGGGAGCGCCCGGAAGACATCGTTCCGCTCGCGGAGATATTCATAAAAAGGTTCGACGAGAAGTACCATCGCGAGGTGGAGGGCATCGCATCGGAGGCGAAGGCCGCTTTGAAGGACTGCCACTGGAGCGGGAATATTCGTGAGCTCCAGAACTGCATCGAGAAGGCGGTCATTCTGGCGGAAGGCAGTAATCTGACAGAGAACGAGTTGCAGCTGCCGTCAGAGGCTCTGGTCGAGGGAAGCGAGACTTCTGTGGCGACGCTGGAGGAAGTGGAGGAGAAGGCCATCCGCGCCGCCGTGGAGAAATATTCCGGGAATATGTCGCTGGTGGCCAAGGCTTTGAATGTCAGCCGCCCGACCCTCTACAGCAAACTCAAGAAATACGGGATTTAGTCGAAGTTTATGAATATGCTTCCGTGGCCTCAGATAGCGATTCCAGCCGGCGTTCTGGTGCTGGTGGCTTTGCTTGCGGTGCTTCTTACACGGCATCGCATCCTCAAGAAAGTGACCTATATGCTTGATGCCCTGGAGGATAAGGAGACCAATTTCAGGTTCGACGAGGGGGGCTTGGGCAGCCGGAAGATCAACAGGACCCTGAACCGAATCCGTACCATATTCCAGAAAGAGACGGCCGACATCCGGGAGCAGGAGGAATATTACGGACAGATGTTGGACAAGGCCAAGACCGGCATCGTCGTGCTGGAGTCCGGGACGGATTCCGTGCTTTACACCAACAAGCAGGCGTTGATTCTTCTGGGAGTGTCGTCACTGAGCACCTTACGGCAACTTGACATCGTAAGCCCTTCATTAAGAGGAGCCTTTGAGAAAGTCGAGGAGGGGCTGGACCAGAAAGCGTCCATCTATTCGGAAAGCTCGCAGACGAACATTTCCCTGTCCGCCACATCGGCGCACATCGGGCGTAAGGACGTGAAAATCATCGCGGTAAACGACATCTCTGAGGCCATCGAGGAGAACGAGTCAGTGTCCTGGACGAGGCTCATCAGGGTTCTCACACACGAGATCATGAACACCGTCACACCGATCGCCTCCCTTTCCGAGGCTCTTTCCGAATATGCCGGGACGATCACTCCGCCATCAGACGGGCCGGATCTCAAGGCAGGTCTGGAGACCATCGCCAGTTCGTCCCGTGGTCTTATAAAGTTTGTCAATTCGTACAGGGATCTGACCCACGTGGCCGTGCCGGTCAGGAAGGCGTTTTTCGCTCGCGACCTCGCGGCCAAGGTCATCGATCTGAGCCAGCCGGTGTTGACCGCCGCCGGGGCTACCGCTGGATTTGTGGAAAAGACCGAGGACGTGCTTCTGTACGCTGACGAGAGCCAGATCTCACAGATTCTCATCAACCTTGTCAAGAACGCCGCTCAGGCCGGGGCGCGGCACATCGAAATCTCTGCCGAGATTGACAAGAGGGACAACGTCATCATCAATGTGAGCAATGACGGGCCGCCTATCAGCGCGGCAAGCCAGGAGGAGATATTCATTCCGTTCTTCACGACCAAGCCTGAGGGCAGCGGAATCGGACTGAGCCTTTCCCGTCAGATCATGAGGATGCACGGCGGCACCCTCCGCCTCACCCGCTCGGACTCCGAAGCGACTGTTTTCACGCTGATATTCAAGTAAAACTCATTAGCGGACCATGGGATGGAACATATTCATTATCAAGAATATAATAATTTACCTTCAGCAGTTTTCCACCAAAGGTACAACGCTTATTCACTGTCAATCAACAGGTTAATCGCCACTCATTGATTCCGAGCGAGTGGCAACTAAGTAGCTCATTATCAAACAATAAAGCAAGTACGTGGTGCCGGTTTATGCACCACGTACTTGCTTATTATATTAGTTGACAGATAGTTATCTGCCACGACACTGCAATCGCATTTCGATGGTTGGTGAGCTGTCGAACCACGGGTTCAACGATGGCACGCTCAGCGACCGGGATAGCAGGACTACCCTACTCGTTCTTGAGGGACTCGACAGGGTTGGTGTGAGCGATCCTCAGGGAGCCGATCACGATGACGCTGACGATGATGGCCAGCACGATGATGTCGGCGGCGATGAAGAACAGAGGTGACAGGGTGATCTTCAGGGCGAACTGCTCCAGCCAGTAATGCGCCACAAGCCAAGCCCCGGCGTCACCGATAAGGACAGCGACAAGAGCCACTTTCAGCACATCCATCACGAGCATCGACACGATCTCCGAGGATTGCGCTCCGTTGACCTTGCGGACGGCGATCTCGGCGCTTCGGCGATAGTTCTCGTCACGGACGTAGGAGATCAGGCCGATCACCGCTATCAGCAGGGCGAACAACGCTCCAAGGGTGTAGGTTCTCTTCATCTGCCTCGTCGGATCGTATAGGCTCCTGAACGTCTCGGCGTAAGACTTCACCTCGGCGTCGCTGTCAGGAGCGACCTCCCGGATTGTCTTCTCCACCTTACGCATCGTCTCCGGAGTGACATCCGTGAGCTTCACGACAAGTGTCTGCATCAGCCTTGACCAGTCAAAGTCAGCCTTTTCCTCATCGGTGAGGAAGTCCTTGTTCCAGCAGAAACGCACGCTCGGACGGTTGTCCGGATCAGAGACGCTTCCGATGACATAGTCCTCATAGACTCCGCAGATCGTGACCTGCCCGTGCTCGGTGATGCCGACAATCTTTCCAACGGCTCCGTCAGACCAGTTGGCGAAAGCCGCCATCTTGGTCACAAAGGACTTGCTGACAGCGACATCATTCGGTCCTTTTGGAGCGGATCCCTCGACGAGCCGGAAGCCCATCATATTGAAGAAACCTTCCGTGGCGCCATATTCATCAGCGACATTGAAGAGTTCCCTGTCGTCACCAGGAAGGGTAATATTATTGCCGGAAGCTGACGCCAAAGGTGTCACGTAGGTCAGTTCAGCAGCCTCGACCTCAGGCAGCTGGCGAAGAGCACCGGCGATGGCTGTCATCTTCGTCTGGTCGTAGGACGGGAATGTCTCATAGACAAGATTGCTGTAGTTGTAGCCCGGATCGGCGTTCAGCACCTTGCGGTACTGGAAGCTGACGATCAGCACCAGCGACACCAGCACGGCGTTGATGGCGAACTGGAAGGCAAGCAGTGAGATCTTCCAGCGGCGCTTGCTCTCCTTGTAGCCTCGGAAGGCGCTGGAAATAGGGATTTTGGTGAACATCCTCGCCGGAATGACGGCGGAGACAAGGAACACCAAGATCACAATCCCGACAATGATCCAGACGGAAAGCGGAGTGACAAGATCCTTCACAGGGACTCCCAACAGGGATTCAACCGCACCCCTGAACGCAAAGATCAGCAGGGCTGCCACGGCGAGGGAGACACCCAAATTCCAGGCGGTCTCCTTGAGCAGGATCTTGTTGATGTCCCAAGGCTGGGCTCCGTAGCATTTGCGGACTCCGACCTCGCGCGCCCTGCGGATGACATCCGAGATCGCCACAAGGACGTAGTTCATAATGGACACAAGCAGCAGCAGAGCGGCGATGATGGCAAGTATGAACACAAGGTTCCTGACCTCCGGCTTCGAGCTGTGCTCGGTGGCCAAAGGCGAAAGGAAGTACCAGAGAGTGAGTCCGCTCTTCTCCATTTCCTCCAAAGGCTGGTGAGCCTTCTGCATCTCGTGGATGGCATCCTTAAGCGACGCCGGATCAACCCCTTCGGCCAATTTGACGAAAGCGACGTACCTGTCGTTGCCGACCCAGTTGGAGAGGCTCCACTTGCTCATCGCCTCGATGGAAAGGATGACATCGGCGTGGATCGATCCGTTCTTAGGGAAGTCCTCATAGACTCCGCAGACGGTCAGCTTCAGATTCGGATTGTCCTCGTTGGCGATCTGCTTGCCGACAGCCGCTCCGACTCCACCAAGTTTCTCGGCGAAAGTCTTTGAGATGGCCACATCGCCGCTCCACGACCTCAACGCCTTTTCCGGCTCACCGGCGAGGAACTGGCGATTGAATATCCTGAAAAAGCAGGAATCCGCTAAAAGGTGCTCGGCCGCCACCTTGCTTCCATCGTCATCGATGATGAAATTCTCGCTGTTGAATATGCTGGTGAACCTTGTGGCCTCCAGCACTCCCGGCACCTCGGCCTTGAATCCCGGTGCTATGGCTCCGCTGACCTGACCGAAATCCTTGTCCTCACCTTGCATAATGGCTCCGGTGCGGATCTTATAGATTCTGTCAACATCCTTATAGGAGCTGTCGTAGGACAGTTCAAAGCACACTTTCGCGATCAGGATGACGGCGATCGCCATTCCCACTCCCAAGGACAGAACCTTGATGATCAAATCACTTTTTCTTCTCATACCCATTCCTCCACATGGAGGCTAATCTTTTATCGTTCAATATTTTGCTTGCATATCCTCCTCCCGATTCCAGCGGTGAGGACACATCATTATATTCCTAATCTTCAATCGTTTAGGCTCCACTGAATTATTACTACTCAATCCGGAAGGTTGCCGCAGCGAACCTTGGCCACCCGCGGCCATAAGCGGGAGGGGCCCAGGCGCAGCCTGGGAGGAACGGAGCGCGAAGCGCGGAGGGTTCGTCGCGACAACCATCTGGATTGGAGATATAGCATGCTATTCCTTCTTCAGTTCGATCGCCGGGTTGGTGCGGGCGGCGCGGACAGCCTGCCAAAGGACAGAGAGGACGGCGATGAGGGCTGTGAACAGACCGGCCACCGCGAAAATCCACCAATGGAGACCGATGCGGTAGGAATAGCCGTTCAACCAAGTGTGCATCAGGTACCACGCCACCGGGACAGCGATGACGAACGCCACACCGATCATCTTCATGAACTCGGCCACAAGGCCCCACAGAACAGAGTTATAGTCAGCGCCATAGACCTTCTTGAGAGACACTGTCCTGCGTTCCTGCTGCATGTAATACGAGCTCATCGCCACAAGACCCAGAGCCGAGACAAACAGCGAAAGGATTGTGAATATGACCATGATCTCCAACACCCTGTTCTCGGAAGCGAACACAGCCTTGATGTCATCCTCGACATAGCTGGCATCGAATAACTTATCCGGGTACAATTCGCTAAAGACCGCCTTGACCCTTGCTAAAGCCTCTTTGTGATCCGGCGTGGTCTTCACAAGAATCGTCCACGGCCACTTCCCGGCAGGATATTCATCATACTGATAGATCAACGCAGGATGCTGTTCCTCCAGCAACGGCTTGATTTTGAAATCATAGTAGATTCCACCGATCTGCATCGTTCTGTTGGACTTGGTCGTGAACTCCGTGGCGGTCTCGTCTATTTCGAGGATTCCGTAGGCATATTCATTCAGCCAATAACTGTTCGGACTGTGATTGTCCTGCTTCTTCCTGATGCCGAGGATATTGAAATAGGCACTGTCGCCCTTAACCAACTGGAACGAAGCCTCTCTTCCACTTTCTGTGGACATAGTCCAGTTGTTGGTCATAAACATAGGATGTCCATCTCCAAGTCCGACAGCTTCGACGCAACTCTCAGCCTTAAGTTTGTTGATGAGTGGCGTCAAATCACCTGCAAGGCCGAACTGATTGCTGATGGTGATCTGATCCTCAGTATTGTAACCCACCGGAGCATTGATCATAGAGCGGATCTGAAAGTACATCGTGAAAGCGGTCACGAGCATCACGACCGTGATGACATTCTGAATGACAATGATGACCTTGCTGTAAAGTGTCTTGGTCTTGAGCCTGAGCGTTCCTCGGACAATCTCGATCGGCTCGGCCTTCTGGATGATAAGCGCGGGAACTATGCCGGCGATGACCCCTACCAAAACCGTGAACAGGACGCAGACAAGCACGCTCACCGGAGAGATTGCCTTGAAGATAGAGATGTCATAGTTCAACACCTTCGAAGCCGCCGGGGAAATGGCCTCGCCAAGCAGGACGGCGATGACCATAGCGGCCGCGCAGATTATGGTGCTCTCGACAATCATCTTCATGAATATGCCGCCTTTCGTCGCCCCGATGAGCCTTCTGGTGGCCATCTCCTTGGCACGGAAGCCGGAGAGAGCCGTGGTCATATTCACATAGTTCAGGATGGCGAACAGAAGCAGCAGGAAGCACATTCCGGCAAGCAGCATCACTGTCGTCTTGTTGCCAAGACGCAGACTGTCATTATAGTCCTCATTGCCGTCCGACAGGAAATAGACATCACGTAAAGGAATGATTCTCACGTCATTATCACCTCCGCCGTAGTCTGACATATATCTCCAGAAATTCTCCCGGCACCATTTAAGAATATCATCGTGTCTGGCCGGAAGATCGGCGTTCGGATAAGCCATCACAAAGCAAGTGGATGATCCGGCGTTGGACATCCGCTCATCGTTCGCCTGGTTGGTGATCGTCATGATCTCTCCGCGAAGGAATATGTCGCACGGCCTGATGATGGAGTTCTCGATGTCCTTGAACACACCTGAGACTGTCAGGTTGCTTACCGTTGAGTCAGCGCCGTCGAAACGGATCTCACGTCCAACCGGATCCCTGTCCCCGAACTGAGCCTTGGCGAAAGACTCACTGATCAGGACTCCGCTTATCGAGGCCTTCCACTCACTGAAGTCGCCCTCCACGAGAGGGAAACTGAACATATCGAAAAACGACGAGTCAGCGTAAGAAGTCCTGGCGTTCACGGTGTTGCCGTCGATCTTGTACTCCTGCATTCCGTTGCTGGAATATGAAGCTGACCTCTCAATCTCCGGAAAGTTAGCCTTCATGTGGCGGGACAGCCAGTAAGCGGACGAAAGGGTCTCTTTCTGGGCGATGACATAGATCCTGTCGGCGTTCTTTTGGAACGAGTCTGTGTTCAGCTGGCTGGTTACATACACAGCCAGAAGCAGGACAAACGCCATCGAGAGACTGAGTCCCAGAAGGTTGACCGCGCTGTAAAGTTTGTTGCGCTTCAAGAAGTTAATGAAACTGTTCATAATCCATTCACGGCCTCGCGGAGGCCAACTTTTTGTTTTTCATTCTTTTGCTTCCCTGTCCTCATTCCCGCTTCATGCAAGAGGACATCCAAGCATATTCCTAATGGTCAATCACTTATCCTCCACGGATTTTTACCCGTTTGGAAATCCCATCCAGAAGGTTGCCACGACAAACCCTCCGCGCTTCGCGCTCCGTCCCTCCCAGGCTGCGCCTGGGCCCTTCCCGCTTATGGCCGCGGGTGGCCAAGGTTTGCTGTGGCAACCTTCTGGATGAACCGAGACAAAGTATTAAGGAGTTTGACTATGAGATTCAGGCAACTTTCCGCCAATAATATCTTAAACGTGAGGGGCGGCGCTTATGGGTGGTATAATTACATTATCTACTGTCAAGTCCGTAGTGACGATTCATCAGCTATCGCCAAGTAATCAGCCGACCCTCACGAGAAAGATTCAACGCTAAAGCTCGTTCTTCACGTCGGAGACGATCTGGCCGTCGAACAGGTCGATGGTGCGCTGTGCCACGGCGGCGTCTCTCTGGGAGTGGGTCACCATAACGATGGTCGTACCTTCCTTGTTGAGCTCGCTGAGGAGATCCATAACCTCCTTACCGTTCTTGGAGTCCAGGTTACCGGTAGGCTCATCGGCGAGGATCAGCTTCGGACCTGCGACGACCGCACGGGCGATGGCCACTCTCTGCTGCTGACCTCCGGAAAGCTGCTGAGGGAAGTGCTGGGCTCTGTGGCTGATGGCCATTCTCTTCATAATCTCGGTGACCTTCTGCTTACGCTCGGCCGCGGAGATGTTCAGGTACCTCAACGGAAGCTCGATGTTCTCATAGACATTCAGTTCATCGATCAGGTTGAAGCTCTGGAACACGAATCCGATGTTGCCCTTACGGAACTTGGTGCGCTCCTTTTCCTTGAGCTGGCTGACCTCCGTGCCGAGAAGTTCGTAGGAGCCTCCGGTAGGGTTGTCAAGAAGGCCGAGGATGTTCAGCAGGGTTGACTTACCGCAACCGGAAGGACCCATGATGGCGACGAATTCTCCGTCAGCGATTTCGAATGAAACTCCATTGAGGGCTGTTGTCTCGATCTCCTCTGTTCTGAAGACCTTGGACAGATTGTTGACTTTAATCATGGCTTTGAAAATTTTTATTTGTTATTGTTTATATTCATTAATCAATTAGAAGACAAGCACATCGCTGTCGCCGTAGTTGTCGTAGGAGGAGGTGATGACCTTCTCGCCCGGCTCCAGTCCTTCGAGGACCTCGTAAAACTGAGGGTTCTGACGACCGATGCGGATCTCGCGCTTGACAGCCTTGCCTCCATCCTTGCTGACCACATAGATCCACTTGCCTCCCGTCTTCTGGTAGAATGTCCCGCGAGGGATGAGGACCGCCCGCTCCGGCTGACCGAGCTGAAGGTTCAGGTAATATGTCTGGCCGGTCCTGATGTTGTCGGGCTGCTGGCCCTCGAACTTGAAGTCCGCCTGGAACTTGCCGTCACGCACCTCCGGATAGACCTTGCGCACCTGCGCGTCGTACTTCTCGCTCTGACGCTCAAATGTGGCGTCGAGACCCGGAACCACACGGTCAATGTAGTGTTCATCTATCTTAGCCTCAATCTTGTAGCTACCCTCGGAGTTGATCTGGCCGATCTTGGTGCCGGCACCGATGTACTGGCCAAGGTTCGCATCCAGAAGTCCGAGAACCCCGTCGATCGGAGCCTTGATCGTAAGGCTCTCCTTGCGGCGGCGTATGAGCTGCATGTTCATCTTCATGTTGTCAAGACTCTCGCGCAGACTCAGGAGTTGGGTCGAACGGTAGAGACTGTCCTGCTCCATGCTCTTGAGAGTCAGGTCAAGGTTCTGCTGCGAAAGCTCATAATCCTCCTGGGCCTTGAGGTAATCCTCCTTTGAGATGAGCTTCTCCTTGTAAAGCTGCTGGTTCTGCTCGAATGCCCTCTTGTTACGCCTGGCCTCGGAGTCGTAGCGGAGACGGTTCTGCTCATGGGAGAGTTTCTGCTGCTCCATCGAGATCATCGTGTTACGAAGGATGTTCTCCTTTTCCGCAAGCTCAGCCTCAGCGTTAAGTATCTGAAGGTCAAGGTTATCATTGGACAGCACAAGTATCGGTTCCCCGGCCTTGACGGTGGAGCCTTCCTCGACGATGATCTTCTGGACGGTACCGCCTTCGAGCGGGCTGATCTGGATTGTGACCATTGGCTGTACCTGACCGCTCACACGGATATAGTCGTTGAACTGTCCGTCAGTCACCTGGCTGACCGTGATCGTGTCCTTGTCAACCCTGAGGGTCTTGGAATTGTCTCTGAACACGAGGTAGAGCACGAACACCACCACGATGGCTCCAAGCCAGTAAGGCATCGCCTTTTTTGTGAAGGCTGATCTCCAGCCTTTTTTCTTTTCGATTATCTTGTCCATAATGTTTGTTATTATTCGTTGATTATTTCTGAGGTGGTCGCTTCGACAGGCTCAGCGACCGGCACGGTCATATTCATTGATTGATGTAATCCACTCCGTTATAGTAGTTGACCACGCTGCGCTTGATGAAGTAGGTCAGCAGCGAGTTGAGCCGCTGGGCGTTCGCCTCAAGGTAGTTGTTCGATGCGGTCTGGAACTCGATCGGAGAGATTAACCCCTGCTCCAACTTTTTCATATTCAATGAATATGCTTCCTCCTGCACATCGGATTTTCTCTGCGCCTGAATATAGGCGGCCGACGCTCCGTCGCGATCCTGGACAGCCCTGCGCACCTCGGCGGAGATGTCCCTCATCTTCTGGTCGTACTCGGCTGAAGCCTTGGCGACCGCGTTCTTCTTTCTTGCGATGTTGCTGTGTCGCTGAAGTCCTGAGAAGATTGGAATATTCAGGGACAGCTGGACATATTCACCACCATTGTTCTTGAACTGCGTGCGGAAAGGGTCGGATGCCGAGCCGCTGCCAGGGTAGGTGAAGTAAGTCGTGGACCATCCTGCGTAGGCGTTCAGCGAAGGGAGAAGCTGCCATCTGGCTGTGCTGAGCTCACGCTTGGCGTTCAAGAGGTTATAGCGTGCCACACGTGCGGCCGGGTTGTTCGCCTGCGCGAAATCAACCATATCCTCCAGAGCCAGGGAATCGGTCAGCATCCTTTCGCTGTCAAGGGCCACCGGAAGCTCACTGTCGATGACAAGCTCGTGATCCTCAGACCAGAACATCACGTCCTCAAGTGTGATCTTAGCGTCGTTGAGCTTGTTGTTGGCCTCAACGAGTTGGTACTGTTTGTCGGCGAGGTTGGAATCCATCTCCACAACATCCGCGTGACCCTTCTGTCCAAGTTCCTCCTGACGGCGGGCTTTTGTGAGAGATTCCTCGGCGACCTCGACCTGAGCCTTGTAGATGTCGGCCAGCTGGCTGTAATAGAGCACGTTGCAGTAGGCTTCCATCGTGGCGAGGCAGATGTCAGCCTCAATCTGGTCTTCCTGCGAGTTGCCAAGAGCGATGGAAGTCTTGGAGATCTTCATATTGTTCACGGCCTTGAATCCGTTGAAGAGAGCGATGCCGGCGCTTACACCATAACTGTTGTGGAACGAGGTTGTGGTGACGTAGGTGTTGGTCTTAGGGTCAACCGCACGTCCGAAGTTATAGTAAGCCGAGCTGCTTCCGCTTATCTCAGGGGTGAACGCATCGAAGATCGCATCCCTTCTCGCAAGCCGTGCGTCACCATTGGACGCCTGCTGGATCCTCACCTTGGTGCTGTTGCTGATCGCATATTCCATGCACTCCTTCAGCGTCATCGGAGTCGGAAGCGCCTCCTGCGCGAAAACCGGAGCGGCGACCATCATCGCGAATGTTATGAATATTGTCTTTTTCATATTTCTTTTTCCTTTTCGGTAAAAGTCATAAGCATTAGGCGTGCCAAAATATTCAATTAATTAGTTATGAATATTTTAGCGATTTTAGCGATTTGGGAAAGTGTAAAGAAATTTAACACTGGGTGTAAAGAAACTTTACACTTTCACCGATCACTTCGACAAGCTCAGCAACCTGATCTTCCCTGCATTGACATCAGATCGTGCACCAGAATGTGACGATGAACGGGATGGAGAATTCGAGGACGAAGCCATGGAAGAGGGAGATCACTGAATATTCCTTGCCGGAGGATGCCATGATGATCGGAAGTGTGGTGTCCATCGATGTAACGCCACCGGCGGCTATCGGAGCGAGCGGACCACCTATTCTGACAAGAAGCGGAGCCAGCAGAAGCGTGGCCATCTCCCTTATGATGTTGGACAACAATGCAACGGTACCGAGTTCGGCGCCACGGTAACCGGTTATGAATATGCTGGAGAGGGAATAGTAGCCGAATCCGGAGCCAACGGCCAGACAGTCTGTGGCCGACCTTCCGGGCAGAATCAGTGCGGCCGCAAGCGCCCCGGCGAATGTGCCGAGCATAGTTCCGGCCGGAAGCAAAGCCATTCGCACATCAAGGGACTTGAATCTGGAGACAATGTTCCTGTCACTTCCCACACCTATCCCCACGAAGAAAAGCAGGGCACACAAGGCGTAGAATGTCAGGTTCCCTTCCACAATTTTCTCCGGCACAATTCCGGACAGGCCGGCAAGGATGCCAAGGACGAAGAAGCCTACTATCACAAGACTGCCTTTCATGTCCTTTTCTTTTCGGATTTAAGATGACGCCACAAAAGCCAGGCGAATAAACAGCTACCAGCCAGAGACAACACAGCAATGAGCAAAGCGTCCAGACCAAGCGACGGAAGTGATGAGATTATCGTCCTGTTCCCTCCGACCTCAACACCCAGAAGAAACAGCAGAGACCAAATCAGAATGGTTGTCAACTTTGAGACCCACCCGCAGTCTCTGTTCCTCAAAAGCCTTCCGGCCGCGATTCCCGCAAACAAGAATAATATAACGGTAAACATTCTATTTGAGCCTTGTACAATTTTCTATTTTCTATGCCGATTTCCAAATCGACATCACACCACATTTCATTTGAACATTTCTATCATGCAAAACTAACAACTATTCTCCAAACATTCGGAATCAGAGAATAATATTTGATTCTTGATGGTCACTGGAACGGCATTCTCCCGTACAAACCACGTCATATTACAATTTTGTCCACGCAAACTGCCATCCGCCGGATAAACGCGTTGATTTGCACAGTTTGTCCGGCTGAAAGGCTTCTCGCCGGACAAAACTTCAAGGTAAGATATGAATTAAGGGACAGTTTTACAGCTGGTTTCCCAAGGAGAGATAGTCCTTGAGCGAATCGACATATTCATTGAACGCCTCGCGGCCAGCGTCGGTCGCGCGGCAGGTGGTGCAAGGTTTCTTGCCTTTGAAGCCTTTCTCGATGGTGATGTAGCCGGCCTCGCTGAGTTTGTCTATCTGCACGCTGAGGTTGCCGGCCGTGGCGCCCGTCTGTTTTCTGATATAGACGAAGTCCGCCTCCTCGACCCCGATGAGGATCGACATCACGGCGAGGCGGAGCTCCGAATGCAGCAGAGGATTCAGTTTTCTGAACATATCCTACCTCCTTATTATTCTGGCGATGACGCCGCCGGCGGTCATAATGATGCCGCTGAAAAGCCATATCAGGCAGATCTGCGCGCCGGCATAGTCAGTGTAAAGTGCGCCGAGCAGAACCACAAGCGCTCCAGAAGCGATGATCGGCCAGCTCTTGATGACGATGCCTGTGGACAGTATCGTGAACCCGAACAAAGAGGTGATGAGGTAGGTGTCAAGCACGAACGGGTTGACCGTGCAAGTGAGGATTGTCAGGCAAACGGCCGTGATTCCGAAAGCGCACCAAATCCAGCCTACAGTCCTGTGGAGATAGGTTTTCGGAGCGTCACTCCCCTTCTTTGAAATGAATATGGCCGCCGGAACTCCGATCACCGGAATGAGAAACCAGAGGTAATTCCAGACCGGATTCCCCGTGCCGTTCCATAAAAGATAGATGAGGGCGGAGACCACCGCCAGTATCACACCCCAAAGGATGTAGTAAGTTCCTTGATTCTTCTCGATCGCACGGCAATTCCTTGCCATCGTCTCGCTGATGATTTTCAGACTTTGCTCAGCCGAAAGATTGTTGTTTGTTTCCATAACATTTTGATTTACATCGTTTCCGTCATTAGCGGTCATGCACATTAGCCCTAACGGCATCACAAATATAAATAAGTTTACAATATAAACCAAATAAAATCGTCAAGCTATCACGAAAATCATATCATCAGCATTATCCGCCCCTCCGCCTTGACGAAAGTGTCCGGATAACGCATCACCACGGCATACACCTGCGCCGAGGTCACCGGCTTTCCGTCCTTACGAATATGCAATCTGCGGCTGTTGATGATCTCCGCGATTTGCTCCGTCCGCAGCCCGCCACCCCTCTCGGCAAGCACATAGAGTATAGCGTCTTCGATTTTCATTTCAACAAATCATATTCACCAGAGCTCTTCCGCACCTCCGTAATAGTCATAGACATCTTGATAGTCAAGGTCAAGCTGCTCCAGAATCTCTTCTGAGGAAAGGCCGGTGACGATCTTCTTCCCGCCCAAGTTCAGCACCACACCATTCCCTCGCCTGTCATCCTCAATCAACGGCCTTCCCCTCAGCCCGACCGGATGGTTCAGCACCGTGTCCACCGGCCGGATGGCATATTCATAGTAACGGACCGGCCTATTCTTCATCGCCTCCACCTCCCTCAAGCGCCTATTCTCTCCAATCATCGCCACCACCGCCAACGCCACCGGCAAAAGCAGCAGCGCCGCCACCAACTTCTCTTTCAATGAATATGTCTCCTCAGGGTCGTTGAACATCATTACTTCAACA